>Ga0326762_1000488_pt1 | contig 17870 bp, 13 predicted proteins | sample NORPS_S_FD_207669 | JGI IMG/M metagenome (GOLD analysis project Ga0326762, IMG submission 207669) | Hot spring sediment microbial communities from Norris Geyser Basin, Yellowstone National Park, WY, United States - NOR.PS_S | ecosystem: Environmental > Aquatic > Thermal springs > Near-boiling...
TTCTAATAAGGTTAACAGTTATGATAGGGGTTTTAGGGGTCTTCGGCATACTAGCTTGGATCGGCTACACCCTCGCTACAACACCTCCCCCGAAGCCTATAGAGGAGATTGAGAAAGAAATTGAAGAAGAGCTCAAGAAGCTTGAGAAGGAAATGGCCGAGACTACAGCTAAGCCTGAGAGCAAGCAGTAATAAGCGTTAAAGAGAAGGCCCCAGAGGTAGTAGTTACTAGTAAAACCAGCCTCCCAGAAAACCACCAGGCTTTTAAAGCAGGATACAGGGTTATAGTTATAGATAGCATTTCCGGAGGTCTCAGGCATATGATTGATTCATATTCATCCCATATGAATGGCTTCCCACGCTCATACGGGCTTGTATCTCCACGTTCATACCTGTGCATTCTGCTATGCTGTGTTGGGGGGTTGCTCTTTCTATCTTACGGAATACGAGCTTCCCGTTAACACATTCGACAATCCTGTCTCCTAGGATCTCCCTACTCCTATCATCATCTGCTGGTGCGTACGCTAGGCATACTAAGCATAACATCCAATGTGTTAGCAAGTTCTGTTCATAGCATTCCTAAACCTCCCCGTTACCCTTACCTTCAATCTCCTCAACATACCTCCTAGTGTTAAGGCCGCTAGCCCTCACATTGTGGAAGCACTACCTATTACAGTAACCCTCACCATCCATGTAAGCACAAACCCCCATATTAACCCTGTAGGCTGCAACCCTGCATACGAGCTCCAGGTCAGCCTCTATGTTGAAAGCCGAGGCTTGACAGTAGCCTCAAGCCTGGAGGCTAAACCCTCAAGATCCCTAAGCTTTCCGCTAAGCTCTTCAACCCTAGTGGCGAGCTCTTGAACCTCCCTAATCCTAGACCTTGGACTCTCGTAATGTGATATTAGCTGGTGTGCCTTGAAGACACTACAGCCTAGCTCCCGGGCAATCTCCCTATAGCTTAAACCCCTAGACCTAAGCTTAAGGGCTCTAGCCCTGAGAACCTCATCATCATACCTCTTCCTAGGCATAGAACACACTCACCTAACAACGTTATCCATGAAAGGTTATAACGTTGTCGAATAACATTATAGGATAACGCTATCTGAAGAGCTCTCAGAGCACTGTACATATTACGAGCACTTTAGAACCCCCAGCAAGTTGCATGATCTATCCATGCAGGCAGATAGGGTGGAGTGTACGAGACACCATTTAAGCTAAAGACAAAAATTTTCCCCTAACCTGTGCGACTAGGCCGTAGTATCGCATGAGGTGAGGGTAAGCCGGAGGGCTTACAGCTGTAGCCCCCTCCTCCGGCTCAGCTGAGAGCAATATCGCGTTATGTGTCCTAGGCTTTAACCCCTCCTATCTCAGGTTAAACTTGGGTTAAGTTCAGGTTAGGGGGAAGGTAGACAGCGTTTAACCCAGGGTTTAGAGTTTCCCAGAAGGCACGGGAACCCCGGGGTAGGCAGATTTACCTACTGTTATCCAACGTGATCTTCAGCACTTAAAGCCCCCCTTCCCAGGCAACGCACAATCTTCTCATCGCCGAAATGCTATAAGGTAAAAGCTTATAAAGCTTTTCTCTCCATCCCCGCCTTGAAGAGAGAGGCTTTCAGTTGTAAAAGCACTCCACTACACGCTCATATCATACCTGCTCCGCCAGGGGGTAAGCTCATCTTAGGGGATTATAGTTGGCTTCCTTTAATTTAACTACTCTTTAATTGTGTCGTAAGTAGTGGTTAACTACGCTATCCTCGATTATCGAGTCTGATGCGTAGTATTGTTGCTTAATGCAAAATATCTATCTTGCTATATTTTAAGTTAAATAGTGAGATTCAGGTCATAAAAGTGTTATTCACAACTACAGTGTTCTCCAGCCCGTTCCCGCTAAGTAGTAGAGATATACCTTGACTATACTCCGCGATCTTCACGTTCTTTGTTGCCACTTTATCATTGAACACCATATAATTCCCACCCGAACTAACTCATCAAACCCCCACTAAGCTATGTCTATTCCATTAAGGACTTTCACGCCCCTAGATCTGGGTACAGAAAATCCACTCATCCTGAAGAATATCAAAGTCTGGTGCGGGAATGCAGTGGCGTTCACCACTCGCTAAGATTTGTGGTTGACTGCGTATACTTCTAGACTACTTGGCGGTTCATTGCTAGTCGCCAAGCGACCTATTGTCCTGCAGCTCTCGGGAACCCGAGGGGAGCTAATCAGCGTATAAACCTCCAAGGTTTAAGGCTTTGATTAGTATTCAGAAATATCCGTTATTTATTTTATTAATTACTTCATGATGTCTATGGCAGCTACCATTTTCATAAGGAACATACTCTACAAGACGGGATATAAGTAAAATTTAAATACCCAGAACTGAATTAGTTATATCTAGGTGTCTAGTATTATGTCGTCTATTTTAAAGGATGTAGATGGTAGGATATTATTTGGTGAAGCTTCAAAAAGACCTATTCTATATTCAAAAGTTGTTAGTTATCTACTAGATAACAAAAACTTATTGACTTTGGAATTCGTTGAGAATACTCTTAGTGAAGAGAGGTTTTTCCTTTCACTAGCAATATCTGAGGTTTTATTAAAGCACCCTGAAGTGGCCTATAAGATCTTTCTCCAATCATTGACGTCTAGATCCTCATTAGCTAATTCTCTAGGAATAAGTTATCTAGGAATATATGACAAGCACCTGAAAAAGGTTTACGAAGCGAGTATCAAAGACGTGAAATATAGTGCATTACAGCATGTTGAGGAGTGCCTAAAATACAGTGTATTAAATAGTGAAGAATTCAACATCCTAAAATGTAGAGAGGAATACATAACTAAATTATTTAGAATGCACGGAGACGTGCCTAAAGTCCTTTCAGCAGCACTCCCTCTTGCCCATAAACCATCTTTAATAAAGATCAAGTATGCTCCCAGCGGAGAAAACGTGTACTGGATGAATGTTTGGCCTTATACGCTAGTTTATAACGCAGAAGAGGCTAAGTTAATGTGGCTTCACCATGAATATCTCATTAGAGACTTTAGTGTGAAAGGACTTGATGCCCGTAATGTCAATGTATACTTCATCCCCCTCAAGCAAGGTGTTGCTTTAGTACTAAAGAAGCGGGCAAAGACGTCAGCAGTTACTATACCTCGCGATGCCTTCAAGGAGCCTTCGTTAATAGAAGGAGACGCCGTATGCATTAATAGCTCGGGCGACCTCTACTCTATAGAAATTCGCGAAGATAACATGATCCTTAAGAAATATGATGAATACGGCAATTTAATCGTTTATAAACATTCAAAGATTCAACCACCTAGTGGCTTCGAAGAGATTGATTGCTCTCCAACTACTGATGGAGGTATCGTGTTTGTTATTAGGGGTGCTCAGGAGTCGTTAATTATTATAATGGATTCTTTAATAAACACTATTAATACTTATAAATTGAGAGAGAAGGTTGAAAATATTATTTCCCTCCCGCTAGGATTCACGATTTTCTATAGTGGCCGCTCTATCTACATAGCAAGAGTATTTGATGGAAAACTAAAAATCATGGGATCGTATAATAAACCATCCATAAGTAATCCATTATTTGTTGGTGGAGCTCCAGGTTTAGGCATCATTGTAGTAACAAATGATAAATTGTTCCAGATAGACGCTCTTGGAAACATTTTATCGTCCAGAGCTCACGATTACGCCGAAGCGACCACTGTAAAAGTTATTAGTACGTACTTGTTCCCTCTAATAGTCTTTCTAAAGAAGGGTGTAGTTTTCGGCATACTTGCGTTTATTGATGGCAAACCTGTAAAGCTAGATCTCAGTGTTTTAAATTTAGAAGACCGAGTTATTGACGTATCTTATGCAAACGCAACTATATGTTTCCATACCAAGGATAAATCCTCTCTGTGTTTATCTCCTCTATACTTAAAGTGGCTTGCAGAACATAGATCAATACCTATAAAAAGATGTGAATTAAGAGAACTTAGAAACTTATATGAAAAAGTGAAATCTTCGGGTAGAATAGAGGAATTATATGGGGTTAAACCTTATCTCGACTCCCAGTTATTAGAAGAGATCCTGTACTTAGATCATCATGTTAGATCTAGCTTCACCAAAGTTTGCAATAAAGAGATTAAAACCCCCTTAAGGAGAGTATTAGAAAAAGCTCTAATTACAGGTATACAGGAGGAAATCCTTGATCTCATCTTACAGGAACACACGGACAGTCTAAGTAAATTAATTCCAGCTACGTCGACTAAACCAGTAGTGAAAATTCTTGATTTCATAGGCGATGTAGAGGTAGATCTCAACGCGATAATAGCATTAAGTAAAGCAATAGAGGAATTACAACACTTAAGTAAAGAATACGTAGACAGTGCTAGCAAGGTTTTATTCAGAATTTCAAGTGCTTTAGAAGCTTTAAACATCGGCTATGAATCTCTTAAGGATCTCTTGAATGAGTTTCCTGAAGACTTTAGAGCAAGCCTTCGTAGAAAGCTGGTAGCGGAGGCCTTTAAAGCATCCCCTGTAACTGGTGATATTGCTGTAGAAATGCTAAAGATTATGGGATATAACTTAAGCAAGATTATGGAGGAGAAGCTAAGTATAGAGGATGCACTATCTAAGCTGTTCTTGGATGAAGCCAGACCTAAGAATGCATTTCAAAAACACTATGTACAGCTCTTAGAGAATGCTAAACTTGAAGAGCTTATTCAGTATCTGAATAAGGTAAAGGAACTTATTGAATTTACTCGAGATTTAATCAGTAAAAGCGGGTCTGTAAATATCAACTTAGTAAAGAACTCAGAGTTCATAGAAGAAATTGAGAGGTGTCTTCAAACAGACTTAGATAGTTCTCATGTAAGTTACTGCAGGGACTACTTAACATCTATATTTGAGTGTAATGTAAAATTAAAGAACTTACTCGACAACGCGTATAACGAAATAAAGAGTTCTATGTGCATCACTAAAGACCACATTGACGACTCGATCAGGAGTTTAGCATCATGCCAGCGTAAAGTTGACATTTTAGAGAAAAATATGAGAAAGCTGAACCGATTACTATTGACTGAAGATAATATTAAAAAACTTATAAGAGAAATGACCAGTATGCAGCCACTAAGTCTAGTTGTCGAGAAGGAGAAGGAAACTATGGATAGAATGTGTAAGATTATCAGTACTTTCGATGAGAATAAAGCAAGCGAATTATTGAGTGATCTAAGAAATACTTATAAACAATTAGCTGAAGCTAATAAGTATTTAACAGAGTTTTTGAGTCTAAAAAGAAAAGAGCCCTTCACCCTAATAGCGGCAGATATAGAGAGGATCGCAAACAATTTAATAGAGGACTATAACAGGGGTGCGGTTTCCCTTGCAGAATTAAAGAGCTGGTACTCAGGCATTAGTAAACTCGTTGAAAAGTCACAGCGTGTGGAAGAGGTAGTAGAGAGGCTTAGTATGATCTTTAATGATCTAGCCGACGATCCAAACGTGGTAAACCACTACAAGGTGATGATACTAAGAGAATTCATTTACTTAGTAATCAAGCAAGGATTTGAGGAAAGCATTGCTTCACTTATTAGATTACATGAATTGCTTAAAGAGTTCAGAGAAGAGTTGTTCTCTTTATCAAATAACATTCGTAAAATACAGGAAATGAGTTCAAAATATGGACATGCTAAGATCTCCCAGCTTCTAAACAACATTATCTCTGAGATATCATCGCAGTATAGAAGGATCCCAGTAAAATCTCTACCACTCTATATTACCGAGCTTCAGAAATTAATTGAAAAAACCAAAGAACTAAATACTGAGATCAAGACTCTATGGGTGGGGTTAAGCAGTCTAGATATTGAAAGCTTAGAGGAAGATGTAATTGTTAAGCTTTATGATTACCTAGATAACTCAATAAGTGTACAAGGTGACTTAGAAAGCTATAGTATATTAAGCCCTCTCCACGATGGCCTAAACGCGATTCTCAAAGCGAGAACTAACATAGAGTACATAAACAAAGTGCTAAAGGAGATAAAAGAACATAAGAAGACTCTTAAATCGAGATTTGGTAAATCACTAATAGACTCAACTTACGAAAAAATACTTGAAGACGTGGGCAAATTAGATTTTACGCAATACTCTAAGCTAGATGAAGCATTAAAAATAGTCAGATCTCTAAAAGAGCCTGTTAAAGGGGGACTTACTCTTGACGATATTCTTAGCCTACTTGAAGTAAACAATCTGGATATCGATAACTACATTTCAGCAAAAACACTGCCAGAAAAATTAGTCGAGATCAGAAGACTCTCATCTACTAGTGATATAGTGATGTATAATCCACTTTTCGTTGTTCACTCGCTACGAATTACAAGAAACATAGATGACGCTATTAGATTAGCTAAGCTAGTATATGCGTTGGCTAGGAAATTTGATAGGGTAAACCTTGTTATAAGCTCATTGAACTCTATTAAGCCAAGCAACTTACAAGAAGCTACTTTCAATTTATTAAGCGGTGTTGGAATAACAGTTTTTAACGAAGAGAGCGATATTATTGCCTCTCACCTAGTCTTGCTTAAGATCTTTGAGAATTATCGAACAGAACCTGTAACATGTAAAAATATTAGCAAAATAGAGGATCTCTACGAGGATCTCTGCGTTAAAGAGAACATCCGTGGATTAATAAGTCACACGGCTCTGCAGTGTATAGAGCTAGGTGATCAAGATCCCAAGTGCGTTAAGGCATTAAGTCTCTTAGGCGGGTTCTATGTTAGAAGACTGAGTTTCTATTTAGATGAGGTCTCAAAAACCTTAGGGATCGAACTAATGGATCGCGAAATAGCCCCCCTCATAGAAGTTGTGAGGATCTTTCACAGCAACAAGCCGCTCACGGTTCATGAAAACTTAGCTAAAGCAATAGATTTTACAACAGATCCCAAAGTCATTAAGACATTAGTGAGAATCTATGGTTCTCAGGTCAAAGAAGACTCTGCATTACATGTGCTAAAATTGTCTAAGATGATCTCCAGTATCATGACGAGTGATGAGGCACATAGGGAAATTATTTGGAAAAACGTTGAGATCGTGGTACTCGAAGAATTATCAGAAGAGTCAACCCTGATGACACTAAGGGTAATCAACAATTTAGAACTCCCTATTGAATTAAAAGAAGTAAAAATCAATACGAGATCTGCACACATAAACGTAGAAATCCCACAGGCCTCGCTCATGATCGAGCCTGGGTATTATAGAGACTTTAAGGTTCCCTTCTCTGCGTCATACATAGATGAGAGAGATTTAGAGAAGGGAAGAGAGTTAATGATTGTCATACAATTTTATGCTAGAATCCCCTTCGTAGAAAATAGTAACTATGTACAGATACCACCAATCAAGGTTCCAGTTCCTGTACGTTATCATGGACTCAGAAGCTCACTAATCGGATACCTTGAGAGGCTTCGTGAAACTCTAGAGGACGTTAACTTACCAACTAGACTAAGTGAGGCTCTTCTTGGTGCTGGAGGAAATAATGTAGTATTACTTGGGATTAGTAGGGAAGACGGTAGAAGAGTCGTAGTTAAAGTCCCAGGTATTTTCGTGGATCTTGGTGAAAATGTACCAACTATTCCCGCGTCCGTTTACAGTAAGTGTAGTGAGTATGGAAAGCGTTGTGCTGACGCCACTAGAAGGTGCGGTGGTAGGGTAGCTAGGATCAAAAATATATCACTACATCCCCCATATGCGGTAGAAGAGTTTATCGAGGGTGAATCACTAAGGAGAAGATTATCGGAACGTAAACAATTAAACAAGGATGAGGCGCTTAAAATAGCTATAGAGGTTGGGGAGGCCCTTGAATGTCTTCACGAACCTGGAGTATACCATAATGATGTGAGACCTGAAAATGTCATGCTAAGTCGTGGAAGAATAGTATTAATTGACGCGTGTATAGACGAAGTATGGGAAATGCTAACACGTCACCTGCCCGTTAAAGCGACTATGTTGAGTCACGTAGGAAGCCGAATAGACGAAATGTATACACATCCATTACTCTTCAAAAAACTTAGAGAGGGCACTATAACAGGTGAAGATAGAGCTAAATTAGATGTCTTTCAACTCGGTCTACTGACATACGAGATGTTGCTTGGATACAATCCTATAAATAAATTGAAATCGGGAATTAAGAGACTACTGCCTCCAAGTATGGAGAAATTGGAAAATGTCTTGATGAAGGCTTGTTCAATAGAAAAGCTACCAGAGGTCACGATCAAGGAATTTATAGAAGAACTAAGAAAGCTCTTATAGGGGTGGGTATCTCTATGTCCCCTGAGTATCATTTTAAAGACTCGGAATATCTATTAGGCAGTGTAAAGTTCACATTAATAACCGAAAAAGTATTTGTTAGCAAAAAGCTCATCCCTATAGCCTTGATCGAGCTTCAACTAAACTATCAATGTGATAAGTTTCTTGCAAAATGTATTGAAGACTTTGACATAGAGCTTGATATTAAAGGAGAACCTGTTCATCTCGCAATTAAAGTTCTAGAAGCGGGAGGCAAACTCGGGCACTCACCTGTTACTACTAATGTTGAGAAAGTTGGTGTAAAGATTAGTAGGGGAAGAGGCGAGGGTTTTTTAAAGATAGTGTATGAAATCAGCGTCAAATCATCGGTTGAGGGGACATATTCATATACTGCGACAATATATCTAACTACGAAAGGTATAAAGAAGAGACTTGGAGAACCCTTCACATTTGCGATCAGAGTAGTAAAACCCATTGAAGCGATGGCCATAGACGTAGTGCCTAAAAACCCCATATACTACCTCGGCGACAGTTTGTCTCTCTCAATTGGTATTCGATCAAATTACAGAGGAACCGCGACGATAACCATATCTGGTGCAACGGGAGATCTAAGTGAAGAAATAGAACTTAGGGAGGGGACTCAAGAGATCCTCAAAGAGCTCACTCTTCGGCAAATTAACCCCAATTATATAAATGTATCACTTAAGATACCAGAAATAAACTTTGAAGTCTCCAATCAACTACAGTTAAACATTTTACCTACTAAAATAGCCGTTGAAATAATTGAAGTTCCTCAAAATGTGTTCATCGGTGAAAAAACCCGATTAAAAGTAAAAATAAAGAATGAAAGTTTAACCTCGCAGAGTGATCTAGAAATATGGGCTAAGATATACGAACATAAAATCGAGAAGAGATTCTCCATCAAGCCTCAGGAGACAGTGATTTTGGAGATCCCGACTCTAATAATCACTCAGAGATCTCTTGAAGAGTTGTCCGGGTTTATAAAAATAGTAGATAAAGACACCGGCTATACATGGTCGCAAGAACTACGCTTTGAGACTCCCCAACCACCAGTCTTTATAAACATAGAAAGTAGAGAATACAAAATATTCACTTCAATGAAACAGAGGGTAACTCTCAGGATCGAAAACATGTTGGGGAGTGGTACAGAGGTGTTATTCTCTACACTAAATCCGACAATCTGCGAGGTCCACGTAGAGCCCGAGAGAATATTTTTAAAACCCTTCGAATTTAAGGAAATAGCTCTAGAGATTGAGCCGAAGACTATAGGAGAGGAGGTCCTAAAGATTAATTCAATAATAGTAGTTAATGGAGTAAAGGTATATGAACAAATTGAAGAACTTAGAGTGAAAGTGGTTCCATCATTCGAAGTTATCGAGTATAGATTACTAGATATTAAGAGCAAAGAGGTTGTCAAGGGGCAAAAAATCAGAGTTTATTTAAAATTCAAAGCTCTCTCCGAGTCCGATATAGAAGTGAAAGTTTCGGGAAAGAACTTGAAGTTATATGAGGATAAATTCATCTTAATCCCTCCAATATTTGAGAAACAAATAGATTTTACACCGACAAATTACGAAGATCTTATGATAGCACTAAGCGATGGGGTTTATGTTCACGAGATACTCCCCCCCGTCAAGGTCGTAGAACCGGAGGTAAAATTAAGTGTAAAAGAAGAACATATATACGGAGGGTTAAAGAATTTATTGAAAATAGAAATTGAGAACCCCTACGACGTCGACTTAAAGCTTTCAGTAAAGGTTAGAGAGAACGAGTTCATAAGACCTATTTCGAGAGCGAAGGAGTTATTACTCAAAGCCAATACTAAAGAGGCTATTGAATTAGAGTTTATTGGTTTAAAACACGCAAAAGCCGTCCACTTGGATTTGATTATTAGCGTTCTTCCAATTGTAGAGGAAAAAGTGGATGAACACGTGTTCACTAAGAGCTTTCCACTTGATGTAAGACATCCAGTAACAGTTGAGTTAACAACGAGTAATTTATTCTCGCTATATTTAGAAAAATCGCCTGCTTATAAAGATCTCTATTCCCCATTTCTTATAACGATGATTGTTGAGAACATTACCGACTTCTATATCGAGGACTTAGAAGCTAGTTTTATGTTTAACGAATTACCCTTTACTATTGCCTCACGTAAAGAGAAGCTCATCTTAGAACCGAGAGGTAAAAAGACAGTTTCTATTCCTTGGGAAATACCATTTAATTATTTGGCAGGGTCTTTAACGTTAACGTATAAGGTCACCATCAATAAAGAGTATGTTCTGATAGAAAATAAGCTAGATATTCCGATTAACAAGTATACGCCTTTGCCTATCGAGTATAACGCTGAAGAATTTAAACATGAATCATGTGAGTATCCCAGGATCAAACTAAAGGACATGGTGTTAGTGATGGCGCCGATCAACGAAGAATTAAACACACTCGTAACTAAGTGTGGTAAGCCTCTTAAAACTTCCGAACTTCACTTAGAGTTAGCCAATATAATTTACAGCATCCTCTCGACATCTATGAGTGGAGAGGCTAGAACCGCGTGGGATGCGGTAGCCTCCATAGTACTCAAACACGTTCTCCAATCTACTGATTACACGTGGGAGAGAAAAACGTATGAAGATATCGCTACAAATATACACGAATTTGACATAGTACCAGCTATACTCTGGAAGAAAACTCTTGGCAGGCTTATTGCTAGCTCAGAGGCGATTAATGTAAAAGTAGAGAAAGCGGGTATACTAATACCTAGTTCAGAGAAGCGTTTCCAAGCATTAGGATATGAATTCTACGTGCATATAATGGAATTTATACTCAACAATAGCGAGATAAGTAGGACTTGGCTACACAACTATATAAAAGCTAGAGTGGAGAACTTAATAGCTGAACCATTGTATTTGTTATATAGATTAAATGGCGGCAACGCTTTAGATTTCAATAGTAAAATATTCTTCTCGTTGCTAGAGAAGAGCCCTGCTAGTTCGTTGATCTATCTCGCGTTAACTAATTCGAGTCAATGGATATATAATGAGGAAGTACTTAAGAAAATTAGAGAAATCCTAATTCATAAATCAGATTCAATATATTCTAAAAAGAGCTCAAAAACAGCATTAGCTATGGTTTTAATGAACATGCATACGCATTTAAAAAGAAAAACCAGTGAGGTGGTGTTAGTTGGAAAGTGATATAAGTGGGAGGATTAATCGTCTAGAGTGGGAGTTAGCTGGGCTACACAGCAAACTCGAATTATTGGAGAGAATACTAGGCGAAGTTGCTGAGGTTCAACTTCAATTGTCGAACAAGGTTGATAAAATAATGAATAAAGTCACCGAAGTTGAAAAGAATCTAGAAGCGACTAGACAAGAACTCTCTGGACAAATAAACGCGGTAGGCTCCAAGGTAATGGAGGTTGAAAATAGAGTTAGAGAGGCGGAGAAAAATCTCAGTGATCACTTATCCCAACAAGATAAGGTATTAGAACATAATAGTGAGGCTTTATTGAATAACTTGGCAATGCAGTATGTATTAAACATAATTGATAGAGTAGCATCTTCCCACATTGTGGTCAGTTATTTAAATGAAAAGCCGTTCATTATAATAGAAACAACCGAGTACATCGAGCTAATACTCATATCAACTGAAGTATCGAAAGAAGATCTTAAGACATTAAATAAACTAACAGAAGCTCTCTCTGAGTACGCTGATAAAGAAGTTAAGTACAAAATATTGACAACGAGAGTGACAAGATCAGAGACACCTGTGTGGCTATACTTTCCGCACAGAACACAGTAGCCCGCTAAACTAGCCTAATTCACTAACAAAACATAGCAGATACTGAAATCCCCAGGGAAAACATGACCAAAACCCAAGGTTATCAGAGAACACAGCGAGTCATCCATCTCATAGCCCTGTACAATCCCCTTGAAAGACCTCTAGTCGAAGAGGGGATTCTAACGGTATTGGCCGCTATACTTTGGCTCAGTAGTGCTAAAACTCTACGAGCCGAAGAGGCTAATTCTACTCCTCAACTCACTTAGGGCATATACCTAAAAGGTTCATAAACCCATAGGCGTCTAGTAACTACAAAGTGAGTGTCGAGTCCCAAGAGCCATGGCTAGACCACGGTGTATGGCTCAGCACGCGGTAGCGGGGAATCCGAGGGCAACTTTGAAAAAACCTGAAACACCACAAACAACAACTCTCGGGTGAACGATCTCTCATGTGTACACAGCGACTATTACGAGACTATGACCCTTGGAGGAAACCAGAGCCCTGGGAATAGTGATACCAACGATATTGGTGTTAACACTGAAAAGCCTAAAAACTAAGAGCCCACGTAAATAACATGTAAATCTCTACACCTATCTCTATGCCATCTTCTTATATATTCTGTACAGTGCCTTTGTGAGCTCTTCTGACGATGGTCTTTTTGCTAGGTCTGGGTCTAGTGCTTTGGCTAATGTTTCCCTTAGTTCTTTGTTTGGTATTTCGCTGAGTTTTTCTTCTACGTGTTTCCTGTCTATTGCCTCCTCCCCATCTATTGATTCACCTGTTAGCATGTATAGTAGTGTATTCGCTAGTTGGTAGACATCAATCCTGTTTTCCAAACCCTCCTCTTTAGCCTTCTTCATTATATCAGGATATACTTGTTCTGGTGCTCTAAAACCAATCGTACCAGGTATTCTACTATAAGATATTGTTGAGAGTAGTTTGGTTATTGATGAGAAATCTCCTAGCTTAATAACCCCATCCTTGATGAATACATTGCCTGGTTTAATATCTCCATGTATTAATCCTCTAGAATGTATATACCTCAAAGCATCGCCGAGCTGTATGCCAATCAATGGTATGTCTTTCTGGCTTGGCTCCCATCCCTTGGAGAGCTGCCAGTACAACGTGCCGTAATCGGCGTATTCGTATATGAGTAGTGGTGTTTTCTCAGAGTAGCCGAGTAATTTGATGATGTTTGGGTGATCTAGCTTGCTGATGGTGTTTGCTTCGTTTCTAACTTTCTCTAGTGTCTTCGTGTGGACTGTGGGTGGTTCTCCCCTTCCCTCGATTATTGATTCAAATCCTCTTGGTGTTTTGAATACTGCTTTTACATTTCCCTTCCTGCATAGGTATGTACTGCCCCAGCCACCCTGCCCAAGAAGACAACACTCCCACGTGCCCTCAAAACCAGATGGGAGAACACCACTGGGGAAAACAGGTCTAAACCTAAAATCACTACAACCATAACCAGAAACCAGGCCCTTCAGCGATTGAATCCTAAGACGAGCAATCTCATCCCAGTCAACAGTAAGCAAGGGCTCGGACCCAACAACTCCTCCCTTCTCCTCGACAACACTCTCCTCACCCTCTAATTTAATAGGCTTACTCGATGATGTCCCAGTTCTGGGCCTAGAACTCAGTGCGAGAACCAGTATTATGGTTGCAGAGATGATACCAGCAACCAGGTAGATTAGAGCCGGATCCATTAAAATTCACCCTTTAATAACCATTGTTGCATACTTATATAAACTCTGTGCTTCTATGCTTTGATGTGGTATTGTGTTTTTCTAGTGTTTTTTCTAGTACGAGTAGGGCTTCTCTGAAGCTTTTTATGTTTTGGTCTGTTCGTGCGTAGATGTCTGCTTTTAGTGTTTGGAATATCTGGTCTGCTCTATTGTATGCTTCGCATATTCCTGGGGATAGTATGCATGGGTTCAGATATTCCATGAATGCTTTTTTGGATGATTCGAACTCTATTAGCCCTCCTTCTATGCCCTGGTCTAGTTCGATTATACATCTTTGTATGGCTAGTCGCATTGATATCGCGATGTCTCTAGAGTCTCTCTCCTTCCTAACTTCTTCTTTAGTGGGTTCGTGTACTATTCTCAGTGTTGTGTAGTATCCTATAGTTACTGTGTCGCTGGATGATATTTCTACGGGTTTGTAAGGCTCTATTTTAGTGGCATTGACATAAGTTCCGTTAGTGCTTCCTAGATCCTCTATGTATACCCTGCCGTTTTCAACGAAGATCACGGCATGGGCATCTCTGCCGCCCGCCCTTCTACTAACTGTTAGATCGATGCCGGCGCTATGGGAAACCCCATCAGCTTCAATAATGACATCATAGTTTACTCTATATATCTTGGCTGTGTATCTAAAGACTACACTGAGTTTCGAGGGCATCATAAATTCTATATATGGCATAACACCACCTATTTAACTGGTGGCTGGGAGCCTGTCTTATACCCCAGTCTCCTCAGCGTTTCTTCTATGTCTGCTTCTGTTTCGATTTTCCCGCCTTCATCAGTTATCTTCACCACTGTCCAGTTTTCCGTGCGTCTCAATGGTAACATTTTGTCTAGAACTATAACGACTTTTGTAAACTCTATTAATATATTATCTATTGGCTTTTCAACAGTAACTATGTACTCAGCTACTTTGTGTATTGCGAGCATTTTCGCTAATCCATAGGCCAATCTTGCCCTAGACCACGGATCCCTCTTGAATATCACTATGGTCTTACTCTCGGGCTGACTTATAGCTGTAAGGAGTTTTCTTGCATTCTCCACGTCTACAACTGTCTTGAGATACTCTATATCTTCATCTCTATCCTTTTCTCCAAAGCCTATTCTTAGAGGCTCTATTTCATTTAATTCAATGCCTTTTAAACTCGTGTAGTTCGCCATGGCCTTGTCGACTTCTTCTAGAGAAAGCCTCTTCTCTACTGCTATATCTAATGGCACTAGAGCTATGTGTGATACAACACCACTTCTCTTTAGCTCATCCAGCCCCTCTCCAACGAAAACCCTTGCAACGTATATATAGTCCCCGAAGCCCTTTACAACCGCTCTTAGCTCTGCACCAGGCCTAACAATGAATTGTTCATACGGAGAAAACCAGCCTTTGAATGCCCGCTCAGCATTGTAAACAGCTTCCTTCCTAGACCAAGCCCTTACAGCGTAGCCTTTATATGGCACTAGAGAGTATACTATGTGGTCCAGCTCTACTGTGCTACTCATCTACCTACCCCCGTTACCGGGGCAACCCCCTCGGGCACTTTATGAGCCTTCTTAATCTCGTTGGCGATCTTGCCGAAGTAGTCTATGAATCTTATGTACTCGCTTCTAGAGTATACAAGATCGTAGGATATACCATCAGGTGCTCTCACAACTCTTGGAACAGATATCCCCTCCTCACTGAGATCAGTCATCAAATAACTCACAAATACCCGGGCTCTCTCGAGCTCGACGCTCATTATAGTGCCTCCATAGACAATTGCAAGTGTGTGCTGGTAAAACCTCTTCATAAACTCTGTCAATCTCTCGTTAATCTCCTTGCGGTCTTTACTCTTCTCTAAAAACCACCTCTCAAAGTTGTCTGGTATGCCTAGGGCTCGCAAGACCTTTTTATCAACAGTATCAAATTTTGTGAATACGAATACTGGAAATAGCTTACCTGCTTTAACACCATACTTACTAGACCTATACAAAGCAACTAGAGACATTAAGCTAGCCATTAAGCCATCGTAATCAAGCATCTCCTTGTACCTAGGATCAGAGTTATCTGTTGTTATCTTCGAAGAGTCTATCAGGAATACGAGGACATCGCAATCTAGAATAGCTTTGAGGTTTTCGGGAATCATCTCTAAGACAGATAAGCCCCTCTCCTTAGCTAGAGCTGCGGCTCTAAAAATTATATCAACATCTTCACCGGAAACATCGTAGACACCAAACTCTATAATATTGTAGAGCTCTCTCCTAGGAATCTCAAGCCTCTTAATCAAGCCCACAAGGTTTTCTATATTATCGTAGAACTTGTTTAGAATACCACTAAATAACCTACTATAACCAAACCAAAACCTGTACTCAGTAAGAGAACCCTTTAAAGTAGCTGGAGGCCACTTCCTAAGTTTAAGAGACCCAACAATATCATGAACGATGGTTGTGAACTCTGGATAAGTGTAGTACCTAAAGTGTTCCTTGGTTTCAACAGCATAGTTAATAGCGGTAGTAGCTAGGAGACTAACAAAAACGGTTTTACCAGTACCTCTACCACCAATAATACCAACAGTCAAAAGCCACACCGAAATAAAATTAATCCACCCAAAACTTAAATATTTTAATCACATCTTATGGGATGAACACTAAGTGGGTTGAGTATGAAATTGATGTATATCAGCTAGCGAATACATTGCTATACATGCTGACTGGTAAACCTATAGACGGGGTTAAAGCAAGATATGAAAATACATGGTGGAAAACACAGCGTAGTACCGAACAAAGAACTGAGAAAGGTGCTAGCTGAAGCACTAAAACCAGAAGCACAAAGAGAAGTCCCACGAAATCTTGCAAAAACAGGATACATCAAGACCCACGCCCTCGAAGCTTACTAAGTCATTTCTTTCCTAGCTTTAATCCTATTGCTATTGATGCTATAATCATAGTTACCGCTACTGCCAAGGCGACTAAATCCTCTGAAAATAAAGACCTCAATGTTATGGTTAAAGTAGATTCCGGAACAGTAATAGTAACAACCTCAGTTTCTGTAGTTGTTATGGTAATGGTTGTTACAAGAGAATCATCGGTCTTAGTAGTTGCATAATACTGAGTCATAGCACCTATAAGAGGTACTACAATAACGATAAGGATAAGAGATAGAAGGATGATCATGTAAGATAGAGAACGTTGCTCTTTATATTCTCCCTCTAAATATAACAACAAAAGTAACAAAAAATAACAAAATAACAGTAACTACTAAACTCACTGAAGCACCACCCCTCTTAATGTTTGCTTTCAGCGTCCTTATATATTTCATGTTTTGTATTGTATCATGTTGTTTTCTATTACGAGTAGGGCTTCTCCGTAGCTTTCAATGTTTTATTGTGTGCGTATGTGTGTTTTTAAGTGTTTGGGTGATTTGCGTGGATCCATTTTTGGGGAGGTGTGGTTAGGTTTTACTTATCTTCTTCTCAGCCTTAGCCCTATTAATGTTGCTACCGTTACTATCGCTATTGATATCCCTAGTGCTACAGTTTCTTCGCTGAATAATGATCTTACTATTGTAGTGGTGGCTGTTGGTATATAGGTAGCCTCTTTCACCGTTATTACTTCTTTTACTGTAATTATCGTTGGCGTTGTTGCTGTAGTTGTTAGGGTTTGAGTTTCAGTTTTATGAAGTGTGGTAGTGATTGTTGCTGGGATTGTTTGTGTAATGGTTGTTGTGTAGGGGGATGTTATTGTTGTGGTGAGCGGAGAGGTGATATGTACGGTTTCAGTTTTAGTAATTGTATAAAATGTTGGAACAGCCTGTGTTACTGTTGTTGTTGCGGTTGTTGTTTGCGTTTGAGTTGTGGTTTGAGTCTCTGTTACCGTTGTTGTCTTTGTATCTGTTGTTGTGGTTACTCTCGTCGCTGTTGTTGTAGTTGTGTATGTGGTTGTTATAGGCTGTGTTACCGTTGTTGTCACGGTTACTGTTGTTGTGGTTGGTGTTGTTGTAGTACGGTTTGATGCTGAAAGCGCTAGTATGTACCCGTTGTTTGTTCCTACTAGTGGATCTTGATTCT
>Ga0326762_1000490_pt1 | contig 17833 bp, 10 predicted proteins | sample NORPS_S_FD_207669 | JGI IMG/M metagenome (GOLD analysis project Ga0326762, IMG submission 207669) | Hot spring sediment microbial communities from Norris Geyser Basin, Yellowstone National Park, WY, United States - NOR.PS_S | ecosystem: Environmental > Aquatic > Thermal springs > Near-boiling...
TGGGAGCGAATGCGAAATATGTTGTGAGGTTCCAAGATGCATCAGATAATGAAGATGGGTTCGCAATAGAGTGGACACAAGATGGTATAAGTTGGACAAGATATGAATGGTGGTCAGATTCAACAACGCAGACAGGAACAGGCCTTCGCACAATAGAGTTTTCACTGCCTGGTGATGTAAGGTGGTGTTTCAGGGTCGCAAGCTTCAAACTAAATGTAGGGGGTTCTTTGACTTTATCATCATGGGTAGGTCCGAAGTGTGTAAGAGGGCTGAAAGCACCATCACATTTCAATGTAGATAGCGCACCAAATATAAGAGTAATGAGATTTTTCTGGCAAGATAATTCCTCTTATGAAGTTGGACAAAACTTTGAGTGGAGACTACAAAGTTCTTCTGCATACACACAAGAGTCGGTTTTAGGGTTGGAATACTATGAGAAAGAGTTTGCAGAGGAGAATGTTTATTGTGCAAGAATAACTAATTGGTGGAATGGAAATAACTCAATTCCGGAGGAACAAGGCTCATATTCGGTTGGATATTCATCTGAAAGATGTTTTGTTGCTATGGCTTCTCCTTCTCCTCTTATTGCCGAAGTGATAAATATAGGCGGTTCAGATGCAATAAAACTCACCTGGCAAGACTCATCAACGCAAGAGACAGGATTCAAGATAGAAGTAAACACGGGTTCAGGATGGGGACTACTTACAACAAAAGCTCCTAACTCAACAACACATGTGCATTCATCGGGGCTGGTCGCAGACACAACATACTGTTATCGTGTGAGAGCAGAAAGAACTGGTTTTGGGGCATCACCCTGGTCAAACTCAGCATGTGTGAGATTTGGTAGTCCAGCTTGCAGCACAATCTGGAATGTAGATTTGAGTGGAGGTATAGGAGGTAGTATAACAACATCAGCAGTGATAGACGATGAGAATATTTATGTAGGGACATCAACTGGTTATCTTATCTCTGTGGATGTTATGAATGGGAATATAAGGTGGTTGAAGAATTTAGGTTCAGCGGTTTCATCGCATTTGTGTGCATCTCAAGAGGGTCAGAGGACAACAATATTTGTGGGGACAGTTGATGGTAAATTCCACGCTGTGGATAGCGATGGGAACCTGATAGGGACACAAGATTTAAGGGGTGTAGTAGGAGGATGCGCTGTAAAGGATGGTAAAGTATATTTGGGGACGACGACGGGCTGGGTATTTGTGATGAGCAAGACTTTGAGCATATTGAACTCAAAGCAGGTTTTGGGAGCAATAAGTACAGCACCTGCAATAGACGCAATAAGGGGGTCAGTATATTTTGTGACAGAGGCAGGGAAAGTTTATGCATTTTCACTTGACCTTACTGATAAGTGGAATATCACTATTTCGGCTGTGATAAAGAGCTCGCCGGGATTGGGACCGAAGGGAGACATATACTTTGGAGCGGATGATGGGAAATTGTACAAGGTATCGCCATCGGGTTCGGTTGTATGGAGTTATAACATAGGTTCAGCAATAAGGTCATCGCCAGTTGTTCATACTTATGGAGCGCAGGTGACGGTGTTTGTGGGAGCAGATAACAACTATGTTTATGCGATAAGTGAAAATATAACGGGAACATCTGCGTTTTTACTATGGTCATATTCAACAGGAAGTGCAGTGAAGTCAACTGGTGCATTATCACAAAAGTCAGTATTTATAGGTTCAGGTTCAACTTTATACTCAATAAGCATAGGGGGAGGGAGTTTGAGTTGTTGGGTAGGGGTTTTAGGTTCTATAACTGCGCCAGTGAAGATGAAAGGACAGATAGTATATGTGGGGACAGAAGGAGGTAAGTTATATGCGATATCATCTGCTGAACCGCAATCATCATACTCATGGGTTGATTTCGGAAATGGAAACGGTAGGATATTAGATGCTCATCCATATAGGGGATTTGCGGTAGAGAAGAGTTCATGGCCTGTGAATGTTGGAGCGGAGATACTCGTATCATCAAAGTTATATGATTTTAACGGAGATGGTAAGTTGGAGATAGTTGTGGCAACAGGAAGTGGTCAAGTTTATGTTCTGAACTCAGATGGCACAGTAAAAGCAGGTTGGCCAAAAAGCACAGGCTCTGCGGTTTGGAGCTCCCCTGCAATAGGTGATATAGATGGAGATGGTTCAGTTGAGATAGTTGTTGCAAATGATGGAGGTCTGGTTTATGCATTTGATTCAGCTGGTAATGTAAAGTCAGGATTTCCGATTTCAGTGACTTGCAGAATAAGATTTTTAACGCTTGCAAATATAGATTCTGATCCTGAAAACGAAATACTCTTCCCAACTTTTGAGCCATGCAATAGGCTCTATGCGTACGATGGAAAAGATAGTAATGGAGATGGTGTGGCTGACCTGAAATGGTATTATCAACTATCACAGAGGATAAGGTCACATCCGGTTGTAAATGGTTCTGGGGCATCGGCGGAGATTTTGATAGCAGATGTTGTTGGAAATGTGTACAAATTTGATTCATCGGGGAACATTATTTGGACAAAATATGTAGGATTATCACAATGGATGTCATCACCCTCCATAGGAGATATAGATGGAGATGGCACACAAGATTTTGTTGTTGGAGGAGGGGGAACAGGTCCAAATAAAATTTATGCTTACGATTTGAATGGGATTTTGAAATGGTCATTAGTGCTTCTGGATGGGAGCGGAGGTAATTTAAGTGGGTATTATCCAAGAAACATAGTTTTGACAAATATTGATTCTGATTCAGGACTTGAAGTAATAGTTACAGCTATACCATACACTTTAGGCGATCCCGGTTATATATATGTTATAGATGATAATGGAGTTATGATATGGTTTAAGAAGTTTTCAAGTATGCCGAGCTTTGCACCTGCGGTAGGAGATTTTGACTATGATGGCTCCCAGGAGATAGTTCTTACGACAGATGATGGTTGGCTTCACATTTTTGATACTCTGAGTGGTGAATATAAATACGGCAGTCCATACTTTTTAGGTAGTGGATTAAGAGGACCTTCTCCCGTCTTTGGAGATATAGATGGGAATGGTAGGTTAGAATTGGTATTTGGTGATTTATCAGGATATGTAAGGGTATTTGAACTTGGGAAAGGAACAGTTAATGGTAGAAAGGAGTGGTATTTCAGGAAGAATGGGAGGAATAACGCAAATTACAACGAGTAGAACGATTAGTTTATTGGCAACTAAGCTATTTTTTCCGCTGAGTTCTGCAACTTGCGTACTCCGAAAGCACTTTGTCAAAAAATGATTGATTTTCTTTATATAAATCTTCTCTTATGAACACTGCAAAGTCTTTTCCTGCAAAAAGTTTTTTGTAGCCTTCAATCTCATCTTGAAGTTCAGATTTAACTTTTCCTCCTATTATAACAAGGAAAGAGAGTTTTATATCTGCTTTTTCCTTTTCCTCATCTTTTTTGCATAATATCCTGTTTTGAAGGTTTTCTCCATAAAAGAGTGCGTTACAGGTATCTATTTTTAACTCTGTTTTTTTCTCTTTTTTATATTTTTCTCCTAAGAATTCAAGGAAAGATGCGGGTTCTTCGTAGTTCGGATACCATAAGGGTTTTTGTGAATCAAGAATGTTTGAAATTGTGTTTGGACAGCTATTTGACTTTTCATTAAACAAAATCGGCCACTCTGTTTTTATCATCTTCCACGGAATAAAAGCAAAATTTGCAAGAAAAACCGCAAAAGAAAAATAAAGAAATTTTCTGTTGTTATAAAGTGCAGGAAAGAAGGGGAGTGTGAAAAGTACGAACCATATGAGAAACCTTGCATTTACATGAATTGAAGGAACTATTCTCCATACAAGATATAAAAGGGGGATTAGTATTGTCCAGAAACTTAATTTCAAGTAGATCTTTTTTTTCAATACAAAAAGAGCAGAAGCAGGCAAGGATACAAGGTAAAATATGAAGGAAAATCCTTTATGGAATGATAATTCTAAGTTATCATATTTTAAGAAAGCCAGAGCTATTTTTATCCATATTTTGAGAGACTCAAAATTTAGCGGGAGCGGTTGTGGGTAAATTCTTCTACCTTCGGGCGAGCCAGGAACCGGGTAAAACGGCATCCCAAATGATAAGATGTTATAAATATACGGAAATGAACCAGATATTGCTGTTCCAAGTATAAATTTTAATATGTTTTTTCTTGCCATCAAAAATAAGAAAGGAAGAAGGAAGAAACCGGTGTATTTTGTCCCGATTAGAAATCCGGACATAATTCCTGCTACTAGATATTCTTTTGTAAGGCAGAGAGCAACAGATGAGAGAAAAAATGCGGCAAAATTCAGATCAACATAGTTTGACCCCATCTGCCCTATTACACAAGGTATAGAAAAAACAAATAAAGCCGATATTATTGCTCCTCTTTTATTTTTAAATAGGCTGTAAGACACAGAATAAACTGATACTGATGAAAGTAAAGCGAAAAAAAAGTTTGTAAAATCAATGAACTTCAAATTATGAAAAGCAATGACATAAGCCTGAGTTAGAAACTGTGCTGAAATTGGGAAACCAAATCTTGGATCTAACTCAACAGGTAGTTTGACAAGTTTTTTGTCAATAACATTTTCTACAATTTTTGGTATGTGATAGGCTATGTCGTCTATGCCTCTTGGGGGGAAAAGGTAGCTTGCCCGCAGTACGACTGAAATACAGAACAAACTTGCAATTATTCCTGTTAAGATAAAAGTTGTTTCAAAACTGATTTTTATGCTTGATTTAGTTATTGATTGCAGGTTTATTTTTGCGTGTTGGATAAAACTCTTTAATTCATTTCTTCTTTTGAGATAAATAAATATGCAAAGTAAGGTTATTATGAATACATTTACTAAAACAAAATATTTCCTTTCAAGGATTTCTATTAAACCTAAAATAATCTGGGTTAGAAAAATTTGGAGATAAAAGAATGCGAACGATTTTATTAAATTTGCAGAGATGTCTTGGTGATTCTTATAAAAGGATAGAAAATATGTTCCCCAGTTTATGAATAAAAACAAGGAGAACAAGATGATTTCCATCATAAAATTTATTTTTATTCGTAAAATAAGTTTTTTAGCTGTAAATATTTTGGTAGAATCATAAATGTTTCAGTGGAAATGCTTTTTTGCCTATGAATTTTGCTTTTCCAGTTCCCTCTATATAAATTAGTCTGTTGTATTTTGCTACTCTTTCTGATCGTGAAAGAGAACCAGTTTTTATTTGTCCTGCATTTACACCTACCGCAAGGTCTGAAATAAATGTATCTTCTGTATCTCCTGACCTGTGGGATATTACTGTTGAATATCCTGTTCTTTTTGCCATATTTATTACTTCAAATGTTTCTGTGAGCGTTCCGATTTGATTTACTTTTACCAAAATAGCGTTTGCTATCTTTTCTTTTATACCTTTCCCGAATATTTCTGGGTTTGTTACAAATATGTCATCTCCTACGACTTGTATTCCTTTTTGGGTAAGATATTGGGTTAATTTTTTCCAGCCATCCCAATCATCCTCTGCAAGAGGGTCCTCAACCGAGATTATAGGATATTTTTCACATATTCTTATGATTTTTTCTGAAAGCTCGTCTGTGTTCATTTTTTTACCTTCTTTTTTTAAGATATAAAGTTTTTCTTTTTCGTCGTAAAAAGAAGAAGCAGCTAAATCAAGAGCGAAAAATACATTATCAGATGGTGTATAGCCGGCTTTTTCTGTTGCGAAAATCAGGGTTTCAAGTGCAGATTCGTTATCCTTGAGAGGCGGAGCAAATCCTCCCTCATCTCCAACTGCCGGAATTATTCCTTGCTCAGATAGAATTTTTTTTATGGTCTGAAAAATCTCGGAGGCACATCTTATTGCATCGTGAAAAGACGAAAATCCCACAGGTACAATCATATATTCTTGGAAATCCACATTCCATCCAGCGTGTTCTCCTCCGTTTATCACATTGCATAGTGGAACAGGTAAAGTTGAGCCGAAAACTCCACCTATATACTCAAAGACCTCTATTTTTAGTGTATTTGCGGCTGCTTTTGCACAAGCTATGGATACACCTAAAATTGCGTTTGCTCCAAGATTTGATTTATTTTTCGTTCCATCTAAACTTATGAGGAGTTCATCTATTTCTCTTTGTTTGTCTGCTCTCATACCTAAAATTGCCTTGCGAATGGTTGTATTTACATTTTCTACTGCTTTTTTTACTCCTTTGCCGAAGAACCTTTTTGAGTCTCCATCTCTTAATTCAACGGCTTCTTTTTTGCCTTTTGACGCTCCCGATGGAACTATTGCTAATCCTTTCCCACCTCCTTTTGTTTGAACTTCTACCGCTACCGTTGGATTTCCTCTTGAATCAAGAAACTCAAAAGCCCTGACATCTGATATTACTAATTCATCGTGGCTCATAAATCAAAAATTTTTTGAATTTTTCACAGAAAATATTTTTTACGTCTTGTTTTTTTACTTTTTTTGTAGTGAAGAGGAAAGAATCAACTTTGTGTTTGGTGTTTTCTTACTTATTGTCTTTGGTATTTTTTCATCTGTTTTTTCCTATTTTTGATTTTAATTTTGTTTTAGCTGATGTTTCGTATCCTCGTGAGCTTTTCGTGATTGGAAAGAAAATCCCATCAGTTCGGCTTTACAATCAAGATGGAGAAATTGTGGATTTGGAAACTCTGGTTAAAAATAGTGGTAAAAAGGTTGTGATTTTAAGTCCGATTTACTCAAATTGTCCTCACGCTTGCAATCCAATAACTCAAAGTTTGAAAGATGTTGTAGACGAAATTACAAAAAGAGGTAGAAATGATTTTCTTGTTATATCTTTATCTTTTGATGAAAAAGATACAAAGGAAGATGTTGAAAGATTTATAAAAAGGAATGAGATAGAAGATTTTGTTTCGTCAGGAACTTGGGTTGTTCTTTTCGGACCTGAGTTTCAAAAAATCCTGGATGCAATTGATTTCAAAATAGAAAGAAAAGGTGAAATAATAGATCATCCTAATCTTATAGTTTTTCTTACGAATGATCTTCGGATTTCGGGTTTTCTTTATGGCACATATTACTATGTTGATGATGTTGAGAGGAAATTAGATGAAGTTGGACGTACTACAATATTTTTTGTTTTGTTAAGAAATTTTTTCCCTATTCTTTTGGGCTTCGCTATTGTTTCCTTAATTTTGGTTTCCGTCTTTGTTTTCAAAATGTTTTTACCACAGCCAAGAAAAAGATGATTTGTCTTTAAAAAGGTAATTTATATTTTATTTTTCCAATCTGTTTTTATTCCAGTAGTACTTATGGAATGAAAGATAAGGCAGGAGATTTTGGGGTAATCTCTTATAATTTTGTCCAAGTATAAATCCGGCGTGTCTCATGAATTCATATGCAGCAACATAAGGGAGGTAAAAGAGGGATTTTGTCAAGCCCAATTCCTTCAAGCAGAATTTGATCTCCTCATAAATAACTTTGATACTTTCCTTGTAGTTGCCTGCTTTTAAATTTAAGTCTTTCAAAGATGCGCCCGAATCAAAAAATCTCTGAAATACTCTGATAAGTGAATAGTTGTGTGAATGATAAACAATTGATTTTGGGTTATAAACAATTTTGTAGCCGTGTTGGATAACTTCTTTTGACCATGCTTGATCCTCGCTCATTATTAGGTCATCGGGGAATCTGAACCTCAGAAGAAGCTCTCTTCTCATAGCTGAACTTACATTAGAAAAAAAAAACATCTTTGAGTGTCAGTTCCTTTTTGTTCTTTTTTTCTTTTACTTGATAAGTATCTGGGTAATGAACATACAAAAAGCATTTTTCCATGATACTTGCATCTTCGTATGGGATTTGTTTGCTATATACTCCTGCGACTTTTTCATCTTCTTTTAGTGGTCTAATGAGTTCATTTAGCCAATTTTTATTTGCTGGCGTAGCGTCTTGCGAAAGCAAAACTAAAAACTCGCCGTTTGCTATATCAGCGGCGTAATTCCTTGTTTTTCCGTGTCCGAAATCGGAAGGATTTATTTTGATAAGTTTTGCTGATGTGTTTTCCAAGCAAGATAACGAACCATCTGTGGTACCCGAATCTATGACTATCACCTCAAAATCATCTTCTGTTTTCTGATTAAAGACTTGGCGAATAACTTCTCTGAATCTTTTTCCCGGATTTTTTGTAAGGATGACTATTGAAATCATATCATACTATTTTTATTCATTTTTACTTTTTTCGTAAATTATTACGAGTTCATTATATGCAAAAAATTTGCCAGCCCATGAAAAGTTAAGCGGAAAATATTTATGTTTTGTGATAGTATATCCGAACGCATCGGTTAGATTGTGCTTTTTGAAAAATTCGTAATCTATAAATACTTTGTGTGTTTTGTCGCGAGCAAAGCCCTTCGGTCCCGGGACAACTATGATTATTCTTTCAATCCCTAATCTATTACATGATTTTAAGATTTTCTTTAATGTCTCATGAGGGTTTTCTATATGTTCAAGCACATGGTTCATCACAAAAGTTTTATAAAATTTGGGTTCTAATTGTGCGAATTTATAATCATCAGTTTGAGGATCGTATAATTTTGCGTTTAGATTATTTCTTTTGCGGTAATCTATTGCAGCTTTATTAATGTCAAATCCTATCGATCCTTTTGGGAGCAACGCTAACAATTCTCCGGTGCCACAACCAAAATCTATTGTTGGTCCATTTACATACCGTAAAATATGTTTAAGGTAAATTATCCTCCGAATCGTTTTTCTTATCCACGACCTTTTGATATACTGATTTACATAACTTTCATCATATGTGGTCATTTTAGCTATATTTATTCCTCTATCATTTTAAATTTTCTAAATATCATTTTAAATTTTCTAAATTCAACCTTGTGTTTGATTTTTTTTGATTGGTTTTACCTCTAACATAAGTATGGAACTAATTTTCGCATAGTCACTTGATAGTTAAGTTCTTTAAATCCAACCTCATACCATCCATAAACACTCCATATGACCCCCGCAACGCCAATTACTCCTATAAGAAGTGAGGCTATAAGAAGCTCCTCTAAGGAGAATCTTTTTATAATTTTGAATAGCCTATCGTTGTATGGTAATATTCCGGAATTATGAGCATATATTTTTGCAAAAAAACCTACAAATATAGTCTGGAATCCCAATATCGTAAGGAAAGCCATCACTAAAAGGGTATGAACATCAAAACCTATGTTTCCTTTGATGATAATGGGGCCAGGAATTAGAGCAACCATACCGATAGAGCCTATCAAAGTCATGATTATTCCCGGAACTATAAAGAGCCAGAATGGTGAATGAAGTAACATAAATCTCAGATGCCTCCAGCCATCTCTCCATCTTCTTAAATGAGGGGGGCGACTCCTTCCTGCTTTGTAGTATGTGATAGGAACTTCTGTGATTTTCAGACCAGCTAACTTAGCTTTAATTATCATCTCTGATGCCCATTCCATCCCAGTTGTTACCAAGTTTAGAGCTAATATCTTATCTTTTCTGAAAGCTCTCATACCACAATGGAAATCACTGATATTTATCTTGAATAGAAACTTTCCAATAGCGGTCAATATCGGGTTTCCTATCCATCTATTCAACCAAGGCATAGCTCCTTGCATTATTTTTCCCTTCAATCTTGTTCCCATGCAGACATCATATCCTTCCCTTAATTTTTCTATCAGTGGGAAAGCTTCATCAAAGTGATAACTATCATCGCTGTCACCTAACAGTATGAATTTTCCTTCTGCATGTTCTATTCCGCACATAATAGCTGCGCCATAACCTCGGGTTGGACAATGGACAACCCGTGCTCCGAGACTTTTTGCAATCTCCTGACTCCCATCAGTTGAGCCATTATCTGCCACAAGAATTTCCCCATCTATATTGTATTCTGAAAGAAGTTTTTTAGCTCTCTCTATACATTTACCTATGGTTTCAGCTTCATTCAAACAAGGCATCAAGATTGTAAGCTCTTTCATCTCGTTATTTTCTATACTTGGTCTATAACCTTTCCTTTCTTTTCAGAGTAATTTTACTTCTGAGAAGATGTAAAATGCAGAAATCTATTATTTTTGCGATTTTATATAAAGTTCAAAATTAATTTTACTATTTGCTATTGCATGTCATCTTTGAGGAAATATTTACCAGATGAGAGAGAAAAATCAGAAATAAAATCTGAGGTTATATCTCGTGTCATGTCAGATGTATTCTCTTATATAAAAGAGGATGATTCTTATTTGAGGAAGATTCTTAATGAGACAGTTTATGCTGAAATAGAAAGATGGAAGTCTGAAAGAGATTTTCCTCTTGCGCAACCGTATTTGCAATTTTTCAAATCTTTAAGAAAAAAGCTCCCGCACCTTTATGATAACGAAAGAAAATACATTCTCAAAAAAATAATCTCTGTTTATATGGATGAGATTCAAGGGCACTTTTCTCCGCTTGTGTATTATCTTGCAACAAAGGTTGTTCCTCCTGGGCTTTCTTTTCTTTTGACAAGCTTTTCCATCTCAAGTATGTTTGCAAGGTCATTCCGTCTTCCATCTATTGATTCTCATCTTATTATTCACGGTAATTTTGAAAAAATAAGAAAACTTGCTCAAAAAGGAACGATTATTCTATTACCAACTCATGTCAGTCATATGGACTCTCCAATCATAGGATATGTTGTTTATAAAATTGGATTGCCTCCTTTTCTTTACGGAGCAGGTCTGAATCTCTTTTCTAATCCAATATTGGGATTTTTTATGAAAAATCTTGGAGCTTACAAAGTAGATAGAAAAAGAAAGCACAAGCTTTACCTTGATGTCCTGAAAGAATATGTATGCACAACATTAGAAAGAGAATATGATCATATATTTTTCCCGGAGGGAACGAGATCAAGAACCGGAGCAATCGCAAGAAAATTGAAAATGGGACTTTTAGGTTGTGGTATAAGGTCGTTCATAAGAAATATAAAGAACAAAAAACCAAGACCTAAAATATTTATAGTCCCTGCCACACTTACTTATCATATCACTCTTGAAGCAGAGAGCCTTATAAAACAATATCTTGAAGATGTCACTCGCGAAGATTGGGTTTCTTATGAAGACGAAGCTTTCATCATTTCCAGAGTTATTGAGTTCATAAAAAGAATAGTTGAGATGGATATGAAAGTTTTTGTCAAGTTTTCGGATGTTTTTGACCCATTTGGAAACTATGTTGATGACGAAGGAAATTCCCTTGATCCATATGGCAGACCAATAGATCCGGTAAGGTATGTCCTCAAAGATGGAGTTGTTTCAGAAGACTTTCAACGAGATGCAGAATACACAAAAGAGCTTGCGTCAAAAGTATCTGAAACATATAGAAAAGATACCTTTGTTCTTTCAACTAACCTTTCTGCCTTCGTTGTTTTTGAGCTCGGTCTTAAAGCCACAGAAGAAACTGACGAAATAAAAGCTATAACATTGATGGAAGGAATTGAGCTGGATATTGGAGAAGTTCTAAAATTTATTGATATCGCAAAAGAAAAATTTATAAAACTTGAACAGCAGGGGAAAATTTGTGTCATAGATAGGGTCAAAGGTAAAACTTCTCGTAGTATATTAGATACTGCATCAAAGATATTTTCAAAGTATCACAGAAAACCTCCTTTTATCTTGTCAAAAGATAAGGTAAAAATTGAAAACTCTTCACTCCTTTACTATTATAGAAATAGATTAGTCGGATATACATCCTTATGGTGAATGTAGAAGATGTTCTGAATACTTTGAGTAAAGTTGCAAGGAAACTTGGAGTCCAAGCTTTTATAGTCGGGGGACTTCCAAGAGACTTGATCACAAAAGATAAATTATCCCAAGACATAGATATTGTGGTCTTTGATGAAAATATTGAAATCTTTGAAGGGGTCGTTCTTCGGGAATTTGGAAACCCTCCTTTTATGAGACCAAGTAATCATAAGCTTACGAGAATTTTTCTCGGAGATATCACAATAGATATAACTCCTCCGAAAGGAAAAACCTTGGAGGAAGATCTTAGGGAAAGAGATTTCACAATAAATACCCTCGTAATTCCGCTCAAGAATTTAGGAAATATCAAAAATCAGATTCTTGATCCTCTGGGAATTGCCAGACAAGACATAATTTCTCGTACTCTCAGAACACCATCGTCTCCGCGCAAAACTATAATTTCTGATCCAGCAAGAATCATAAGGATAGCAAGATTTATCTCAGAAGGATTTACGGCATCTGAGGAGCTTTTTCTGGTGGCAAAGGAGAAGATAGGTTCTATATGTCAGGTCCCGAAGGAAAGGCAGGGTGAGGAGTTGAGAAAATTGTTTTTATCAGCTAAGCCTTCGCGGGGGCTGATTTTTCTCAGAGATATAAATTTTTTCCATTATTCTTTCCCGAAAATTGTTCCTGCTCTTTACAAAGATCAGAAGTCTCCTTACCATTTTGAAGGAGTTTTTGAACACTGTGTCAGAGTAGTTGATTTGGTTCCTCCTGACATTGTTTTGAGAGTTGCCGCATTTTTCCACGATATAGGGAAAGCATTTTCTGAAAAGATTTTACCTGATGGTAGAGTTGTATATTGGGGGCACGAAAATTTCTCGGCAGAAATTGCAAGTGATTTCCTCTCTACATTCAAATTCCCAGAACACGAAAGAAAAAAAATAATTTCAATAGTGAAAAATCACATGATATATTATTCTTCTGATTGGTCAGATGCAGCGGTAAGAAGGCTTATCAAAAGACTCGGGGAAGATAGAGATTTGGTCTTGAAGTTTGTAGAATACGATATAAAAGCTTTAAAGGACCCAAATCCACGCCTAAAATCTTTGGATGAGCTGAAAAGAAGGATTGCAGATCAAATAGTGAAACTTGGAAAATCAGAAATAAAGTGTCCGCTGAACGGATACGAAATTCAAAAATTATTCGGATTACCACAAGGTAAGATTATAGGTGAGATAAAGAAAGCAGTAGAGGATGCAATAATAGAAGGAAAAATTAAGCCAGAAAAATCCGAAGCAATTTCTTTCATCAAAAAATATATTGAAGAAAAAGGAATTGGCAAAAGAGAGGAGGAAATTAATACATAATTTTTACTTCTATCGGAATTCCAACGAGGTCAAATTCCTGAGCCGGAATTGAAGAAGCTGATGCGCTCTTTAATTTGAATACTGTCTGTCTTTGTGGCTGCTGAGGTTGTATTTGTTGTTCCTGTGAAGGTGGGCGACCCATTGGAGATTTTCCAGCTTTGTTAGCGCACGAAAACCAAGATACGCTCACAAATAAAACAAAAGATATCATAAGTAAAACATTAGAAACAAAATTTTCTTTTCTCCTCACTACTATCGCAAACGGAATTAAAGATATCAAAAGTAAGGAAAGCGCTATCTTTTCTGATTTTGATAAACTCTTATTTTCTAATTTTGATATTTCAGGAGATGCTTTCCAAGTTGTGGTCGGTGAAAGATAGGCAACAAATAAAAATCTTTTTTCTTGTCCATTCTTTATTTGAATTGAGATATCGGAAAAAGATTGTCCCATCTCAAATTTCGTGATAATTTTTTCTCCTGGGTCATATTTTGAGTTACCATTTTCATCTTCTGCAAGTTCAACAAGATTTATTATTGTTGGATCATATTCTATTCCTATGGAGCTTATGAGAAAGTCAGTTCCGTTTGCTTTTGCGATTATTGGTATTTCAGCTTTGAGCGAGTATGCAGTTATTGTGCTCACAAATGAGCGGAACCACAAAGACGGTCTTTTGACAAATGCTGAAAAACTCTTTGGCAATTTCTCTCCTAACATTTCAGGTTGAATTCCTGATGTGCTACTTGTTGCTTTTATTTCTAAAATGCTTACATCATATTTTGCCGGAATACTTATGGGATATGCCGTCAAAGATAAAATTATGTTTATCCCTTCTCCACCGGGTACTATAACATCAAGCGGAACTACAACTAAATCTTTTGTTGTTCTCAGAATGTGAGAGAATATTTTCACATCTCCAACTCTATCGTTGTTGCGATCTATAAGAAAATCAATTTGAGCATCCGGAGTTCCAGAAAATTCAATCTTCAAAGAGTTCAGTAAAATTGACTCGCCCGAAACATTAACTACTCTGATTATGACAAAGTTTTTAGGAACTCCAAATGGAATATCTTCTGCTGCTTGATAAGGGAAAATGAATAAAGATGGCTGAGTTGAAAGAGCCGTCACAGCTGCTGAATATGTTGAGGATAAATTTGCAGAGTCAGTAACTTTCAGTTCTACTATATACTCTCCCGGTCTTTCAAATATATGTGTAATTTTCGGGTTCGTAGTTGAAATTTCTGTTCCATCTCCGAATCTCCAAGTGTAAAGAATTATTGAACCGTCGGGGTCAAATGAATCTGATGCGTCAAATTGAACTTCAAGAGGCACTATTCCTTTCGCCGGAGTATAGCTGAAAATTGCCACTGGCGGGTCATTTTTTGTATTCCTCACTTGTATTTTTATTTGATCAGAAGATGCCGCTCCTTTTGAATCTCTTACCGAAAGATTTATAACAATTTCTTCTTTCTGAATTCCAACTACATCGGGTGCTACAAAATAAGCCGTCACAGATGAAGGATTTGAAATCTGAACTTTTGGACCCGAAATTTGAGTCCAAAAATATACTATACTATCTCCATTTGGATCATAGCTCAAAGAACCATCAAGAATTACTATATCTCCTTCGCCGACTTCTATTGGTTCATCAAATAAAGCTGAACCTATTTTTACTCTTGCAATTGCAACTGGTGGCTCGTTTAGTGAGTCTATTACATAGACCTTCCCTTGCGCTTTTGAGGTACCTCCAAAATTATCTGATACTGTGACCTCAATTACAATTATCTCATTTCTTGTGACAGATGATGGAGCTGTAAATTTTGCAGTTGAGCCAGAAGTTATAAGATTTACCGGGGGACCTGATAGTTGTGTCCAAGAAAAGTTCAGGGGGTCTCCGTCTGGGTCGTAAGATGAGCCTGCATTTAATATGACTTCTACACCAGAATTTTCAAGAACATTCTGAGGATTTACATATAAAGAAACTACTGGTAAATTGTTGGAAACTGAAACTGTTCTGCTTTGCAAAGTTGGACCGCTTACTTTTACTCCTTTGCTTGTTCCCGGTAAAACTGCAAGAACATCGTTTGGAGAAATTTCTATTTTAAAATCGCTCCCTCGTGGAATAGGTTTTGAAAGATCAACGGCAAAAATTATGTATTGGGGGTTTGGACTTACGATTGGTATGTTTATTGTAAGTGTAGTTTTTCCATTATCTTGTGAGAATACAGATGAACTTAAAAGTATGTCTTGACCTTCTGTTATTGCTCCGTTCCCGTCTTTGTCGTGCCATGCGCTTATTTTCAAGATGTGCTGGTTATCTATCATAGTTCCTGATGCTTTTACTGTTATTGTTTTTACTTCTGCTTCGCTTAGTTCTTCGCTTGCTGTTATTTTCAACTGAAAAACTACTATTGAACTTTCACCAGATACTACACTTGCTGCTGATGTAGGAGAATTTTCACCTTGTGAAATAAACAGTTCCCCTTCTGATTCCACAAAATAAATATCAAATCCCAGAGCTTCACTTTTTTTCTGTGAGTAGAAGATTTTTGTTCCTCCTAAAAAAACAACAGATGGTTGGATTTGGTCTCCGGGTAAATCAAGTCGTGAAGGTGTGCTCCAAGTTTCTCCTTTGTTTTTTGATATAGAAAGAAAAATATCTATATCTTCTCCTCCGAGTTTTGATACTTTATCTTGCCAGACTAAAATTATGTTTCCGGATGGGGTTATAGCGAGGTCGGGAGATGATAAATCTGCGATTCTTTGAGATACATTTATTGCGTTTTTGAAAGTAAAGGTTTGTCCTCCATCTGATGATTTTGCGAATTTTATATTTCCGTTTATATCTGCGAATGCTATAAATACATCGTTCCCTTGGGCTACTACTGCTGGGACATATCCTTCAAAGAGCTTTTTGTTTGGTAGCCAAGTTGCTCCTAAATCTGGAGATTTGACATAGCATACAAACGACCTTCCTGTGCTTTCTATACTTTGCCAGACTATGTGTATTTCTGTTCCTGATATATATATATCTGGGTTTATTTGGTCTCCCTGTGTTGAGCATTGGTCTTGTGATGGATTTTTTGAGTTTATTCTTTCAGAGGGGAGCCAGGATGAGCCGATTTTTTTTCTCAAAAAAATGTCCCATGTCCTTGTTCTTGAAATTGGATCTATCTGACTTGCATCTGACCATACTACATATAAGTTTCCTGAGCTATCTGCCGCTATTGAAGGGAAAGCTGTTGAAACTCCTGAATCATCTGCGAGTTGTTCTCCGCCATCATACAGGCATATATGTTTTTCTGGTTTTCCGCAGTTTGTATCTTCTGCTACTGCTATTATTCTACCTGATGGAGATGTTGTGACGCTAACTCTTGTTTGGTCTCCTGCTTTTGACACAAAAATAGTTTCATTTGAGAAAGCAAAAGTTAGTATGATAGCAATTGCACTTTGTACCATATTAAAAAATTATTCGTAAAAAAAATGGTTTTCTCTAATTGGTCAAAGAATGATGGAACTTCACAAATCAAAGATTTTCCTGATTTTTTACTCCAAAATTTTTTATTTTTGATTAAATTTTGAAGTGGGAGGTGAAACTAAGATGGAAACGGTAAGAGAAAACAGAATAATGAAGAAAGTAAGGCTATTTGTTGTTATTTTAAGCTTATTAGATGTTTTACTTCTTTCAGGCGGAGTGTTAGCAGAAGAGAAAAAATATGAAGAAAAAGAATGGAGGAAAAACCTTCTGATTTTCAGTTTTGACCCTGCAAATTTTACTTTGGTAGCTATTGTCTCTTCTTCGGCTTCGGTTATTCGTTCCATTCAATTAGAATATCACAGAGGAATACAAGAAAACTTTTCTATTGGTTTTGAGTTTATTTTTAACTATCTAAATGTTGAACAATCGCTTGTTGGAACTACTGCAAGTTTGAATGTTTGGGGAATTGGTTTCGGTCTACCAATTGGAATATTTTTTACCGGAAATGCACCAGAAGGAGTAAATTTGACTTTTACTCCAACACTTGAATTTGTTAGCAGTACAGTGAGCGGAATTTCTCAGGAGATAAGTGCGAAAGGAAAATCTTCTGGAACAGGTTTTTCTCTACCGATAATTTTGGGGTATAATTTTATATCTGGTCGTGAGGGAGCGGGATTTGGACTTTCGGTTGGCGGAGGAGTTAAGGTTTCCGCAAGTTCCTCATCAATTGAAGCAGAAGGTGGGGGAAAATCAGCGAAAGTAGGTTCTGGTTCAGGTTTTGGAATTTTGCCTGTTTTCAAAGTTGGGATAGGGATAGGTTTTTAACCTTGTAGATTTTAATTTAACCTCATACTTTGATTTTCTTTTTTTGTGCTTTTTTGCCTTTTATTTTCTTGGGGTCTATGATAGTGTATTTTATGTTATGGTTTTATTCTCGTTAAAAAATGCAAAATTTGGGTACAGCTGGAAGGTGGTTTTTGGGAGACCTTGTCTGATGAGGGATGTATGAGATGTAATTTGCATCTTGATGCGTGTGTGCGAGTGTGCGAGCGCATCTTGATGCAGCATTAAAAAATTTCCGAAAGCCTTGTCAGATAAGGTTTCCGGAGCGATATTTTGCTAAATTCCGTTTAAAAATCTGGTTTTCTTGAACCATCAGAATTGACCTTCAAAAGAAAAAATCCAAAAATTTCTCAATTTCTTGACTTTTCAAGCAAAAATGATTATAATTAATTCAGGGTTCGCAATTTACCAATGAGGAGTTGAAAC
>Ga0326762_1000502_pt1 | contig 17574 bp, 21 predicted proteins | sample NORPS_S_FD_207669 | JGI IMG/M metagenome (GOLD analysis project Ga0326762, IMG submission 207669) | Hot spring sediment microbial communities from Norris Geyser Basin, Yellowstone National Park, WY, United States - NOR.PS_S | ecosystem: Environmental > Aquatic > Thermal springs > Near-boiling...
TGGATGTTGCCGATTATAAGTCCCCTGTATCTAAACAGTCTGATGTGGAATCTGAAGATTTCGTCTAATACGGCATACTGCAACTCAAGATCCGGTTCGCGTCAGTCTAGAAAGGCCTTGTTGGAAAACGCTGGTTCCCTCCACCCCTCTTCCAGCAACACAGTCTCGATTTCAGAAAGCTCTATGCCTTCGAAGACGACGTTTATAGGATCTTCAGTTCCGTCGCTTATCTTTATCTTTGGGACAACCATAGTCTCTGCATCATACCGTGCATGTGGAACTGTTGGCGTTTTAGTTCATTATTTCCTGCATGCCTATACCGCCTATGCCAAAAAAGATGGATAATGACCCTTGTTCTGTAATTGAGAAGATATCCTCATCCCAGGCCGCCAGGAGGTTGGCCGAGTACTGCAGGGAGAAGAACCTCGACCCCCGGGTGATCGCCACCCTCTCGCCGCAGGACTTGAAGGACTTTATAGAGATAGATCCCGAGCAGTCCGTCTCCCTCTTGCGCAAGCTCCAAGACGCCTTGGGGGTTGAGGTGATCATTGGAGGGCCGGTGAAGCACGTGATGGAGAGAAAGAAGACGATGAAAGTGATGAAGACGCGCGTGGCCGAGTTCGACGAGAAAACTCCTTGGGGCGGCGTCCGCTTTGGCGCCATATACGGCTTCGCCGGTGAGTATGGCACCGGGAAGTCCCTCATGGCTATGCAGATCGCCCTGTATGCCGCAGCTGAGGGCAACCGCGTTGTCTACATCTACACAGAGGGGCAATTCAACGAAGTAACGTTTAAAAGGATCAAGGCGAGAGTCGCCCAAGAGCTGAACGTTTCCGAGGATCAGATAGACGAGAACATAGAGGTATACGAAGTGGTCAACAGCCTCGCATTACAGCAACTGATCGTCAGGATACCCTCAACGGTAAACGTATTAGTTGTAGACTCCATCATAGAGCCCTTCCGTGCCGAGTACAAAGGCAGAGAACAGCTCTCAGTGCGGCAACAAGACCTCCACTATACTGTAAACCTCATAAAACGGCGTTGCACAGCCTTCAACATGCTTGCCATCGTGACGAATCAAGTCATGGACGTGCCTGAGGTGTTCATGATGGGCATGAAAAAGATGGCAGGGGGGAACGTCGTGGCGCACAACCTAGACTTCATCTTCTTCATGTACAAGCCCAACAAGAAGAAGGAAGAGGGCGTAATGTACCCGCACGACGTCCCCGGCATGTCGCCAGACGTCGAAATACGATACACCATAGAAGACGACGGCCTCCACTAGCTCAACTCTCCTCACAGGTTTTTCTTCACAGGTACTTCTTAACAGGTCTAATTATGCCTGTGGGTCGATCCCTGTGGGTAAGTACCTGCAAGCTTTCCTAGACGTGCCTTCTCTGCAGGTACTTCCTTACAGGTCTTGGCTTACAGGTATAATTATCCCTGTGAGTCAAGTCCTGTGAGGAAGTACCTGCAAGGCGGCTGGAACTAATAATAATTCAATTTAAACCCTGTACATGATGAATTGTTGATGGGTCAAACTCAACCCCAGATTCAGGTCAAACACGACGTGCCGATAGAGATCAAACTCGAACAGGTTCAAAAGCTTCTCGAGCAGATGGGCATCCGCAACGTGGAGCCTACGGCTGCAACGGCGGCTCAAGTCAAGCGAATGTGCACAGAGGTGGAGAAGAGGAGGGCGGCCGAGGGCTACGTCAGGAAGATGGAGGAGGTCATGAGCTTCGCTGGGGCGTCGCCATACGTCGTGTTTGCGTTCCAGACGCAACAAGGCGTCATATGCATACCCGACGCCAATTTCGTTGTAGGTGCAAATGGTATATACTACGTCCACAAGATAGAGTGCCGCGGTGACTCGCTTAAATGTGCGCAGGTGGCAGATAAGGTGGTGGATCTGCTAGGCATTCGGCCGCTAGTATCATCAAACACATTCCTGGCGATACACCCCTCCGAACAGGAGCTGTGCGAATTAGGCATTCTCCCGCCCACTGCCTGCAGACCGAGAAAGAAAGAGGAGGAAGAAAAGACGGAAGAGGAAGAAGAGGAAGAGAAGGAGGAGGAAGAGGAGAAAAAGACGACCGCTACGCAGGTGGAGCTGGAGCCGCTGGAGAGCGTTGCGTTAAAGAAGTTGACGGAGGAGCTTATGCGGACTCAACGCCACACCGCCGAGGAGCAGAAGCCCAAGGACCCCAAGGCTACGCTTAAGGAGCTGGGCCTTGGGTGGCTTGCAGACCTAGGCGATGCCGACGTCGCGGCGCTGAGGAGCGTTGCGGACGACAAGACGCTTTTAAATGCGCTCAAAGATGCGGAGAAGCGGAACGCTGTGAGGAAGTTTATAGAGAGCGGCTTCGCCGCCCCTCAGCCCGCCGCGCCGCCGAACATCGCCAAGTGGCCTCAGAAAGACGTAGAGCTCTTCACGAAGCTGGCGGAGGGCACCAGGAGCTTTCACGAGCTAGTGGTGAGATACTTGGAGGCCGAGTTCGGCTGCGACGTGTCCATCATATACGACATCATGCAGGACTTGATAAAGCAGGCAGGCGGGTGCGAGCAGTTGCAGAAGATGCGCCGCAGATTTGTCACATGAACATAATTGCGCAACTGGAGGAGGCGATCAAGGCGGGGAAGGAGCTCGGACCGTGTACATGGTTCTACCTACTCCTATTGCTGGGGCGTAAGAAGGAGCTCGGAGGGCCCATACAGAAGCGTTTCATAGCCAGGTCCTTGGGGCAGATACTGTCGTGGGCGGTGAACCGGAACGGTAAGGGCAACGTCGTCTCGCTCAAGGCTCCATACGTAAGAAACGCGATAATACTATACGCAAAGGAGCATAAATGCTACCCCTACGACGGCGTCCAGACGTCGCCTCAGGTGGAGAGGATAATAAAGGCACACATGCGCGCGATCATGGCTGTCGTCCGCAGATGGGTCCGCATCGCCCCTCCCTGCGATCCCGACAACCCGACTGTCTGCCAACGCCACCTAATGGTGAGAGCCGACTGGCTCCGTCAGTTCCTCTCCGGATTGATTTAAAAACCTAAAATCAGCTTTTTTCATGTGGTTCATTTTTCTGGCCCTCCTCCTCGTCGTCGCGGCAGTCATCTTAATCACGTACCGGCGGCTGGAGGTTAGGTACAAGTCTCTAGAGGCAGAATACCGCGAGCTCAGCCTGCGGTACGAAGAGGTTGTGAAGCAGTACGAGGAGGCGAAGAGAGCCCTCGAGGCGGCGCAGAGGACCATATCTGCCCACGTCGAGGAGCGGGACGCGGCGAGACGCCACGCGGACCAGCGGATTAAAGAGGCCGAGCTGAGGGTTAAAGAAGCCGAGGCGGAGGCGGCGAGGCTGAAGAAAGCGCTCGAGGAGAGGGAGCGGGAGCTGGCGTCGACGAAGGCGAGGCTGGAGGAGGAGCTACAGGCATGTATCAACTCTTTGAATTATCTCCGGGGGCGGTACGCCGAGCTGAAGCCGGAGCAACCCCTCTGGGTGCGCGCAGTGGATTCACACATCGCCGCCCAGCTCCCGCCCCGCGACATCTACGGCATACTGATCGAAGTGCCCTACGTAGACCTGGACCGCGAGATCGCAAGGCGCAGAAAGATAGAACAGCTGTTGCTCGAAAAATACGGCATTGCTAAGCTCCCGCCGCTGAGGATAGCGGCCGAGACGGATGTAGTGGTGATCGAGAAAAGCCGAGTGGCCAGGTTCAAAATTCCGTACCCGCCGCCGGCAGTATACATCGCCAACTACGGCCTCCTCGTCTGGCGCCCCCGCCCATCCCTCTACACGATCTATAACAACATCGACAGATACCTCAACGAGAGCTGATCCGATGTGATGACCCCCTCCCCGCCCTAAAGGGCAAGGCCACCTAAGAACGTAGAAAAAGAACCGGCAGAAAACGCCACAAGATGGGAAAAAGGGGGAAATTATTCAGGCGGCTCGATGGTTATTTCGGGCAAATCTTTTATTCTTTATCATGAGTTCCTCCAGCTCTTTTTTCCCATCTTTCTTCTTTTTTCTTATGATTCGGGTTTTGTCTCTAACCATGATCGCATTTTCGTACATTGGTTTGGTGATTCGTATCCGCCGTCATGGCGTAGTCAACGGGCTACGTACAGCCTTTCGCTTCCTCTTTATTGTCCCTACAGGTATTTGCTCACAGGACCAGACTTACAGGCATAATTAGACCTGTAAGTCAAGTCCTGTGAGGAAGTGCCTGCAAGCGTTAGCCTGGCTAGTTAGTCTTATACCTCGGCGCGCTTAGCTTATCTAGCCTTGACAACGCCCCTTGCGGTTTCCGCCGCTCTCTGCTCGTTGCCACCCTCTAGCTAAGTACGGTGACGCGGCAAACGTGTGTGGTGCGCAGCTTTTTCTCCCCACCTTTTTGGCCCGCTAGGCAATTCAATTTTGCGGAGCCAAGGCGCATTTTGTCGTGAGGAGAAGGAAGAGGATAAACTGGCGCACCGTCGGGCTCAACGTGCAGAGGATCTACAAAGGCGTGGTCGCGGAAGACATCCTCCACCGAATTGAGAGCGTAGACAAGGCGCTTCCCAAGGACGTGGTAGCCGTAATTCTGGGGCGCCTCTTCGGCAAGTTCGGCTGCTACGTCGACTGGCTGCACAGGAGGTACGTCCTCTGCGACAGGCCCCTCGGCGCCAGGTGCAGGCAGAGGGGCAGGCTGTACTGGTGCGTGGTGGAGGAGCCGTACTTCTGCTCGGAGAAGCACCTCCCCGGATGCTTCAAGCTCAGCAACGGCTACCTCTGCGTTAAGAAAGACGCCGATGCGGCGCTTAGGCGGTTCGAGGAGAGAGACTGCGGCGCCGCGCTCGCCGCCATGCCTGGCAGGAGGGCCGAGGTGGGGGAGTGGGTGCTCTACGTCTCCGACGGCGAGGTGTACGAATGCGACAAAGCCGTAAGCATCTACCGCATAAGGCAGGTGTGCCGCCCGGCTGAGAGGTGCGGCAAGCTGTGGAAGGTATCAAAAGACGTCATCATCGCCTACGAAGTAGCAGGCGGCAGGACGTACGTGGTGTGGCAGAAGTCCGCAACAGAATTGTTGCGCGACATCTACATGCCTCCGCAGAGGACAGACGACGCGGACTACCCCCTCGCCCGCAGTACCGAAACCCATGCGTTGTTCAGCAGATGCGGAGGCTGGGCCGAAGGCTGGCTCGACGGTTGCGGCGGAGGCGTCGGCGGTGCGGCCTCTTTCTTGGGCTGAATGAGGCGCGCGTAGACGGCGTACAGCCTGAGGGCCTCCTCCACAAACCTGCTGAGCGTCGTATTCCTCGCCTTAGCCAGCTCCGCCGCCTCAGCCAAAAGCTCAACATCGAGGTAGAGGCAAACCGTCTTCTTCCTGCCCACGTATGGGCTAATGTTTAAGCTCAAGATGAACTCATGAGAGGAAAAAAGGGGGTGTTTAGAGTATCCTCACGTACTCCCTCCTCGCCGTTGCGGCGAATGCCAGCAGACCCTTTGCTTTCGGTCTGTACACATCCCTCAGCTTGTCCTCGTAGGGTTCGTATCGGATACGCTCTAGCTCCAGCCGCACCTCCTTCACGGTTCCGTTTTGAATACAATATGCTTTAGGAGGATTCAACGAGAGACACGCCTCAGACCCGTCCTTTGCCACATACACCTCCACCATATACGGATGGAGGAAGTTCATAGGCCTTTGTTTTATTACATCAACCATCCACGGGAATTTACGCAATACTTTTGCGATCTCGACTAAATGCTCTTTGTACGGGTTGATCATCCACTCCCTAACCCACTCCACGCCGAATGCCTGCAACTCCGGCCACTCCCGCAGAAGCTCCTCCGCTGGGTCGGGTGGCGGCGGAAGAGGAGGCTCGCTCTGCCTCTTCACTTCATTTCTGTAGTCCTCAAAAATTTGTCTGGCGCACTCCTCCGCCGCGCGGCAGTGGGGCTGGCCAAGCTCTATGCCGTTCACAACGGGGCCGCAGTAGAAGTAGGTTTCGTAACGGATGCCAACCTTCTCAGTCACCTTCTTGTACCACACCCCGACGTCCATGCCGCGTTCGGCGAGTTCCCACAAGGCATCGGCAACTTGTTGCTTGATACAGCCGCCCACCTCTTCATCCCTCCTTCTTCTCCACCTCTCCTTCGCCTCCCACCTCCTCCTATCCTTCGAATGCACCCATACGCGGTACTTTACACACACGCCTCTTTTGCATCCTTCAGCCGTCAGAACCCCCTCGTAGAGGCATCCGTCGCTGGCGCACCACACCTGCCGAGGCGGCTCGTACTCCACATACTGAAGGATGCCCAACCTCTGCGGCAGTTCAAAGACGGCGGCCGTGGTCCTAATCCTTCTGGCGGTCTCCGTCATGTCCACTTCTTTAGGGCCGTTAAGACCTCCTCCACAGCCCTCCTCTCGATTAGGTACACGCCTTGTTTATGCCGCCCTGCGAGCCCCTCCTCCACCAGGCGCGTCATGAGGCTGTGCACGATTATGCAACAACGCCTATCCACGCCGCACACGTCGCGGATACGTACCGAAACCACGGCACCCTCCCCACCCTCCATCCGCCTCTGGACGTACCAAAGCAGTTTCTCTACATATACCTCATCCATGACATGTTAAACGGCGCAATGTATGTTGAACCAGATAACCCACCCCCTTTACTACAAGCCCTGCAGGTACTCACTCACAGGTGCAGACTTACAGGTACAATTAGACCTGTAAGTCAAGTCCTGTGAAGAAAAACCTGTGGGCGAGTACCTGCAGACGTATTTAGTCTCTATACCCCCTTTCAACTCCCCGCCGTCTCCGGGGGCTGGAGGCCCGGCTGGGCCGTGCGGCGTAGTCGGGCGGGCCTCGGCGGGGTTGCCGCCTCGCGCCCCGCTTCACCAGGCGCCAGACCGCTCCAAGCCGCCGCCCCCGGCGGCAGACGCGGCGCCATATAGACTATATAAACTACGGCGTTTTTAGAACGTCGTACAACACGCGCTTTACGTCTATCAAAGCTTTCAGCTGTTTCGGCGAGTTAAGTATGTAAAGCGGAGATCCAATTTATAAAACGTCGTGCAACTCCTCAGCGCAGGCCGACGCCGAGGAGAAAAAACACGCAGACACCCACACCTCTCTTCTCGGCGCACCAACACAAAGACCAAACCAAAACAACCACAGTCAACAAGCCCCCACAAGAAACCCACACACCACCGTCAACAAAACTTAAAAAGCCGCAAAAACCAAAGACAAGAACCCCCAGCATCTCCAACGGAGTATTGAAAGAACTACAACGTCTACGTCTTCGTCGGGCGGCCTGGCATGGGGAAGCATCTCCAACGGAGTATTGAAAGTATCAGCGACTCTTGTCTCAATTGCTGAGGCAACGCGTTGTGCATCTCCAACGGAGTATTGAAAGTGAGGAACATGGGCAATACTGTAAGACGGAATGTGATGAGGATCAGGCATCTCCAACGGAGTATTGAAAGCCTGGCGCGAGGGCGGCAGGGTGGAGTACGCTACTGTGGATCCGCATCTCCAACGGAGTATTGAAAGACATACTGCACGCATGACACAAACGACTCCCACGCGTCAAACTCGGCATCTCCAACGGAGTATTGAAAGCTGACCCCGTCACCTGTCCTGTTAGGATCTTCATCATTGTTATTAGCATCTCCAACGGAGTATTGAAAGCTCGGCACTGCGACAGAGATGAAGACCACGTCCTCCTTCCGTGCATCTCCAACGGAGTATTGAAAGGCCTCCGACCACTTCGGCGGCCTCCCGACGGACTTCCCCTGGGCCTTCGCATCTCCAACGGAGTATTGAAAGCAACGATACTCGGGGTCTTCAGGCGTCGCTATGTTTATGGCATCTCCAACGGAGTATTGAAAGGACCTCCCGCCCACGCGGCGTATCTGCGGGCTTGATACGCCGTCGCATCTCCAACGGAGTATTGAAAGTCTTCACAGCGGTGGGGCTTTTTATGTGGAAGAAGTTCGCCGCATCTCCAACGGAGTATTGAAAGGTTGATGTAACGCTCCACGGCGACGGCGACTAGGGCTATGAGCATCTCCAACGGAGTATTGAAAGGGCAGATTGTGGATAAGCACAACGTACCCCTCGTCCTTCCGCTTGCATCTCCAACGGAGTATTGAAAGTATCGTGGATGTTGCGAGGAGTGGGAAATTGAGGAGTGGGGCATCTCCAACGGAGTATTGAAAGTTGTTGCGTATTGCGGCGAGGGTCTCCGGCGTGGCGCTGGCGCATCTCCAACGGAGTATTGAAAGGCTCTACTCGCTGTACCCCTTCAAGATAGGCCCTGCGGGCTGCATCTCCAACGGAGTATTGAAAGTTACACGGACGAAGTACCCTGGCCTGCCGCACTTCGGACAAACGAGCATCTCCAACGGAGTATTGAAAGGGTCTCCTGAGACTGGAGACTCAGCAACTGCGCGGCGTCGTGCCGGGCATCTCCAACGGAGTATTGAAAGCTGGTGTGAAGTACTCCTCTGTGCTGTCCCAAGTGATTGTTTCGCATCTCCAACGGAGTATTGAAAGCTACACAAAGTTGCATACAGCGGCGACGCCGAAATTGCGAGCATCTCCAACGGAGTATTGAAAGCTCGTATTGCCTACTGTACTCGTTGTAGCTGAACTCAATTTCGCATCTCCAACGGAGTATTGAAAGCGGTCATGCCACGTCAAAGGTGGTGAGGTTTATGGCTTCTTTGCATCTCCAACGGAGTATTGAAAGGGGGACGGCTCTGCGCGCCACACGGCTCCCAAACCAGCGCCCGGGGCGCATCTCCAACGGAGTATTGAAAGTTTCTCATTGGATTCTTGAGAATCGCTATTATCAACACGTGCATCTCCAACGGAGTATTGAAAGCACCAGTTCTCTTGTCCACAACCATGCCGTTACTCCACACGTACTCGCATCTCCAACGGAGTATTGAAAGGTCTACGCTGGTAAAAGTGCTGTTCTACCGCCTAACCTACTTCGTCGCATCTCCAACGGAGTATTGAAAGGGTAAACACAGGCCTGCCGCCTGCAATCTTGGCGTCTGGCGACGCATCTCCAACGGAGTATTGAAAGCTTTGTCAGTCAGCTCCTGAAAACCGGTGTAGGGATGATTAGCATCTCCAACGGAGTATTGAAAGGACGGGAGGCAGGTAGAGGTCGTGGCTGAGCCGGAGATGTTGCATCTCCAACAGAGTATTGAAAGCAAACAGTTTGCTACACCATGGGTGGGATTTTATTGTTACGCATCTCCAACGGAGTATTGAAAGTCTTGAACGGATACAACGTGGTTGTGCTCCTCGGCGAGCCGCATCTCCAACGGAGTATTGAAAGTTGCGCCTACAACGGCGCAACGTACAACCCAGCAGACAGCGCATCTCCAACGGAGTATTGAAAGAACATTATGTGCCTGATATTAATGGCCCCGACACGGCACATGTTGCATCTCCAACGGAGTATTGAAAGAACATAGCCTACCTCGCGCTCCTGACGTCTTGTGGTGTTACGGCATCTCCAACGGAGTATTGAAAGCTTCGACTGCGGCGAAGCCAGCTCCGGCGCCGCCTAGTACGCGCATCTCCAACGGAGTATTGAAAGGGGATGCCGCTCTGCTCTAGGACGATGTTCTTGAAAATTATGGCATCTCCAACGGAGTATTGAAAGGGCATTGCGTCTGGGTTCAGCGTCCAGAGACCCGCCATGAAGCCGCATCTCCAATGGAGTATTGAAAGATAATGATCGATATGAGCGTCATGGTGGTTGACTGCGTAAGCATCTCCAATGGAGTATTGAAAGTGTAGGCGTAGGACGACAGGGGCAACGTCCCTCTCGTAAGTCCGGCATCTCCAATGGAGTATTGAAAGCATAGTGCAACGGCGTACGGCCCCGGTTATCCCTAGCATTGGGGCATTTCCAATGGAGTATTGAAAGTGCTGGTCGTAGTAGTTGAGCACATACACGTCGTTGCCTCTCAAGCATCTCCAATGGAGTATTGAAAGAAGAAGCGGATCATTGCTCTTAAGGCCTCAGACTCAGTGACGGCATCTCCAATGGAGTATTGAAAGGTGCCTATGAACGGCTCCGTTGCGTCGATCATCCGGTAGGCATCTCCAATGGAGTATTGAAAGGGAAAGGGCAATACGTCTAACCGCAGGTGTCTCCGCGGCAACGCGTTGAGGGGGCATCTCCAATGGAGTATTGAAAGTGCACCATCTCCATCAACTGTTTCCACTTCTCCGTAAGCAGAAGCATCTCCAATGGAGTATTGAAAGGCGAAGTTCAGTCCCACGGGCTCCATGTTGGCGCTGTAGAGCCGCATCTCCAATGGAGTATTGAAAGAAGATTTTGTCGATGTAGGCGGCGATGCCGGTCGCAGAACCGGCATCTCTAATGGAGTATTGAAAGTCATCTGCCAATGTCGTCGCAATAAGCACTTCAATTTCGCCGCACTTCACATCTCCAATGGAGTATTGAAAGCGTCGTTGGAGTGGAGCCCTCAGTGGAGTGTTGAATTGTTGGTGTCGGGTAGGGGGATTATTTTTACGGCTCCGAAGCCTAGGGAGCGGGTGGAGCCTAGGCCGAAGTCTGCCGCGGCGGCGAGGGCGCGCCACATCTCTTTAAGCATTGAGGTTTCGAAAGCCCTGTAGACGGCCCACCCGATAAGCCCCCTCGCCGTCCTCCCACGCGTAAGTTGCACCGTCAAGGGTCGTACGCGGAAGTCGGTAACGCCTACCGTAGCGTATGCCCAGCGGTAGAGCCGCCTAGACTCCGACGACCCCCAAAGCCCCAGCCTCTCCGCCGTCTTTAAGGCCGACTTGAACACGTTGCGGAAGGTGGGAGTGATGTCGAAGACGGGCCTGGGGCGCCTTACGTAGGGAGGCGTCGCGAAGCGGGTCGGTGAGAGGAACTCTACCTTAAACGCCGGCGCCTCCGCCGCGGGGGGCCTCGGCGCCTTCCAAAACTCCACCTCCGCCGGGACGACGCGCGCTCCGAAGAGCTCGAAGCCGGCGTAGACAGCCTCCACAAACCTCTGCCCCAGCTCCTCGTCGAAAAAGGCGGCGCGGAGCTCCACCCTGGCCCCCGCCGGCACGGCCGTCGGCCCAATCGCAGGCCTGCCGTCTACCACCAGCGGCCAGACGGTAAAGGGCTTCGGCCCCCTCCCCGGGAGCCCCGGCAGGAATCGGTGCACCAACGCGTGCGCCAAGTAGCCAGAGAAGAAGTTAATCACAACCCCCCTCTCCAGAAACCCCCTAAACACCACCACAGACACAACCCCCCAACAACGCCACAATATAAAGAACACGCCCCAACCGCTTAAAACGCTACATCCGCGAAAGCAAGAGACGAAGCCTGGCGACACCGCCCGTCCCTTCCACAGGCGCCTCCTTGCAGGTACTTCCTCACAGGTATTGGCTCACAGGTATAACTACACCTGTGAGTCCGGACCTGTAAGGAAAAACCTGCAAGCGCGGCGGTTCTATCAATTCTAATCGGCCATCGAAAGATCCTAAAACGCCACGAAGCATCTTTTCCGCCGCTTTTGAGCGTTGTTGAAAAAGCAGTTGCGTAAGCTCAACGGCCGATTCGTTATGTCCTCCGCCGCGCGTCCGTCTATGCAGGTGACCGCCTACTGGAGGGGGCGCATGAGCTGGCGGGCCAACGCAGGCTACGTAGCCCTAGCGACTGTCCTTCTCGCATCGGCGCTGGCCGGGAGGCACCTACTCCTCGGCGCCGTCTTGCTGGCCTCAGCCGGGTTTGTGATGCTCTACGCCTACCTGTGTGTCTTAGCCACGGAGTACATCATCACATCTACATACATCTACGCACGCTACGGCGTAGTCGCCAGAGACATAACGCGGGCCTGGCCAGAAGCCGTGGCCGCCGTCAACGTGAAGCAAGGAATTTTAGGCAGATTGTTGGGATACGGCGACATCATGTTCATGACGCCTGGCGAAGGCGGCCGAGGCTTCGTGGTGTTTAGGGGCGTCAAAGACCCGGTGAAGCTCAAGATGTCGTTTTTCGATTTGTTAAGGAAGATAAAGGAGAAGAACCGCCTCGTGGAGCTCCTCCAGGAGATGGAGAAGGAGTGCGACTTCGGGCGCCTCCCGGAGGACAGGTGCGCCGCCCTCCGCCAGAAGTACGAGGAGGAGCTGAAGAAGCTGGAGTAGCAAGACGCCCCCGCCGAAAGGCGCCGCCGACGCCGAGAGACGCCCCTTCCGTCTAACACGCAACTCCGGCCTTTCCACAAGGTCGCGTCTTGCCTGCCAAGCGGTTCAACGTGTTATAATACACAACATACGTTATGGATGTTAGAGAGGTGGTAAGGAGGTTTGTAATGAGCACCTTTGAGCACGGCGGAAGAGTTGTAATCGCGGCGCCCGCCAGGTATCTGTTGTTCAAGAGATTCGTTTTCTGGCCCTACACCAACGGCGAGACGCCATCACAGATACTGTGTGATTTGGCCCGTTTCGTGGAACAAGTTGATTTGGTAACTACTTGGCCGAACGCCCCAGAGGAGCTTAAACTAATCTTTGACATTGCGCACTGCATTAAGCCGCCCATGTCTTTACCGCTTGATTTGTATTTCCACCCCTCCCCGCCGATATTGTTAATTAACAGAAACGAGGCGTATTACCGTTTTCTAAGAAGAAATATGAAAAAGAAAGAACTAGAAGAGTTAGCTGATAAAATAATCAAAGAGTCTAAGAGACTAGATATATTTATCTACGACGATATACGACGTGAGTACTGCAAATATTTCCGCTATCGCGATGCCCGGTGTTATTAAGCTCCCTCTTTTTTCCACATTCTTCACTCATCCTGCCGTACGGTTCTGCCCCGGCAACGGCAACATCGGCGCAATTTTTCTATTGGACAACGCCGAAGAAGTACGACGCAGTACAATAGAAAGACAATTTTTTCTATTGGTCGACACCGAAGAAGAACGACATAATACAATAGAAAGCTCAGCTTTTCTATTGGACAAACAGCGAAGTCCACGGGCTGATACAATAAAAAGGTCAGACTTTCTATTGGAGTATGCCGAGGCGGCTCGGCGTGTTCTAATAGAAAGGTCGACCTTTCTATTGGGCCATGCCGAGTCGCTTCGGTATACTCCAATAGAAAAACTCTTTGCTATACGTGTAAAGCGGATTTCTCCGGCGTGGCAAATAAACAAGCTAATCTTTCTATTGGAGTACGCAAGAGAAGTACGCCGTATTTCAATAGAAAAACTTCTCTGGACATGTATAAAATTCTTCTTCGGGTACGCGCTTCACTGTAGAGAGCATTGTCGCACCGATTCAACGTGTGGCGCCTCACATCTTCAGCTATGGATAAATGTCCGGCCTGTGGTGGATCACTCACGACGGACTGGGAGAGGGGCGAGGTGGTGTGTACGCAGTGCGGCCAGGTGGTGGCTGAGGCGGCGGTGGACGTGGGGCCGGAGTGGAGGGCTTTTGAGAAGGAGGAGCGCGCCAGAGCGGCGCCGCTTAAGCTGGTTGCGAAGACGGATTTGGGGGTTAGGCTGGAGCACGGGACGAGGTGGTATATGTTGGCAAAGCTCCACAGAGCGGTGCTACATGGCTGGGAGAGTAGGCTGACTGCAGTCTTGACGGAGCTCAAGCGCGTTAAGGAATGTGTCGGATTGTCAAAACATGTAGCTGAGACGGCTGAATCACTAGTGAAGAAGTATTTCGACGCGGTGGCTGGGCTCCCGCCGGAGGTGGTGGCGGTGGCTGTCTTGTGGACTGCGGCGAAGGCGGTCGGCGCGCCTAGGCCGCTGGGGGACTTTCTGAAGTGCAGTAAGGCTGATGAGGGGAGGGTGAGGAAGGCGGCGTGGAGGCTGAAAGAAGAGGCGAGGCTGGGCAGGAGGCCTATTGAAGACTACGTGAAGACGTTGGCGGCTAGAGTCAACCTGCCGGCGTCTGTGGTCAAAGCCGCGGTGGAGCTTCTGAAGAAGAACAGAAGGCTTCTGTCCGGCAAAAACCCGTGGGTTTCTGCGGCGGCGGCTTTGTGGCTGGCGTCGTTGAAGAAGCTGGGGCTTTTGAAGAGGCTGGCGGAGGCGGCTGGGTCGACTCCAGAGAGCGTCAGAAACGCCGCCAAAAGGATGAGGGTATAAACACCCCCCTTTTTTCCTCCCTACTTTAGCAAAATTCACTTGGAGCGCAGTTCGAAGAAGCGACAAGACGTATATTTACCTGTACGTTATGACCTCCATGGAAGAGTGTAGATTAAGGTGTGTATACGTAGACGGCAGGCCTTTGCCAAGAGTGAAGATATTACTACTGCGCGAGAGCGTTGCCAGAGTGGTGGTGATTGTAGACTGCGATTTCCACGTGTTTGCATTCAAGGAAGAGGCGAGGGAGTACCTGCGGCAAAAACTCGGCATCGAAAACTTTGAAATAGGGCCCTGTCCGCGTGACTGACCTCCTTCCTGCCCAATGGGAACACCGTCCTGCAGGACGGGGCTTTTCGCTCTTCATAAATGTTTCGTCTGTAATAAACGGAGCATTTTTCAGCTCTATTATGCGCTCCAAGGCTCTGTCCTTGCCGACTACGAACACCAGCGTCAATAAACACCCCCTTTTTCTACAGTTCTCTGAGGAGAAAGAGGAGGGCCCTCCCGGCGAGATTCAGATTTTAGAAGTTCTTGCCGCATTTGCGCATTCGGCATTCGTTTCAACCCTCCCACACCGGGAAGGCCGTCTCATCTTTTTCACACCTTTATAAAGATTTCTCTTGCTTCAGAGGCCTAACGGCGTCTAAGAGGCGGCAACTTCTCCAGTACCTGCAGGAGCTTCCTCACAGGTACAGATTGACAGGCCTAATTATACCTGTGAAGAAAAACCTGTAGGCAAGCACCTGCGGGGAGGGGGCCGCGGCGGGTCGTGAGAACAGTTCTGCGAGTCTGGAGATAGAAAGGTAGAAACACGATAATCTTTGAAATAAACCCCCTTCTTCCGCAGAGACGACCGATTCAAAATGTCCCCAGACGCCTCTACCGCCATGGAGCTGTACTACGTGCTCGTCCAAAACGCGACCTCTCCGCCGCGGCACGTCTTGTGCGAGCGGGTCGCCGCCGCCGCAGGCGGCTTCTGGCTGTATAAGTACATACCTAGGTACGACGCGTACATAGACGACGGATACGCAAGAGACCTCGGAGAGCTGAAGTACATAATTACGCAGAGGTACGGCCGGTTCGAGGAGACGTTCCTAGTTAGGGGGTTCGAGGAAGCGGCGAACCTCTTCACCCTCCGCGCGTATCCGAGGATCATCTACCTGACGCCGGGGGAGACCTTCTGCACGCGCATAAGCGGCGAGCTGTTCTCTGCGGTTCTGAAAGACGGCGTCATAGACCACGTGGCGAAGTGGATAGACGGCGAGAAGCCGAGGAGCCTTCAAGAGGCTATGGAGAGGCTCAGCGAATACGCGCAGAGAGTCGGCGCATGGGTCATCTTCAAACATGGCGCAAACTACGCAGTCGCGTACCTGGCCTATCCAAGCCCCTAATCCCCTTTTTCATACAGGTCTTTCTTCACAGGCCTCGGCTCACAGGCATAAATGCCTGTAAGGAAATCCCTGTGGGTAAGTACCCGTAAGAAAACACCTGCAGTTAGGTCGTTGCGGACGCCTGCCGACAGGTACATCCCTGCAGGTGCTTCCTTGCAGGGATTGGCTCACAGGCATAGCTTGTCCTGTGAGGAAAGACCTGTAAACAAACACCTGCAAAGAGGACAGACGCGCATAGGGAGCCTTGCAGGTTCTTACCCACAGGGACAGGTTGACAGGCATAATTACCCCTGTCGGTCAGTACCTGTAGGGAAGTACCTGCAGACATGTTTCAATTCAACATGCGTCTCAGCGTTTAACGCGTTATGGATAGAAACAAGATAAAAGAACGGCTGGAGCTCGCGCTGAGGCCCGCCGAGCCGCCAACCTTGGAGGAAGTGCTTGAAATGGTGAGGAGAGAGGGTGTATTGCATGGACCAGTAGATTGGACGTTTACCGCGGCAAAAATGTATTTTCATGACAAGACTGTGAAGATAGCAGAGACATTCCAGCTCAGCAATGAAGAGAGGAAACAGCTTTTTGACTTCAATCAGAAATTAAGCAACCTCCTCGATGAAGCATGGAAACAGACAAAGACCAAATTGACATCGATGTACAATGCCATACTAGAGGGCAACTACGTAATAGAAGATAAGAGACTTTATGCTTCAGACAAGATATGGCTTTATGTAGACGAAAAAATAGGTACGCCAGAACTTAGACTTCACCAAACCTCGACGCAGGCTACATTTCCAGATATCTTAAAACTGCCACTTGAAACGCTTGAACTGTTTCAGCTGGGTTGGAGGGCAAGCGATGAGGGCGAAAAGGCTTCTAAGCCACGCATGTCTACATCACAGCCGTGGCAAATCTTCGCATGGCTTGCCGTTAGATATGGTACAATTAGGATTTCACTAAGCGGGATCAAATTGAGAAAAAAGGATATTTCCATTCATTTTGAAGTCATTGCACACGATTGGACAGTAAAGATTACGAAAGAAGAAGCAATCGATACGGTTGTCAATCATTACAAAAATGGCGAGTGGGCACCCTTGTTAACTATGTGGCTTGGTGACGGCATATTTTCCAGATCTAGCGTAAAGAGACATCACTATGCAATAATAATTGCAACAAAAACGCCAGAAAAGATAGGAAGAAGAGCTGGCTCAGAAAGAGCATATCTCGTCAGCGGGCTAAACAATCTCAAAAAACTTGCTGAAGTTGCCGGCATCTACGGTAAGTTACTCGATTTAGTTGATTGTGACAAATGGTACCATCTACAGCTTGCCTTAGACCCGCAAAAACGCAATATTTTGTATAAAAAAAGGTTTACTATACCTATAAATTCTGACACAAACGAGACATTTTATCTCTATATAAGTTTTATGAAATGGAATACAATCTACGCTATTTACTTCTCAAAGGATCCGGAAAAAGCGCAAAAGGTATATAAAATATTAAAAGATAATGGATTCGATCCGAGAATTACATTTATGCCATCTGGTAAAATTTACCATGTTTACATACTCACAAAGGAGGTTCTGAAATGGGCATCGCGCAACACCGAGGTCAAAAAAGTGTTAATAGAACTTGCGCAACACAAATTAAAACATGGCACAGAACGACAAAAGAAAGAAGCAGAAAAATTTCTGAAAAGACTCCCCTTTTTACTCGACACATGGCTTTTCTTATTGCACAGACAGAATATAACTACTTGCGTTGTTGAACTAAACGTCCACTTGTCTGGTTACACATGTGTCGACTTTTGAACTGGAGTTATGAAGCATGTACAAGATTTTACGCGAAGGTTACGTCGAAGGTGAAAACGTTGAATCAAAAATAATTAAGAAACGACGTTGAACCGAAACACAAAGTTAGCTCAACTTGCATGCGCAAGCACGTTGCCGCCTGCCGGCCTCTTGAGACCCATGGCAAACACCTCAGGCACGTCCATGACCTGGTTCGTCAAGATGGACGTCAGGCCGAAGGTGCGGGCGTGTCTCCTCAGCCAGT
>Ga0326762_1000505_pt1 | contig 17516 bp, 12 predicted proteins | sample NORPS_S_FD_207669 | JGI IMG/M metagenome (GOLD analysis project Ga0326762, IMG submission 207669) | Hot spring sediment microbial communities from Norris Geyser Basin, Yellowstone National Park, WY, United States - NOR.PS_S | ecosystem: Environmental > Aquatic > Thermal springs > Near-boiling...
CACTAACAACCTTATATTCGAGAGCTCACGGTACTTAGCGAGAGCTCCAGCAACAGCCTCCAAATCCCTAATGAAAGCACCCCTCTCCTCCAGAAGGTGAGCCTCATCAACAACAACGTAGACCTCGCTCAGGCTACTTACAACGCTTAGAAGTACTTTGTAGAGCTCCCTAGCACCATGGGTTAGAGCTCTAAGATCCAAGGGCATGTTAGCCCTCAAACCCTCAAGGATTTTGAGGATAGCGTCTAGAGCTCTCAAAGCCACACTTTCATCGAGATGAACTACTTCAACACCAAGAGACTCGAAGAACCTCATACCACGCTTACGACGAGCATCAAATACAACTGCTACGACATCAGAACCCAGCCTCCTGGAAACATAGTATCTCACGAGCTCCGACTTACCAGAGCTCCTAGGACCGTATAATACAATAGTGTGAGCCCACCTCAAACCCCTCTCCAGCTCGCCAAGCTCTCCAGCCCTATCGTAGAAGCATGTGCTAAGACCTGTAACATAACTACAATCCCTTAACAACACCGATGACCCCCACCTAGAACCATCACACTACAACCTTATAACGTGTATGGCGTGGAACGCTATGGGTGGCGTGCACGAGGTTACTTCAACTCCTCCAGCTCCCCGAGGAGAACGCTTACACCTATAACCTCCAAAGCCGTTACCTCCCCCGACTTCTCATCTGTAAACAACGTCGAGGGCGTCTTGGTTTGTAGTGGTTCTCCTAGCTCTACACCCTCCGGTTCTCTAAACCTAATGAAGAGTAGATCGTGCTCTCTATCTAGGTAGACTTCTATTACCGTGCTCGGTAACTTAACATTACATTTCTTCTCAATTAACTCTAGAAGTTTAGCTAGGTTAAGGTCTAGTAGACTTTTTAAGCCCACCTTCTCACCTTATACTTAACGTACTTATCCAAGCTTATAGGGTAAGCTGTTACAACCTCTTCTCCTACGACCACCACGCAAAGGAACTTACTGTCTAGCTTTCATATGAAATATCTTACACCGACTCTAACTCTATCACGGTGGATTTCGTCGGGTTGCGCTAGGATGCTAGCTATGAAGATTCTCACCTCCTCTTCAGTCTTCAGGTTTAGGAGCTCTATTCAATCTCTATGCCTTCTCATAATGTGCTTAGCGGCTTTATACGGCACTCCTACTAAGAACTAGCCTCCGATCCGCTTATACCTAGTATCCTCTTCACCAGGTTTACGTACTCCTCGGCTTTCAACATTAGTGGTTTATGCTCTGCCTCCTCGTATATGAGGCCGTAGAAGCATGCTCCGTGTAGTCTATCTCTAACATCTATGTAGTATGATGCCCACTTGTCGGCCTCCTCACTGGTAAGCCCGGCTTTTACCAACGTTTCTTTGACGAACTCCCTCCATGTGGTGCCCTTAGGTGGGGTTACTGCCCCCATGATCTTGGCTGTTAGGGCTTGTGTTGCACTTCTAACCGCAGCCCACACCTTTTCGGCTGCATCGTGTACATCACCTCTCTCCATCAGCCTTCGAGCTTCTACGAGGTAGTACTCTGCTATCTCAATGCTTTTTGTAACCTCGCTCACGTAGAACCCCCGGTTTTACTCTGCGTAGCTGGGTTTAAGTGTGCCTGGGTTACGGTTGTACTAGTCTCTCGTACAGCTTCTCTATGTTCGTGTTAGCTCTTACCGGTGTTATCCTCTCCGCTATTGCCGGGTTGTATTTTATCCATCCTGGTGGGCTTGGCCTCGTCATCACTATATCTACTTTCGCTCCCAGTGCCTCAAGGCATTTTAGTGTTATGTCCGCCTCCTTCCCGGGTCTTACTGCTGCCGACCACACTACTATTACCTGTACGGGCTCCCAGGGGGTCTCTGTGGCCTCCACCAGCTCTATGACCTCTCTTAGGGCTCTAGCTATGTTGGGGCTCTTCCCTAGTACAGGTACCTCCTGGTATGCTACTGGTAGGATCTCCCACCTTGTCGTGGGGTCCACTAATGGTAGTGCTGTAACCCCGTAGGCTACCAGTGCTACTTTGAAGCCCCTAGGCCTCCTCTCCCTAGCTGCAACTTCTAGGAGCTCCCTCGCTACAACCTCGTTAACCTCCCTCGTCTTCTCCACTGTGAAGACCAGGAGTGCCATTCACGCCAACCTCAGCATCTCAGCTACCAGCCTCTGCTTGCTCTCAACCAACACTATCTCAGCCTGTGGATGGCCTGCTGACTCGACCTCCGCCTTCAGGCTATCTTCAACCCTCCTATTCAAGATCATCAGCTTGAGGGGTACGCCTGAGTACTTTGCGTATAGGACTGCTGCCTTAACGGGTACACCCTCGGTTACACCCCCGTCTGTTAGCACCACCACAATCCTATCCCTACCCCTACTAGGCCTTAGCATCTTCAAAGCCTCAACTATCCCATCCCCTAGGGCTGAACCCTCACCCACTATATCCACGTCCGCTAGTGCTCTCACCACAGCCTTGTAATCGTTTGTTAGGGGTAAGAGTGGTGTGGGCCTACCGTGGAACAATGTTATGGCTATCCTGGACCCCGAGACTGTAACCCTCTGTGCTAGTATCGCCACAGCCTCCTTAGCAGCCTGGAGCTTGCTTGGTATCATGTCTGAGAACGGCTCGCTCATGCTAAGCGATATGTCTAGTGCTATCGAGTAATCCCTAGCCACCTCTCCTCAACCTCCCTTGGTATCATGACGGGTATCGATTTAAGGCTTAACACCACCTCCTCGATGTTATCAAGCCTACCGAACCTAGCTATGTATGTTTCAACTATGGATAGGCTGCTTAAAGCCCTAACACCTAGTCTTGAAGCGTAAGCCCTAACCCTAACATCGTCGCTTACAAGTGTTAAACCCTCACTCCTAGCATAGCCTACTATGGCCCTCTCAAGCGGCGTTAGGAGGATCCTACCGTGGGCCTCCTCATCCTGTACGCTAACCTCAACGTAGTCTATGAAGGGCCTCACACTCAGACCCCTCCTAGCCCTTACGGCTTCGAGAACCTGTACTTGAGGCTCTAGGGTTGATGGAGCGTAGATCTTCAAGCTACCCGTAAGCTTCAAAGCTAGGTCTGCTAGGTAGCTCCTGTAGATAACGTGGACCGCCACCTGGTCTACTATTATGGGGCCGTCTATGACACCTACATCATCGGGGTTACTAGAGCCTATAACGGGTGGGATACCACGTGATAGCATGTAGTCTATCATGGAGTCCAGGGTCTCACCGGAGAACTCCACGATGTAGCCTAGGCTGGTATCGCGCGTTGTGTAGAGCTCCAAGGCTAGGGATTTGAGGTCTAGCCTCTCGAAGAGCATCCTAATAGCGTCACGTACAGCCTCTGAGACGCTAGAGTAGAGGCCTAGGTCTACAAGCCTCCTAAGCCTCCTCTCAAGCAAACCTGAAATCTCAACACTAACAGGCACAGCATACCCCCAGTTTTGGATCCCAGCATAGGTTGGGGGATTAGGTTATTTAAAACTAAATGTGGGGCTAGGAGTAGCGTGTAATATGTAAAGAAGAAAGGTTTGGGGGAAAAGAGGGGTTTAGGTTACCCTAAGGTATCCTGGTTAGGGTCTCCTTGCTACGAATGTTGAGTATGCTAGTATTATTATGGCTATGATTATTAGTATTGCGTTGATCACACCCCAGTTCCTTGCGCTTGTTGAAGCTGTGTCCTCAGCGCTCTTCACGGCACTCTGTAGGTCTGACTTGGCTCTGTCAATGGCGCCTGTTATGGCTGTCTGTGCACCGCTGACATCTGCTTTTGTTGCTAGGCCTGGTACAGCTCTGTTTATGCTATCAACTGTGGTAGCTATTGCCTTCGCTGTGTCTACTAGGCCTCCAACGTTAGTGTCAACCCTGCTTACCGTGGTCTGTATGCCTGCTACCACGCTAGCCATTGCAGCTGCATCTGTCCTAAGCCTTGCTAGATCTGCTCTTGCGGCATCCACGCTACCGGATATGGCGTCTAGCTTGCTGAAGGTACCGCTCTGGAATGCTGCTAGGGTGTCTGATACTTTCTTAACAGAGTCGGCTACACCTGCAACATCTTTCCCAACAGCTGTTATTAGATCTGATAGTGTTTTAGCGTTGGTTGCTATAAGCCCGGAGATCTTACCCTCACTATCCCTTAGAGCTACTACAATCCTACCAGCTTGGTCTACGACTATCTGTGATATGCTTAGGTTTGCTGCTTTAACTAGTGATGCTAGCCCAGCTACGTCCGTTGAAAGCTTGGCTACACCACCACTAACACCGACGAGCGTAGCGTTCATCTTATCAAGTTTATCTAGGACAGCCATGTTCAGGTCGGCAACGACAAGTACAGCCTGCCCTACGAGGCCAACGTTATCGTTAACCGCTAGGACTAGGGCTTTAACCTCAGCTATATCACCTCTAACAGCCGCTATATCGCTTCGCACCGCGCTAACGTCATCTGCAACTTTTGATAGTGTAGTGCTTGCAGCGGAGAGTAACGCTATTATATCCTCAACCTTAGCTTTGATGAAGCCCGTATCACCCTTTATCGCTTCAATACCACTCTTTATATCGGTTACGGTGGCGTTCACAAACTCCACTATACTTGGGAGTAGTGCTATGAACTCTTCAACCTTAGCTTTGATGAAGCCAGCACTGGTTTTTATCACGACAGCATCATCCTTTATACCAGCTATGGTAGCGTTTAAGCTCTCTAATGTTAGTTTAATGTCGCCAACCATGGTTCTTATCACAGCGGTGTCACCGTGTACTGCGACGAGCCTCGCATCTAGATCGTCAAGCTTTGCTAGCACGGTGCCCAGCGCTGTATCAATCCTGGCTAGAACCTCTCCCTTAGAGCTAACAATGAGGCCTGAGAGCGTTGCGTTTATAGCGGATAGGCTTGCAGACATCTCACCAAACCTAGTGTTGAGTATTGCAACACCATCCCTTACCTCGACAATCTTGGCGTCGAGATCACTCAGCCTAGCAAGCACCATATCACCAGTACTCGTCACAACCTCGACAATAGGGCCGTAGACGGCATCGTAAACAGCGCTAGCAATCCTAGAGACATCGGCATCACTTAAACCTATTACCAGAGCCCCGCTACCCGATACAAGTCTGAGAGCTATTGCAGTAGTTGTATCCGTCCGAGGGTCGGGTACCGTCCAAACGGCAACAGCATCTGTGGGGATGTCTGCTAAACTGTAACTAGAGCCCGGTGTTCCAGTTGAGTCTATCCAGTGGTAGCGTATCCTACTATCCCTGTATTCAAGTCTAAGCGTCCACGTGGTCCCCGGAGGAGCGTTTGGCACCTGGAAGGATCCGTACAGGTACGTGCCATCATATCTAGCTTCAACAGTCGTGTAGGCGAAGCCGTTTAGGTAGACTGTCACGTACACGGGTGTTCTTAAGCCCGGTCCAACGGTCCACCTGAATGTTAGTATCTGGCCTGGGAAGGCTGAGATGGCCTCCGGGGAGGCACTTCCAAATATGATGTCTGCTGGTACCGGCACTACGGTGAAGGAGGCTGTAGCGAGGGTAGTATCTGTTGCTGCATCCACTACCTTGATGCTGTAAACTCCGTCAGGTACGGTTGGCACTGTGAACGTTGCTGTAAGGGTGCCCTTATCATTGGATACTCCTAAGGCTACATCTACGGACACATCTAAGGCAGCATTCTCGAACACCACTCTATAGGCTGTGTTCGGATCCAGTCCCATGGCTGTTACGCTAACAGATGTTCCAACAGGGCCTGATGTTGGTGATCTGATAAGCCTTGGGGTTATCGTCACCGTCGACGGTGTTGGGACGAGTACGTTTGGACCGTAAACCAGCCTCACATTATAAACGCCACGTGGAAGCTCTAAGGGTGAACTCCACATTGCAGCAGCTCCAGTAGCCGTTGTAGTAACCGTTGCAACCGGAGTTGGGATTCCTGAGACGTAGAGCGAGACTGGTGTACCTGCAGGTAGGTTGAAAGCCCTCACTAGCATTCTAAGACCTGCACCTACCATAGGTGTGACTAGTATAGCCTGGTCGTCACCTGTAGCTGCTGTAGGCTGAGACACTATGAAAGCTATACAAGCGAGATCTGCTATGGCCATGTAGTATCTTACACAGAGTGTGTAGACACCTGGTGATGGTGGAGCAGCGAAGGTCATAGTAGCTGGGCTTTCACCAGTAGCTGTAGCTATAAACCTGTCCGCGTACCCAGTACCGCCAAGGGTTACCGGGCTTCCATCGATGAACAGCTGGTATGCTCTACCTGGAACAAGATTCCTTATGATAACCCCGCCAGCTGGGACAGTTGCCCCAGGCTCTGAGTGGTAGAAGGCCGCTAAGGCCATTACTGTGTGGAGTGTGCCTGCGAACGTTGGAACACCAACTGCTCTGAATGTTGGTGCGGTAAGGCCCTCAATCGGGCTCATGGAGACCGTGACGGTAGTCCCTGTTGGAGGTCTAACTCCAGCAGGGTCCGCTAGGCGGGCTTCGAAACTTACCTCGAAGGAGCCGCTTGCATCAGTCCTCACCCCGGTAGCTGTTAGCGTCCCAACAGGGACGCTGACGACAAGCCCGTCGACAACTATATCATAGGTAACCGCGGCAAAGGATAGGGTTAGCCTGGTGTACTCGAATAGTGGTCTAAGCCCTGTACCTACAAGCCTTAGGACAGCACCGTGGTCTACGTATGTCCCAGGGGTTACCGGGGTTGTGCCAATGAATAGTCTTAACTCCCTAGCTATCGTGTACCCTGATAGTGATACTTGGAGACCGTAGGTGTCAACGGCTCTTATAGAGTAGGTTATCGGGGTTCCACCAGGTGTAAGTCCTGGTAGTGGGGGCACGCTAGTTGTAGCCCTCCCAGCACCATTACTATCAGTGGATATAGTAGCTAGCAGCCTAGAGCCGAGGTATACATTCACTGTAGTGCCTGCAGGGAAGTTGTAAACAACTATATCGAGATCCTCACCTACACGTAAGGGCCTAGGGGAGGGTGATACCGTGATAGCCTGTGTGTACGCTGGACTGGTTGGATCCTGGGGCTTACTGACTAGTATAGCTGCGGGTATGGTATCAGATGTTCCATCAGTATACGTTATAGTCACAGAGACGAAGCCCGTTGTCGGGATGGCAGCTGAAAGTGTTACCGATATAGACAGGCTTCCATCAGGTCCAGTTGAACCACCAGTATGGTATGTGAGGACACCGCCTATAACAATGCTAGGTCTGGGAGCAGCTGCTGATGAAGCTTCTACAGTCTTACCTGGCTTAAGCCCTTCAGCCACTAGCGTGAATGTCTCGCCAGCTGTTCCACGTATGGAGAATGGGGATACAACGGTAGGTGCTATCGTAAGTAAAGCCTCTGCTTGCAGTGTATCAGTCTGCTGGGCAATTATCCTGTATGTACCTTGAGCTATAGGTGTTGGTACAGTGAAGGACGCAGTAAAGGTTCCATCAGCTCCCACAGAGATGGCTGAAGCTAGAATAGTGCCTCCAGGCCTTGTAAGGTATATGGTTACAGTCTGACCTGGCGTAAAGTCTCTACCATCTACTCTAACACTTCCACCTGGAGCCTGCGTTGTAGGTGTTAGAGTTATAGATGGTCTCTGCGTTGTCACAGTTACCATAACATATGAAGTCCACGTAGCACCACCGTCATCTGTGGCAGCCAGATAGTACTCTGTATCAACGGCTACAGTTGGAGGGCTTATAGTAACAATAGTGTTACTGAAGGTTGTCTGCCCAGCTGGAAGTGTTACCGTAGCTACGAGGATGTCATTACCATCTCCAAACGTGGGGTCCGGGCTCATGAATATCCTGACGGTAGCTCCTGATCCAAAGGTTCCACCGTTTAAAACAGCTGTGGTGGGGACACCGCTTGAGAACCTAGTTGGGTTTATTGATATAAGTCCAGCGGCCGCCTCAGTTACAGGCATGCTTATGAACGGTGCTACCAACGGTATCATGAACAACACTACTACCAGTAGAGAGGTTAACCTCCTAGAGTTCAACCCACTCACCCAACCTCACCATGCCACAACTAGCTTGAGCTAGGAGAGGGGGTATTTAAGGGTTACACCCCAACACCCTAAAAACCCGAACCCCCAAACTCCCGGGAGCCCATCGAGAGACTCCCAAAGCTAGGGGTTACTCTAGGCTACACATCCCAGTACCCGGGCTCCAGGGTTTAGAGCTTGTAGGCTGAAGCTTAGAGGACTGCTCTCAAACCCCCCATCGGCATGACACTATGCTAAAGCCGAGGGCCCTCCCCCGAGGAGACAAGCTGACGGCTCTAGGAGCTTGAAGGCGACCGCCTAGTGACGCCTTACCAGATGCTAAGGCCCACGCACCTAGGAGGATCAGCGTAGCATGTGAGCTTAACAAGTTGGACCTCCCGGTCACACCGCTAACCCCAGGGCGGCTTCAGGCTATCTCTAAGCTGGAGCTCAACCCCTCAGCCCTCCGAGCACTGTGCCTTTAAAGCTTCCATCTACAGAATTCTAGGATTGCTTTCGTCCATAGATCTCAGGGGGATAGAGGAGGCTGTTGAGAATGAAAAATTCGAGGGGGTAGACGAGAGGTCATCCTCATTTACCTTACGAGCGCTGTGGACGAGATTAAATCAGACCTAGGGGTTACAATGGAGGATTACACCGGAGTACGGCTGTCAAGGTGGCTTGAGGAGAGGGGGTACAAACGCGATGTCAGAACTAGGGTCACGATCATGGTTAACCCTGTAACAGGAGACTCGAGGGAGGTCGACGTTATATGCTGGAACCCACTAGTAGTAGGAGAGGTCACAACAATCAAAGCAGTAGATGAGGCTGAGAGGGGGATAGAGAAGCTACTGGATAACGTAGCGTATGCTGAGAAAGTAGTGGGGGTTAAGCATTACGCTAAGGTGCTAGCAGTAGAGGGGGCACCAGGTGAGGTTATAGAATACCTAAAGAGGAGAGCTAAAGAACTAGACGTAATCTTAGTACTAGCAGAAGGTACTAGGATTTAAGACCTTCAAGGCGACCTCGCAACTGGAGAGAAGATCTAGAGAGCTAGACATAACCCCGGTGCTAGATAGAAGGTGTTAGGGTTTAAGACCTTAATCTTTAAAAGCTCCAATGCATGTTAGCAGAGTGAGGGGCGATGACTGGAACGCTGGGGGCTAACGCCGTGTGGGATTGGATGCCGTTCATGGCAGGGCTGAATGGTGAGGAAGGCCCTCATGCCCACAGGAATCCAGCACATGGAGTTGAAAGTGGACGTGGAGCGGTTACCTAGATCTACGTTTTAGGAGCCCCTCCTAGCCTTGGTAGCCCCGCCTCCTAAGCTCATCGCATACCTGTCTAGCTAACTCCACGGGGTCTCTAACCTTCTTCAATGGGGCTAGCATCCTGTCATCCAGGTATTCAGGCCATGTTTCAACAACATCGGTCGGGTAACCTGTACCTACTAGAACGTACACCGGCTTACCCTCGACATGCGCTGTTACAAGCTCCTGAAGGCTACCAGCACCACCCCCTAGAACCACTAGTACATCTGATGTCCTGGCTAGCGAGACACTCCTAGCCCTGAATGTAAGCCCTGTTCTAATAACAATAGCCCTCTCCGGGAACCCTACATGCTCCCTCTCAACAGGAGGCAGTATTACAACTGTGAACCCTAGATCAAGTGCTTTATCAACAACATACCTCATTAAACCCCAGTAGCCGCCAACAACAAGCCTTACATCACAGCAACGGGATCGAAGCTCCCCGAGGAACAAGTAGGATTTCTCCACGAGCTGTTTACCGGGCTCCTCACTGTAGGCAGCAACACCAACGTACACCCCTAAAGCACCCCCAATCACCCACCACGTGTAAACCGCTTGAAGAGCTACTAGAGTGAACCTAAAGGTTCTAGGATTTCGCCTCCACCCCAAGTTCTAAAACTGGAGTTTACTAGCCTTAGCATGGTGGGTTACTTTAAACATTGCTATCATTTCCTTATCATTTCCTTTCACCTACGGGGTTCACGACTCCCCGACCCTCCCTCTTATGATCTTCTCAGCTTCTAAAACCATCCTTTCAATATAGGGTAACCTTATCTCCACGGCTTTAGAGTCGAGCTTAGCCTCGTGGAAGCCCCAGACGTGTAGAGCCCAAGCTCTATCCCATGCCTCTCCAAACCATCCTCCAAGCTTCTCGCTTATAGCCTCTACTGCCTTCTCAAGATATGATACAGTCCATCTACCCTTCTCCTCAACCCCAGCGAGAACATCCTGTAAGTTGTAGAATATGGCTAGGGCTTTGACAGCCTCCTCTGCAGCCTTGTAGAGCTTCTCACTAGCCTGAACAGGATCTTTGCCGACCAGAGCCCTACCCTCACCAAGATACCTGAGGGAGAGCTCCAAGTGAGCCTCACCAGCAACCCGAGGGTCGAGGCTGAGGGTTCTAACAAGCAAATCCACCACCAGGGATTCTACATCGAAACCCCTCCTCCTAGCCTCCTCTACAAGCTTGCTTGGAATGTAGAGCGTCAAAGCCCCCAGCCTCCAGTGATCCCCTTAGGTTCTCAAGGCTTATGAGCTTGCATTAAACACCATGGCTGAACGTTACCCTAGTTAAGGTGCCGGGGGGAAGCCATGGGTTCTATTAGGGTGTGTCCTTGGTGTGATGACTATGGCTTGCAGAGTTCGCACGTTATTTGTACAATCTTCAACCTCCTAAGATGTTGTGTAGTCTGTACATGTAATATAATGTGCGCGGGAGGGGTGGCGGGGTCGGGCTCTAGGTTGCTCTTCTCGATCTCAGCATCGTGTAGCCTGTTGTTGCCACCGCTGCTAGGCCTATTGCTAGTGCTACTAGGCCTATCATGGTGCTTCTCGCGGCTGTCTCCCGGGCTTCCCTTGTCTCCCTTGCTATCATGTCCTCTAGCGTTCTCCTCGCCTCCTCCAGGTTTCTGGAGGTCTTCTCCAGGTCTTCCCTGAGTGTCTTCACTCTATCTTCTACCATCCTCAGCTGGGTTGCTTGCTCTGATATCCTTGCTCCTAGGAGCTCCAGCCTTAGGCTTACCGTCTTGTTGACATCCCTTAGGCTCGCCTCCAGCCTTTCTGATAGGAGTTTCACGCTCACCGCTAGGCTTTCTATACGTTTAGCCTGCTCCTCCAGGGCCCTGGCTGTCCTAGCCTCGCCGGCCTCAATCAAGGCTTTGAGTGCTACAGCTGTCTCGTTAAGCCTCCTAGATAGGCTTTCAAGCTCGCCTCTCACCGACTCTACCTCCTGTCTAAGCCTCCTGCTCGCCTCTAGAAGCTCACTCCTCAAAGCCTCCAGATCCCCTCTCAGCCTCTCCAAGACAGCCTTGTTGTTCGCTAGCTCGACCTCAAGACTTGAAACCCTGGACTCGAGCTTCGCTAGTGAGAGCTCCAACCTTGAGATGTTAGATGCTAGTATCCTAGAGTAGAGCTCAAGACCTGAAACCCTGGATGATAGATCGCTCAAACTCCTAGCTAGCGGCTCGACCTGCGTTTTTACCGCTAAGAGCTCCTGTGATAGAGTGTTAACCCTTAACTCTACATCGGAGAGCCTGGACTGGATTGCTTGTAACGTGGTCTCAACACTTGAAAGCCTGGACTCCAGGCCCTTCAACCTCAACTCTAGATCTGATACCCTAAACTCAACGTTGGAGACCCTTGTGGATAAGAGTGCCAGCTGTGACTCTACGTAATCCCTAAGGGTTAAGACTGTCTCCTCGAAGAGTGGAGCCTCTAAAACCACCCTACCCCAGAGGCCTTTGAAAGTAAAGCCTAGGAACCAGTATAGGATGTCGAGCTCGACTAGGACAACGTATAAGCCCTGCCTTGCTAGCATGTAGCCCGGATGCCCTGCGGACACCATGCGGCCTGCCCCTACATCGAATACCTTAACGGTTGCAGGCGCCGCGTAGACGTCCTCAACTTCAACCCTGACACCTGCAAACTCCCTAAGAGGCTTATCGATGTAGAAGACTGCTACAACCCACTCGAAGGGGGTCCAGCCTGGGCCCGAATACCTGCCTACCAGGAGCTCCACCTCGGATCTAGCTGTTAGCCCAACCCTCTCAAGCTTAGCTGGCACCACTAGTGATACGACGGCCCTGTAGCTCCTACCACTAGTAACTAGGTCTATGTAGCCCCCGTAGATGCCTGGAGGTAGCTTTTCAGCATCAACTGTTATGGTGGCTTCGACCTTACCACCAGGTGGTACTGTTATACTGCTAGGTGAGATTGCTACAACGTGCTCGTAACCCTCCCTTGGCGGCCTAAAGCTATCATCAAGCCACACCCTGATATCAGCCGTTACCGGGGATGCCCCGGTGTTGTAGGCTGTTAGCCTTAGGTTAATCTTATCGTCTAACGCTATCACCGTTGCCATGTAGCTACCGTTAACATCTACTAGGAGCTCCGTGAAAGCAGCATTATAGACGTTTATGAGCCCAGCTCCAGCCTCGTGAGCTCCAGCAAGATCCAGTCCATGCGTGGTCCTGATGGTTGTGGACGAGTGTACTAGGAGCCTTACAGCCATATCAACTGTTAGAACCCTACCTAGCCTCCTGTAATGCTCTAGTAGTAGTGCTACAGCTCCTGAGACGTGAGGTGCGGCCATTGAGGTCCCGCTAGCCTCTAGAGCTGGCTCTGGTAGACGTAGTTGGGAGGCGAGGGCTGTTGGTATCGTAGAGTATATCCTCTCACCGGGTGCGATGACCGTAGGGCCTACGTCGAACCATGGTAGTGGGCCTCTAGAGCTAAACCATGAGATCCGATCATCGCCCCTATCGCTGGTACCCAGCTGGTTTGACGAGCCAACACACATGACTCCCTGGGCTGCACACAGGGTATTAACGGTCATGTGGCCCGCTGCGTTCCCACCAGCGACCACAACAACCTTACCCATGCCCACAGCTCTCTCAAGAGCTCTAACCAGAGGCTCCACAACCCTACCACCCCTAACATCTACAACCCACCATGGCGGCCATAAGGATCCAAGGCTTAGGTTTATAACATCAGCCTCATCCCCAGTATTAGGGCTCCCATCAGGGCCTAGGAGTGCTAGCTCAACGCCCCTCACTATGTCGTGAGTGTAAGCCCACCAACAGTAGGCCTCCTCCCTGAAGACGATTACATCGTATATCATGGCACCCGGTGCCACACCAGGTGTTCTAGGATGCTGCCCAGCTATAATCCCTGCAACGTGCGTCCCGTGAAATCCGCCTTCGTGGAAGCCGATTCTCTTACCACAGTAATCCACTACACCAGTACCCGTAGCGTCGACCTCCCACTCTACAACACTCCTACCACCCCTCACCAGCCATGGGTGTAGGTCCTCAACCCCAGTATCTAATACTGCAACCCTAACACCAGCACCTGTTATCCCCAGAGTGTGAAGCCTCCTAGCACCAATGGTATCAACACCGATAGGATCGAGGGGTTCAACACCACCCTGGGTGCGAGCTCTAACCATCTGGGGTTCAAGGGTTAAAGAGGGGATGACGGTGTAGCCTAAGGATGCGATCCTCAAAGCTACATCAGGTGAAGCCTCAAAGGATACAGCGTTCACAACCCAATGCCTGTGGATAACCCTACCACCAAGAGACTCGATAACCCTAACAACAGGCTCCTGAACATCCCTCGATAGCACCATGAGGGATTCCACGTCAACAACATCACTAGAATCGCCTAGAACAACAAACCAGTACCTCCACAGGCTAGGAGCAGGCATCGAACCCCCGAAGTTCCACACATCAAAACCATAAGCTGGGAGCACAGAGAATAAGATGAAAACCAGTAGAAGTAAGCCGATAAACCTGACATGCATACACCCCACCTCAAACCATGCAACACCCCCACGACCAAAAGCTATATAAACTAACAGCTTGTAGGCACCCCCACCTAGAGGATACACCCCCAATAGCCCGTAACCCCCATCACCATAACAAGGGCAACACTCAGCCACGGTGTTTAACGTAAGCTCATAAGCCTTGAGAACCTAAGGGGATCACTGGAGGCTTGGGGGCTTTGACACTCTACATTCCAAGCAAGCTTGTAGAGGAGGCTAGGAGGAGGGGTTTCGATGTAGAATCCCTGGTGGTGGATTTGCTTGTTAGAACCCTCAACCTCGACCCTCGGGTTGCTGGTGAGGCTCACTTGGAGCTCTCCCTTAGGTATCTTGGTGAGGGTAGGGCTTTGGTCAACAGGGACCCTATCCAGGCTAGTGAGAAGCTCTACAAGGCTGCAGAGGAGGCTGTCAAAGCCCTAGCCATATTCTACAACTTACAGGATGTTCTCGCTGGGGTTGAGGAGAAGGGTAGATGGACTGTATCATATCTTGAGAAGGCAGTAGAGGCTATAAGCGAGAAGCTTGGAGGATGGTTTGGAGAGGCATGGGATAGAGCTTGGGCTCTACACGTCTGGGGCTTCCACGAGGCTAAGCTCGACTCTAAAGCCGTGGAGATAAGGTTACCCTATATTGAAAGGATGGTTTTAGAAGCTGAGAAGATCATAAGAGGGAGGATTGAACATTCGCGAGCCAAGGGTAACAATGTTTAAAGTAACCTGCTACGCTAAAGCTAGCAAGTAAACTCCAGCTCTAGAGCTTAGGGTGCAGGCGAAATTCTAGAGAGCTAGACATAACCCCGGTGCTAGATAGGAGGTGTTAGGGTTTAAGACCCCAATCTTTTAAAAACTCTGATGCATGTCAGTGGAGTGGGGGGCGATGACTGGAACGCTGGGGGCTAACGCCATAATGGTATTGGATGCCGTTCATGGCGGGGCTGAATGGTGAGGAAGGCCCTCATGCCCACAGGAATCCAGCACATGGAGTTGAAAGGTAAACCTCCACAGCCCAGAAGCAGGCTTCACAACCTCCACTCCGAGCTCCCCCAGGGTGCTGAGGGCTGGCGTTGAGCCGATGTACTGGGTTGAGTGGCTTTCCTTTTTTCATATAGGTTAGTTAATCCATGTAATTACATATCCTGCTTTGAGCCTATCACCGGGTATTACAGCCACTATCCTGTATGTGTTGGTGGTGCTTATGGCTGGTTGGGGTAGCCAGGAGCTCTTGCCTACAGTAAGGCTATTCATGTCTACCGGGGTCTCGGCTAGCCTGGAGTTTGAGGGTGTGAAGGTGAAGGGGAGGCCTCCGAGTAGCTGTCCGTAGCCTGTGAAGACTAGGTTGCCCTGGCCTATCGTTACATGGCCCGTTGGCGATACTACTATGATCTCCCTCCTCCCATCAGCGTACTCCGCTGCTATGATGGCCGGGGCCCTCCAGGGGGCGAATATGGGGGTTGGATCCGTCCTCTCGTGCGCGTAGGGGTCGTTGAAGGGGGGCTCCGGTCTCGGCGTTACAACTATCTTGACCTCTCCTGGGTAGGCTAGTGTTAGGGTGTTCCCGGGTGTGAGTGTGAAGTTCTTAGACAATCCTCCTCCAGCGTCTAGGACTACTGTGACCTGCGGGTTTCCACCGTAGTGTATGAAATCTTGAGTGCCGACCGCGTTGGGGTTACCGTATACTGCTCTCACCGTCCCAGGCCATATGAATCCAACCCAGGGGGGTATGGAGTAGGCTCTAAAGTTCCTGTTACCGCTACCTAGATAGTTCTTTGTAACGGTGAGCGGGTCGTGTACCACGGTATAATTTAATAGTTGCAGTCTAACCCAGCCCGGGGATCCTAGGCTGTAAACAGCTGGTTTCACATCGACAACCTTAGCTTTAACCAGCGTTACGTTAACCTCGTACCTAGCATCCTGCACTACAACCCACTCAGAGGGCCCCACCCTGTTCACGTAGGCCATCGAGACTACATTAGAGTCTACGAGTGAAACCCTGTATCTCATCTCATACTCGAAACCACACCACGAATACCCGTTTATACTGCCCCTAGCGTATGCCTGGATCCTAGTTACAACCCCGTTGGCCGTGTAAACCACAGGGAATATCTCCATCCAAGCCACATTACAGGTAGCACCACCTGGGATTGACATCCCACCCTTAACCCTGATGTAGACTGAGACATCCCCGGTGAAGAACGTGCTGTTAGAGGGCCCTGTCATCCTTAGAACTAGGAGGCTCTCCTTAACATTTACGGGGACAAGCTCCCCTCTCAAGCTAACCGTGACATAGCCTTCGAGAGCGGGCACCGCCTGTCTGTAAACTCTATCTACTATAACGGTGCTACCCGTGAAGCTAGTCGTAACGTAGATGTCGTACTCCACAGTATCATTCCCACCACCACCTAAGGCTTTCACAGGCTGCATTCTTAAAGGATCAACTATCCACCACCCACCACCTGCATCCTGAGCTAGACTACACCTCCACCACCCATCCCACCCTTTTGGCGTGAACCCTATCCTCGGGTCAAGCCTTGGATCATAGGATACAATTAAACCTGATGCTAGGAGCACGTGTACTCTAGCGGGCTCACAGTTATAGCCCTCCACAACCTTAAACCTCGAAACCCCCATTGTAACATTGCCTGCAGGTTTGAATGAAACGCTATTGGGGAGCTCCACAATGAAACCCCTAATCTCCAAGGGCCTGGAGGCTACTATCTCAACATAGAGGGCTCCATTGGAGCTATAGAGGCTTAACACCGGTGGTTGGGAGGCCTCAGAGAGAATCCTAGATGCCCTGGAGGAGCTCTCCTCAACACCCCTCTGAAGCCTAGAGCTGAGGGTGACAGCAGTCGATATAAGACTAACCATGACAAGACCTAGGACTAGAACAGCTATAAGACCACTAACACCCCTCCTCACACCACAACACCACTAGAACAACAAGGGAAAGGACTAACACTCACACCCCAACCTGTAAGAGGACATAGGAAAGCGCAGATACCCTACCAACAAGGACTCAGCATAGAGGATTAACACTAAATAATGATTAAAGCTGCCAGTGGCGCCTGGGATAGTAATGCTGATATTAACGTTGTGATATCGATAGCTACATCATCCCCTATACTTACTTTAGTTTAACTAAGGTACTAAACTTTACAACTGGGAAAGCCTCGCCTTTCAAAGTGGGGAGGAGGGCAGACTCTTAACCTCTGGTATTGGGGTGGTGGGTGCGGGAGCTTAAGGGTGGTTGAATGTAGTTTGTGTGGTGCGAGGGCTGTATATTATAGGTTTAGTAGTGGTCATTATCTTTGTTTAGGCTGTCTCAGTAGGGTTCTTGAGCGTGCTATTAGGAGGGGTCTTAGCCCTCTTAATGCTTTGAGGCCTGGTTCGCGTATCCTAGTTCCTATAACCTACTATGGAACCCTAGCTTCTCTCGCCCTCGCTGATATAATGTCTTTTATTAAGAGGGGTTATGGTAGCATAGTCTACGTGGCTATCCCGGATTTCGTGGATTTAAGGGGTTCGCCGGGTAGGCTTGGTGGGCTAAGCGTTCTACCTGTTTCCGTGGAGCCTAAGCCCTGCTACGAGGACCCTGTTTTAGCCATACACTATGATAGGCTTTGGTCTCTTAAACTTGCCTCACTTCTAAACCTCGACGTGGCCCTAGAGCCTTTA
>Ga0326762_1000506_pt1 | contig 17509 bp, 14 predicted proteins | sample NORPS_S_FD_207669 | JGI IMG/M metagenome (GOLD analysis project Ga0326762, IMG submission 207669) | Hot spring sediment microbial communities from Norris Geyser Basin, Yellowstone National Park, WY, United States - NOR.PS_S | ecosystem: Environmental > Aquatic > Thermal springs > Near-boiling...
GACAAATCCGTATATTTGACCATCTTTGAGTTTTAGCTCAACAGTGTAAGGGAATTGCTCTCCCGATAAGATTTTTGCCAAAAACAAAGCCCACTTATCTGATTTCCCACTCAAATCTCTCTTTACCTTTGCTAATATGAATTTCCTGTTCTTCAAAGCTATTCTTAACAGAAGATTGTTTTTACCTTTTTCAGCAGGGATAAATCTGAGGTTAAGGTTACCTTTGTGAGTTTTGTGCTTTGCGCCTATGCTTATCAAAGTTCCCTGCCTTTTTTCTTTCCATTTTCTTTTGAGTTCTTTTAATCTTTTTCCTTGCAAATGATTTTTTTGAGCTTTTCAAATAAAATTCTACCACCGAAAATGAGCTTTTTTGGATTTTGTCCTCTTGCCTTGCAGCTTTGAAAAATCTCCCTTGCTTTCTCAACTGCACAATTTACATAGTGAGAATTGAGTTCCGGGAATTTCTGTCTTGTTATTGCGTAAGCCTGCGAAGTGGTGAAACCTTCAAGAAGTCTTTTATATGAAAATCTTACAGCAGAGGAGAAATTCCTCATAAGTTTCAGAATCTGTTCTTTCTCTTCTTTACTTACCAAAATCTTGAAACATGTAGTTATGAACATGTGAATTGAAATAATTGTAATAATTGATTTGTGCTTAAAGTGAAATTTTTGTAAAATTTTTTAGATTTTTTTAGATTTAAAGGAAAGAAATTATAATTTCAGATGATTGCGACAAGGCAAAATATGTTTTTAAAATCAAATTTTGCTTTAAAATAATTTTCATGGGGAACTGGAGAAGGAAATTTTTGAAGATATTGAGGGAAGACGATGAATTTGCTGATGAGGTAAGAGCTTTACTTTTATCAGAAGAACTCCTGAATTTACTCCCAAATTTCGATAGACTTGAAAAGAAAGTAGATAGGTTGGAGAAAGATGGAGTGTATTTGAAAGGATCAGATAGGGAGAGGTGGTACCGGGATAGAGCGCATGCTATCTTTGGGAGGTTGGTTCTGAGGGGAAAACCATATGAAAAGGAAGCTGCGGAAATTCTTGCAGAAGCTTATAAGAAAGGTCAAATATCAAAGGAAGAAAGGGATGAAGTTTTATCAGCTGATCTTTTATGGGGTGGGGAGAAGGATGGAAAAATTTTTGGTCTTAGTAGTAGAAGTTTCATATACAATATCTGGGGAGGATGTCCAGAGAGCTAAAAGAAGGGCAGAGATTTTGAGGAAGATAGGAGTTCCTGCTATACCGGTAGTGGGAGGAGTTAAAATTGGGAAAGGAGTGAAGTTAGAGGATGTAGTATGGGTGAAAGATGGAAAATGTTCGGAAGAAGAGTTTGAAAGGATGTTTCAAGAACTTTGCAGTTTTAATCTTTCAAAATAGATTGGTAATTACAAAAAAGAAGTAAGTTTCGAAGTGCTTTAAATTTTTTTGACCTATGGAAAAGTTCAAGGAATTGGAATTTGACGATATAAACGTTCAAAAAATTCTTGCCGGAGAGTTTGAAGAAAATCTCAAAAGTATATCAAGGATGCTAAAAGTCTCTGTATCTTCACGTGGTACAAAAATTTTCATAAAGGGAGAGGGGGAGGCAGTTGATATTGCTGAAAAAACAATAAAGGAACTTTACAGGGAAATAAAGGAGGGTTTTGCTATTTCCAAAAAGGATGTTGAAGAAAAGCTCTTTGAGATAAAAAGAAAAAGTGCAAAACCGGAAATTGAGAGTGAGGGAGTAGCCAACACATCAGATGAAAAACCAAATGAAAATTTAGTCATTATCACAACATATAGAGGAAAAAAAATTGTACCTAAAACTCCAAATCAAATCTCCTATGTTAAAGCGATAGAAGAAAACGATTTGGTCTTTGTAATAGGTCCTGCTGGAACAGGAAAAACTTATCTTGCTGTTGCCGTTGCTGTTCAATATCTCAAAAGTGGAAGGGTGTCAAAATTGGTTCTCACAAGACCGGCAGTTGAAGCGGGAGAAAAAATAGGGTATTTGCCGGGTGGAATCCTTGAAAAGGTAGACCCTTTTATGAGACCTATTTACGATTGCCTATATGATATTCTTGATTACAGAGAAGTTTCAAAACTTATAGAGAGGGGAATTTTAGAAGTTATTCCAATTGCCTTTATGAGAGGGAGGACTATTTCTGATGCTTTCATAATAGTTGATGAAGCTCAGAATCTAACTTATGACCAAGTTAAAATGACTCTCACAAGAATGGGGCTTGGCTCAAAAATGATTCTAACAGCCGATTTGACTCAGATAGATATACAAAAATCAGGACTCTCTGGTTTAGATCAGATACTTGGAGGAATTGAAGGTATAGCTTTTGTGTATTTAAATCATCAAGATGTTGTGCGCCATCCTGTTGTTTCAAAAATAATCCAAGCCTTTGAAAGATACGATAAGATGAGAGAGGAAAAAGAGAAAATTCCCAAAAAATGAGTGCTCTGAATTTATCTTATTTTTCATCTTTACCTTTTATTTTGAAGTTTCCATCAAGAGCTCTCATTTCTTTGCCCTCTGAAAATATAAGGAAGATTTTTTTGAGTTCTTCCGTCCTAGCTGGGTTAAAAATTTCTGATTCACCACAGGATACCGGATTATTTGTTATCGGCAATTCGGAAAAGTTGTATCAGGAAATTTCGGTTTCAGGTTCTAATTTTCTTGTTGAGGAAGGAAAGAAGATTTCGCCGAATTTACTTTTAGATTTTCTTTCAAATAACGGATATTTCCGAGTCCAATATGATCCTCGTGAAAGCAGGGATTTTTCTTGTATTGGAGATGTATTTGAGGTTGTTTTAGAGAGAGGAAAAAAATTGAGAGTTGAATTTTTATTTGATACAGTTGAAAAAATATATTTCATCTCAGACGATAGTATACAAAAATTAAGGAGTTTTTCCTTTCCTTCTTTTTCTTCCGTTTTAAAAGTTTATCTTTTAGACATTTTTGATGAAGTTTTGTGTTTTTGTTCTGGTGAGCTTTGCCATGAACACTCAAAGGGGAAAATTTTTGAATCTGCTTTGAATATAAATTTTCGCATTGTTGATCCGCATGAGTTCGTAAAGAAAGTTGAAGATATAAAAGAATTATCAGAAAAATATGATTTGATTTTTGTTGTTCGTGATTTTTCAGAAGAGCAGACTGCAAAAAAGCTCGGAATAAAAAAAATAGTGAGAGCTAAAAATTATCCATATGGTTTTATAATACCAGATTTAAAACTTGCTTTGCTTCACTTTGATATTCTTTCACCAAAAGCAAAAAGAGAAATAAAACCCAAACTCCCTCCTCTGTCTTATGAGGAACTAAAAGAGGGAACATACGTAGTTCATAAGGTACATGGAATAGGAATTTTCAGAGGTACGACCATAGAATACGGCAGAGAATTTCTGAAAATAGAGTACAAAGATGAGGCAATGCTCTACATTCCGGCAGAAGACATTTCTTGCCTTCACAAATATGTAGGAATTGATAACCCACCACTTGATGCTATTGGCGGGAGAACTTTTGCTTTAAGAAAAGAAAGAGTAAAGCAATTTATAGAATCTCAGATTTCAGATTTCATGAGAGCGATAGCTATAAGAAAATCTATAAAGAGACCGCCATATAAAGGTGCTGAGGAGATTTTGGCCAGAGTAAAAGAAACTTTCTTTTTTGAGGAAACTCTTGATCAACTCAGAGCAATTGACGATATTGTTGAAGATCTTTGTGAAAAAGATTACCCGGCAGATAGGATTATTGTAGGAGATTCGGGTGTAGGGAAAACTGAAGTAGCTTTGAGAGCAGCTGCAATAGTTGCTTATTCTGGGAAACAAGTTGCTTTCGTATGTCCCACAACTCCCCTTGCACTTCAACACTACATGAGATTCAAGGAAAGATTATATGATTTGCCGTTCAAAATTGAGATGCTCTCCCGCCTTACTCCAAAGAGCAAGGAAAAAGAAATAATTGAAGGAATAAAAAATGGCTCCGTTGATATTGTTATTGGAACTCATAAAGTTCTAAATGTAATATCTCGCTTCCGAGATCTTGGTCTCCTTATAATAGATGAGGAGCAAAGATTTGGAGTTTCCCACAAGGAAAAAATATCTCGTATAAGAGCAACCTGCGATGTTATATCTTTGACTGCAACTCCTATCCCGAGGACTTTGAAAATGGCTTTATCTGGTCTCAAAGACATATCTTTTATAAAAACAAAACCCCCATCAAGAGGGAAAATCATAACTTCACTCATTGATAAATCAAAGGTAAAAGATGTAATAGAATATGAACTCTCTCGCGGAGGGCAGGTTATATATGTTTATCCTTATATTTCAGGTCAAGAGGAGATACTTATAGGCTTGAAGAAAATTTTCCCGAATGAATCAGTGGCGATAATTCACGGTAAGATGAGACCAAAAGAAATAGAGAATATAGTTTTAGCTTTCATGGTTGAGAAGATAAAGATTCTTATTGCAACAAAAATTGTTGCTCTTGGAATTGATATACCATCTGCAAATACTATAATTGTAGATAGAGCTGATTTATTTGGACTTTCCGAACTTTATCAAATAAGAGGTAGAGTGGGTAGGGGCGAAAAAGATGCGTACTGCTATTTAATTGTGCCTGAAAAATTAGGTGAAAAAGCAAAAAAAAGACTTGATATTTTTCTTGACGCTGTGAATTTGGAAACATCAAGTATAGGTTTTCAAATATCTCTGAAAGATTTGGAAATGCGTGGAGCTGGAAATCTTTTCGGAAAGGAGCAAGTTGGTCATATTTACTCTGTTGGATTTGATGTCTATCTTGAAATATTACAAGAAGTTATAGAAGAAATGAAAGGTAAAATTGAAGAAAGAAAAGTTTATTTTGAGCCAAAAGTTGAAATAGATATACCAGCTTTTATTCCAAAAGAGCTCATTCCTGACCCACTGATAAGATTGTCTTTTTACAGAGCTTTCTCAATGGCAGAGGATGAACAAGATGTTGATGAGATAAAAAATATAATAATTGAAAGATTCTCAGATGGTAAACAGGATTCCTTCCCTGAACTTGAAAATTTTGTAAAGATAGTGAAATTAAAAACAATAATGAGAAAGCTTGGAATATTTTCTGCTATTTTCTCAAAAGATTTAAGTTATGTTGAACTTGAATCAAAAGATGGTAGAATGAAAATTCCAGTTTCAGGGATTGATGAATTTCTTCAAATGATAAGAAAAAATGTTGTAGCGTAATTTTGAAAAAAATGAAGAAAAACAAAAATAAAGGTAAAGGAAGTATTGTTGAGAATTTGAAAAAAGACATAAAGAATTTTTTAAGAGCAGAATCTGTGGAATCTTTGTATGTAACGCGGAGCGGAATTAAATTTGAGAAGAAAAGTATAAACAAATTTACGCAAGAAGAGCTTTATCAAGCTGCTAAGAAAATGCCGAAACAAAAAAGAGCCATAATTGAAGATTTCATAAAATTTCTTCTTTCCCAAAAAGGTTTATATGCTTCAAGACCAGATTATGTTAACATAAGGTTTAATGTGGAAAAGAAGCACATTGATAAAATAGCTCATCTTATAAAAGATGGATATTTTCCGAGTTTCAGAAGCTTTATTATTGGAAAATTGAAGGAAAGGTTTGGGCTGGAAAAAGATTTCTCAAAATTTTTTGTGAAGGTGAAAAATTTTAGTTCTGATTTCAAAAGTAATCAGCTACTTTTACCTTCTGATATGTTTTACCAGATTTGGAAAAAGTTAGAAGATGAAAAATCTTGCAAACTCACAAAATCTCAGGTAAGAAAAATTATTTCATCTGAGATAGAAAATATTCTGAATGAGTTTGGAAACTGATTTTTTTCAGATTTTATTTATTTATATCTTAATCTTTAATCATATTACCTTTTTTATTTTTACTTGGAGAGGGTTGTAAATGAGGTTTTTGGCTTTTTGTAAATCACCGGGAGGGAAGAAAAATCCCCACAAGGCAAATCTGTGCTCTCCTTTTGGGAGTTTCAAAATATCAAGATGAACTCCAACTCCTAACTCATCACCGTTTCTTTTAAAGTATAAGCTCCTTTGTATCGGGATTTTTGTTATTTCTTTTATAAAATATGCTGCTGACCATCCTTCTCCTTCTACATATCCCCACATGTGATAATTTTCCTCTACTTCTTCATACTCTTTTATATCTATGTCAAGAGTTTCGGATTTAAATCTTTTTGGATCTTTGAATACTAAAAAAACATTTGCAAAGGCTTCTTTTGAGATTGCACTCAAATTAAACGGTATCGGTACAGCATTTTCAACATATGTGAATCCGTTATAGATGTAGGACACGACTTTTGATGTTGGAATTTTTATGCCAAACCCTATTTCTGCGTATGGTTGAATAACTCTTATTATTCTCACGTTTCCACCTTTTATGAATTTGACCTTCGCTGAAATATCTTTTTCGTTTTTCCTTATGTTTATGAGATTTAAAAGTTTTATAAAGATTTCTGCTTTTATGCCTCTGAAGACCTCTTTTTTCACTCCATCTGTTTCTATTTCTATTTTTCTTATTGTAGGAGAGGAATTATCAAAAAATGCTGTCTTTTTTTCCTGATAAACTATGAACTCATTTTCTGAATTTTCAAATTCAAGTTTTTCCGGGATAATTTTTGGCAGGTCTATATCAGAATTTTTTGTTTCTATATTTGAGTTTTTTATTCCTATATAGCAGAACCTTTTTTCTTTTTCTTTTGTGTCTTTAACCTCAACCTCAAATATTTTTTCAAAAAAATCATAATTTTTCAGTTTTCCTTCGCTTATTTTTTCTCCGCAGTATCTTGCATAAAAGCATAGTTCATCTTCTCCATCAAATTTTCCATCTCCTTCAAAATACTCTCCATTTTCTTCCTTTTTTTCTCTTTTTACTTCATCTATTTGAGATGGTATAATTCCGAGGCTTGAAAATACAACAACTCTATCTAAATCAATTTTTTCATTTAGTGCGAGTTCCTTCGCTTTTATTATTATTGGGTCAAAAAATCTCCTCTCCCAAATCATATTATTATCTACTTTATAAAGTAAGATTAGAAGGCTCAAAATTAGCATCTTAATTTCCCTATGCTTTAAACTTTCGCTATTTAATTTTTTTATTTTAGTTTCACCTGTTTTAAAAATATAAATAAAGTGAATGTGAATATTGAAATTATTATTCCAATAAGGAACCACTGAGTTATTCCGATGAGTTTTTGAACTACAAAAATTACCGCAACATAGAAAAGAAACTTAAAGGGATACATAATAAACAAAATGGCTTTTGGGAGTTTTTTAGTTTTTGTTCTTATAATCACTTGGCTTGTTATAAGGGATTTCAAAAAAATTACTGATGAAAAAAATACAAAACCTAATATTAATTCAACAACTTTCACATAAATGAGTTTAGTTTCTCCTTTGAAATTTTTGTTGATTTATTGTTTTTCCATTTTTTATTTTTTCTTCTTTCCCTTTTTCTTATTTTCCTTCCGGTTTTTATATTTTTCATAAAATATGGAAAAATTGAACTTTATAGTTTTACTTTTATATTTTATTTCAGGCATGCTTAGCAAAACGGCAGGTTATGCGGTTCAGCTTTTAGTTTATCTTGCGCGAAAAAGTAAAGATAAAAAAGAGCAGGGGCTTTTTTTTGTCAAAGATATAGCAAAAGAAATTGGTGTTCCCCAAAACTTTCTTTCAAAAATAGCGGTTTTACTTTCTAAAAAAGGTGTCATAGGAGCGCAGAAAGGACCAAAAGGAGGAATATTTCTTAAAGTACCACCAAACAAAATATCCCTTTACGATATATGTGAAATATTTGACGAAAATATAATCAAAGATAATTGTATAATTGGACGACCTACTTGTCCGAACCAGGATTGTCCAGTTCATGATTTTTGGGTTAATGAAAAAGAAAAGTTGATAAAATACCTTAAATCAACAACACTTGCAAAACTCGTTGGTGGATCAAAGGGTGAAGAAAAAACTTAATCTGCTTCTTCCCATTTATCCTCAAATTTTTTCTGAATTTCGGGTAATGTAGTGTATTCAAGTTCTTCCGGTGGTAAAATAGCAGGCATAAATGGACCATGTCTTCTTATGTAGATTGCGACTTCCATAGCTTGTCTTCTCACAGCATCCCATGATGAATCTTTGAAGTAATCTACTGGGATGTGCTCTCCGGGTTTTGGATCTGTTTCAAGTCCTTGAATTTTTCCATCTCTTATTTGGAATCCTAATGCAACGATTCTGGGGGGACCGTCAAAGAAAGTTGGGTTTGAATCATCTTGTGAAGATGGATAGAATGGTCCCCAGTGGGAACCTCGCATCCATCCTGAAACTAATGCAGGGAATGCGAAGGGTTGAAGTATTTCACCTGCTGCGGGTAATCCCGATTGAGCCCTGATGAGAGCGACAGGGTCGTCTTTTCCTACATATTTCCCGGCTATGAAGGAGAGTTTTTCTGTTGAGACAACAGCAGCTATACCGATGGAGCTATCTTTTGAGAATATTCTTTTTATTGCATATTTTGTTATGTCTCCTATGAATGCGAGTAAGTCGTGAAGTCCTTCGGGTGTAGAAATTCTTAATTTTTTGTTTTCTTTTACATTTACAATTTCAAATATGAAACCGTTATGCATTCTTGTATCTATGACAAGACCTGTTGTTGTGAAGGGGTCAGCAAATATTCTTGCAAGTGGCAGATTGAAAGCAGACGGTTCGGTTTTATCTGCAAGCAGAGCAATTACAGGTTCAGATTTTCTTTCTTCAAAGGTCATCTCAGCTGCGCCCGGACCGAGACCTCTTACGTTTCCGGAAAATGCTTCTGCAAGGAGGTCTTGTCCTGCACCATATAGATGCATTTTTTTAGCCTCTTCCGCTGCAGACATGAACGCATCCCAAGCGAGTTTGTGGACTTGTGAGTTGTTTTCGCCTTTGTCGTGAGTCATAATGAGGGAAATGTCATCCCCACATCTTGCGATCATAAAATCTTCTACTATTCCTTTCTGAACACCTTCTCTGAGAATGCTTTTTGTGGCTTCAATCATTTTAGGGTGTGGTGCCGTGTGCCCCGCAACTGATCCAACATCTGCCTTTATTAAAGATAAAGTTACCTTTGCCATAACTTCTAACCTCCTTTTTATTTTTTATTTTATTTTATTTTATTTTTTTTAATCTCTTTCCATTTTTCTTTCCATCCGAAAGAGGAAGTCTCTATTTTATGGTAAATTTTTTTGTTTGGGCGAAAATTAAAAATTTTTATACTGAAAAAAATTTGGGTAAAAATAAAATACTTTAGAGTAGGAACGTAAAATTTTATAGCTGATTTTGCAGAATAGAGAATTTGAGGAAATTGATAATAAACAAAAGATAAGTATCTATCTGTTGTGAATATAGATAGAAAAATACTTTTTATTTTTTTGTTAGCAATTTTTTTGAGACTTTTGGTTTTCTTCCATTTTATATACAAACACCCTGAAAGGGTATTTTATCACATAGATGCATATTCATATGAGTTCCCAGCAATAGCACTGATAGAAAAAGGAGAATATGTAGGATATTGCCCAAAAAGAATTTTAGGATGGTATGCTGGTCATTGCGTTAATCCAACCCAACCAGAAATCCTTAGACCACCTGTATATCCGTTGTATATAGCTGGTCATTATATTTTGTTTGGATATAGACCTGAGATAGTGATATTTACGCAGAATATAATGGATGCGATGAAGGTAATTTTGATTTATCATATAATCCGGGTTATAGGATTAGGGAATCCTTATATAGGAGCGATTTTATATGCGATATCACCGTCAGCGATAATATTCAGTCAAGGGTTGATGACGGAGACTATGCAGGGATTTATTCTGTTGATTTTTCTAGTGCTACTTTTTGGTAAGGTAAGTAATGTAAGATCAGCATTTTTGGGAATTATAGCAGGGGTTTTGAGTTTGACGCATCCTATGTGGTATTTTTTTGCTTTGATTTCACCAATTTTAGTTTTGATATATACGAGGAGTATAAGGAAGTTTTTATTAGCAGGTCTTTTTGTGATATTGACGATAGCACCATGGATGATAAGGAATTGGCTGATATGGAAAAAAATTATTTTTGCTCATCCTCATTTCTTTTTATGTGAGATATATCAGAAGATGGAGAGAGGTAAATGGTTCGGAAAAGATTATAATTATCCCCCTTACGATCAAGTGTTAATTAACGAGGTATCACATAGATTTGGTTGGGGAATAAAATTTAATTCATTAGATGAAGTTATAAATTATCAGATGAACTTAACACAGCAGCTCCAGGTTATTCAGGTTTGTGGAGAGAAGGTAATTAAGAATATTACAAGATACCCGATTGAGATACATGTTGCTGGGTTTTTAAAATCGTTTCCACCGGTTGGGATAGGGATGATGTATTATGTTATCAGGGGGGATATAAGTCCGTCAGCGAGTGGGGAGACAGCTTATCAGGTGGTGCCGTTGGTTTTGAAGGGAAAAATTTTGGAGGCGATAAGGGAGATAAGGGAGAAGAGAGGAGGTTTGCTACCTTTACCCTGGTTTATTATATATTTGATTGCTTGGGGGGTACGAGTATTATCTTTTGCAGCTGCGTTTGCAGGATTAATAAAGATAAAGCCAAGATTTTCTTTACTGCTATTTTTTATCTTCTTGTATGGAACTTTTTTGATAACTACACCCTATGCTGGGCAACCAAGAAGGTTCCACACAGTTGAGCCGATAATTTTTATTCTTACTTCTTCTGTTTTTTCAAAAATAAAAAAATTGGAAGATGAGAAGAATTGAAAGGTGAAATCGGAAGATGAAAAGGATTGATAAAAAAATACTTTTTATTTTTTTGTTAGCGATTTTTTTGAGGCTTTTGGTTTTCTTCCCCCTTATATATAGGCACCCTGAAAGAGCTTTTTACACAATAGATGCTTACACCTATGAATTCCCAGCAATAACTTTAATAGAAAAAGGGAAATATATAAATGATTGCCCGAGAAAAATTCCTGACTGGTTCCCCCAACAATGCATACCTTCAACACAACCAGAGATTTATAGACCCCCCGTATATCCGTTGTATATAGCTGGTCATTATATTTTGTTTGGATATAGACCTGAGATAGTGATATTTACACAGAATATAATGGATGCGATGAAGGTAATTTTAATTTATCATATAAGCCGGGTTATAGGATTGGGGAATCCTTATATAGGAGCGATTTTATATGCCATATCACCATCAGCGATAATATTTAGTCAAGCGTTGATGACGGAGACTATGCAGGGATTTATTCTGTTGATTTTTCTAGTGCTACTTTTTGGTAAGGTAAGTAATGTAAGATCAGCATTTTTGGGAATTATAGCAGGGGTTTTGAGTTTGACACATCCTATGTGGTATTTTTTTGCTTTGATTTCACCAATTTTAGTTTTGATATATACGAGGAGTATAAGGAAGTTTTTATTAGCAGGTCTTTTTGTGATATTGACGATAGCACCATGGATGATAAGGAATTGGCTGATATGGAAAAAAATTATTTTTGCTCATCCTCATTTCTTTTTATGTGAGATATATCAGAAGATGGAGAGAGGTAAATGGTTCGGAAAAGATTATAATTATCCCCCTTACGATCAAGTGTTAATTAACGAGGTATCACATAGATTTGGTTGGGGAATAAAATTTAATTCATTAGATGAAGTTATAAATTATCAGATGAACTTAACACAGCAGCTCCAGGTTATTCAGGTTTGTGGAGAGAAGGTAATTAAGAATATTACAAGATACCCGATTGAGATACATGTTGCTGGGTTTTTAAAATCGTTTCCACCGGTTGGGATAGGGATGATGTATTATGTTATCAGGGGGGATATAAGTCCGTCAGCGAGTGGGGAGACAGCTTATCAGGTGGTGCCGTTGGTTTTGAAGGGAAAAATTTTGGAGGCGATAAGGGAGATAAGGGAGAAGAGAGGAGGTTTGCTACCTTTACCCTGGTTTATTATATATTTATTCTCTTGGGGGTTGCGTATGTCATCATTTATACTTTCATTTGTGGCACTGTTGAAGATAAAACCAAAGTTTTCCTTAATCCTTTTTTTTATCTTCTTATATGGAACTTTTTTAATAACAACTCCATTTGCTGCCCAACCGAGGAGATTTCATACAGTTGAGCCAATAATTTTTATTCTTGCATCTTCTGTTTTTTCAAAAAAGAAAGAAGAAATCAAATCTTAATCTGAATTTGTGAGAAATCTTTTTTATCTTTTTATTTTACTTATATTCTTTTTTTTGAATTTCATTTTTATTTTTTGTTTAGGATTAGATTTTTTGTTAGTTTTTATTTTCATTTTGCCCCCATCGTCTAGCCAGGACTAGGACGCCGGGCTCTCAATCCGGAAACGGGGGTTCAAATCCCCCTGGGGGCGCCAAATTCTGTGAATCAGCATTTTTCTGATTTTGTATGGAAAATCCCTGCAACCTACAACATGGGAAAAGATATGATATATTCTCCGCGGGAGGATAAAACTGCTTTCATATTTTTTGACGGCAAAAACAAAAAAGAGTTTTCTTATAGAGATCTGAAAAATATATCTCAAAAACTTGCGGGTTTTTTCAAAGAAAAAATATCTTTTGGAGACAGAGTTGCAATTGTATCACATATCCTGCCGGAGGTAGTATTTTTGCATATGGGAGTTTATCTTGCAGGTGGCATAGTTATGCCTGTATCTTATCTTCTCGGAAAAGATGCAATAAGAACAAGGATAGAAAAAGGCTCTCCGAAAATAATATTTGCAGATGATGAAAACGAACAAAAAGTAAGAGAAATATTAGAATCTTCCGATTTAAAAATTGAGCAGAAACCTATTGTTTTGAACATAAAAGAAGTTGAAAATATAATTTCTTTATCTTCTCCTTTTTCCGGGGTTGATACATACTTTGATGATCCTGCAATTTTGCTTTTTACCTCAGGAAGTGAAGGTGAGCCAAAAGGTGTACTGCATGCTCACAAAATACTCATAGGCAGGACAGAAATTTTCAAATACATGACTTACCCTCTTGAAGATAACGAAATTATATGGGATATTGCCGACTGGGGATGGATGGCTGGAATGTTTTACGGACCTTTCCCAGCTATGAGACTCAAAATTCCTTTTCTACTTTTCAGACCTAAAAAATTTGATCCTATCTTGGTCGTTGAAGTCATGGAAAATTTTGGAGTAACTACTGCATTTATTCCTCCTTCTGCTTTGCGATCAATCTTCTCTGAGGTAAAGCCAGATAAGTTAAGAAAACTCAGATTGAAAAGGATTTTGAGCGCAGGCGAAAGTGTAGGACAAGCTCTTCACGATATGGCAAAAGATATCTTGAAAATTCCTATTACTGAGTTTTACAGCCAAACAGAAGCCGGACCTCTCATTACGAACTCGCCATATTTTTTCCCCGTTGTAAGCGGATCTTGCGGAAGGGTTCCCCCGGGAGTGAAAGTTGGAATTTTTGATGAAAACTTACAGGAAATAAAAGGAGAAGGGCAAGGAGAGTTATGGGTTAGATTCTCTGCTCCCATCATTATGCTCGGGTATTTTCGTGAAGGTTTTGGACAGAAACTTGTTGATGGCTGGTATAGAACAGGTGATGTGTTATATCGCACCGAAGATGGATACTTTTTTTATATCGGCAGAAAAGACTATATAATAAAGACATCAGGATATAGAATCTCACCTGAGGAAATTGAAAGAGCAATTTTGACTTTGGAATTTGTTGAAAATTGTGCTGTGCTTCCAAAAAAAGATGAAAAGAAGGGATATATAATAAAAGCCGTTGTAAAGCTTAAAAAACCTTTTTCTGGTGGAGAGACTCTCATGAAAAAAATATCAGATAGGGTTTCAGAACTTATCGGTCCTCATGTTAGACCAAGGGAGATTGAATTTGTAGATTATATACCTTTGACCCCAACCGGTAAGATAAAAAGAGATGAACTTTTAAAAATTTTTTCATAAGAGTTTTTGTTGCACATCATTTATAATGTAAGGAAATTTTTTCAATGAAATTTTTGGCATCTGATTTTTGATCTTGTTGAGCAGAAAATATCATCACAGAGAAAATTCAGCTTAAATTGAAAGAAATGGATCTGGTAGAAAAAGAGAAGAAAATAGTTGAAATAATAAGAGCTTTGAAAAAAGTAAATTTTCCGGGATATTCCAGAGATATAATATCTTTCGGCTTTTTGAAGAAGGTAGATGTAGATGATGGAAACAATGTTTTTGTTGATATTGAAGTATCTTCTCAAAAAGAAGGTGTTGTGGAAGAGATAGAAAAGAAAGCTCGTGAGGTTCTTTCTGAAATATCGTGGATAAATCATCTTGATCTTCATGTCAGGAAAAAAGAGATATTCACAAGACAAAAAATTCCTATAAAAGGAAAGACAATTGCTATATATTCAACAAAGGGTGGAGTAGGAAAATCAACTGTTGCCGTCAATTTAGCATTTTCTTTTTCTATTTTGGGTTTGAGAGCATCTATATTAGACCTTGATGTGCACGGTCCTTCTATACCTAAAATAACCGGAACAGAAGACTATGAACCTACTTCACCAGATGGAACACATATAATTCCTGCTGAGAAGGATGGTGTAAAAATTATGTCATTAGGTTATATGGCAAAAGGTGGAACACCTGTTGTGTGGAGAGGACCAATGGTTATAAAAGCTTTCAGAACTTTGCTTTTCTCCACACTTTGGCCAGATACAGAAATATTAGTTTTAGACATGCCGCCCGGATCAGGTGATGTACAACTTTCCTTAGCACAGGAAGCTCAGATAGATGGCATTGTTATGGTAACAACTCCCCAGGAGCTTGCCTTGGAAGATGTAAGAAGAGGAATATCTATGTTCAAAAAACTTGATGTGAGGATATTGGGAGTTATAGAGAATATGTCCTATTTTCAGTGCGATTGTGGGAAAAAACATTTTATTTTTGGAAAACAAGGAGGTAAAAAGATTGCTCAGGAGTATAATTTAGATTTTCTCGGTGAAATTCCTATTGACCCTTATCTTATGGAACTATCTGATAGGGGGGAAATTTTTGTCTTGAAAGCAGATAATAAATCAATCGTAAAAGAATCTTTTATTTCAATAGCAAAAAAAATCTTGGAAAAACTTGAAATTTTTTCTGCTCAGTGAATCTTATAGTCTCTTTGCTTTCTCGAATGCTTCTTCAATTGTGCCAACCATGTAGAAAGCTTGCTCGGGTATATCATCACATTCACCCTCAACTATCATTCTGAACCCCTTTATCGTATCTTCTATTTTCACATATTTCCCCGGAGTTCCTGTAAATTGTTCTGCAACATGGAATGGCTGACTTAAAAACTTCTGGATTTTCCTTGCTCTAAAAACTGTTATTTTATCTTCCTCTGAAAGTTCCTCCATTCCCAAAATAGCTATTATATCTTGAAGGTCTTTGTATCTTTGGAGTATTCTTTGAACTTCTCTTGCCACCATGTAATGCTCTTGTCCGACGGCTTCCGGTGTTAGAGCTTTTGATGTTGAATCAAGAGGGTCAACAGCAGGATATATCCCAAGTTCAGCTATCTGTCTTGAAAGAACCGTTGTTGCGTCAAGGTGAGCAAAAGTTGAAGCGGGAGCCGGATCTGTTATATCATCGGCTGGAACGAATATAGCCTGAACAGATGTTATTGAACCTCTTTTCGTTGATGTTATTCTTTCCTGCAATTCTCCGAGATCCTGCATAAGAGTTGGCTGGTATCCGACAGCGGAGGGAAGCCTACCCAAAAGAGCGGATACCTCATTATTTGCTTGCACATATCTGAATATATTATCTATGAAAAGTAGAACATCTTGACCTTCAACATCTCTAAAATATTCAGCCATAGTGAGAGCAGTTAAGCCAACCCTTGCTCTTGCTCCAGGAGGTTCATTCATCTGACCGAAAACTAAAACTGCGTTATTTATAACCCCAGATTCTCTCATTTCCAATATTAGCTCATTTCCTTCCCTTGACCTTTCCCCGACTCCCCCGAAAACTGAAATTCCCTTGTGGAATTTCGCTATGTTATGAATTAGCTCCATTATAAATACGGTTTTTCCAACTCCAGCTCCTCCGAAGAATCCTATCTTTCCTCCTTTCGGATACGGTGTAAGTAAATCTACCACCTTTATTCCTGTTTCAAGTATTTGAATTTTTGTTGATTGCTCTACAATTTCTGGTGGAGGTCTATGTATAGGCCACCAATCATCTGCTATAACTTCTCCTTTACCATCTATTGGTCTGCCGAGTACATCAAACACTCTCCCTAAGGTCCCTTTTCCTACGGGAACTTTTATTGGAGATCCAGTATCATAGACTTTCTGACCTCTTTTTAGTCCATCTGTTGAATCCATCGCTATTGTTCTTACGGTTCTATCACCTATATGCTGCATGACCTCAAGAACGAGATTGTATTCTTCATTTGATATTGCGGGATTTGTCGTCACCAAGGCGTTATATATCTGGGGAAGATCTCCGTCTGGAAATTCAACATCTACTACCGGTCCTATTACCTGCTTTATATATCCTTCATTTACGAAATTATTTGATTTCATATTTTATATCTCCTTTCTTTTTTTTTTATCTTTCTTTCTTTCTTTTATCTTTCTTTCTTCTTTTTTGTGTTTTGTTTATAGCTTGCTTTTGTAAATTTTCTTATTTTTAGTTCCAGATTATTTACAAGTTATTTTTTGCGGAAAAATTTCTCTTATTCGCATGTTGGGTCTCACAACTTATTTTTCTGCTTCACTTTTTGTTTGAAAGGTTTTTGGTTAAAATTTATTTCAAAGGGAGGTTAATTGGGTATGGTTCAGCATTCTTTAATAGCAGGAGATAGAGTGAAGATTGGGGTTATTGAGTGGAGACCAGAGAAGAAAAAATATCCCTATCCTATTCTTTTAATTCATGGATATGCTCAGAATAATCTCAGCTGGTATGGAAAAAGTGGTGGAATTGCTCCGGAGCTTTCAAAAAGAGGTTTTCATGTTTTTGCTGTGGATTTGCGCGGCTCTGGCCTCTCACGCCTAAAAAAGATAAGATATGATTATACATTTGAAGATTTTGTGTTCAAAGATATAGATACAGCAGTAAGTTTTATAAAAGCTCGGACTTTATCTCCGAAAGTTATTCTTGGTGGGCATTCTCTTGGTGGTATATGTTCATACGCATATACATCTTGGAAGCAGGAGAATGTTTTTTCTGTTATAACCTTTGGAAGTCCTGTGTTTTTCGGTAAAGGTGTCCTGGCTATGCAGATTTTTGGAAAAATGGTAGGATTTGCAAAAAATATTCCCCTTTCTCATCTTGTATATTTTTTCTGGCCTCGTGAGGTTTTTATGAAAGTTCTCGGATTTTTCGGGCTTTTTGGAGTTCCACTTATGAGATATTCTCATATACTTAAAGTTGCTCCTCTTTATCCATCTTATACAAGAAATTTTGAATCTTTATACGATTTCTGGGAGAA
>Ga0326762_1000513_pt1 | contig 17373 bp, 15 predicted proteins | sample NORPS_S_FD_207669 | JGI IMG/M metagenome (GOLD analysis project Ga0326762, IMG submission 207669) | Hot spring sediment microbial communities from Norris Geyser Basin, Yellowstone National Park, WY, United States - NOR.PS_S | ecosystem: Environmental > Aquatic > Thermal springs > Near-boiling...
GCACGCCGGCCTCCTCAAGACGCCTCACTGCAGACGCCCTCTCCAGACTATCTACCGCCACAACCCTAAACCCCCTCTCCGCTAGATACGCCGCCACGTGGCTGCCGATAAACCCCGCGCCGCCAGTAACCACAACTCTCACGGCGGGCTATAGTCACCGCTTTAAATCTATTAATCAAGCACGTCAAGAACTTTCGACGCCACTGGCGCCACCCGCACGTAGAGACCCGTGGGGAGGATCTGCCGGGCTGAGTCAGCCAGCTCACCCCTCGTAACAAGCCTGAGGCGCACGGCCAAGGCGTATCCAGCCACGGCGCCGGCCGCCGCGGGGAGGATCCCAAGTGGGGCTAACACAAGAGCCGGGAGGGAGGCCAAGAGGGCCTTAGGCGTCACCGCCGCCATCTCCCGCGCCGCGGGCCTCTGGAACATTACATAGAGCATCACAGCCACAAGAGACCCCACTAAGAACGAAACGGCGACGCCCACGTCGCTGGACCCCAGCAATATGTAGAGCACGATCCTTGTCACGTTGGCCGCCACGCCCACCGTGAGATAAGGCACGTAGTGACCCTTGGCATACATCAAGTTGCCCAGAGAGCCCGCCGCGAGGCCTAGCAGATTGGCGACGGTAAACACAGCCAGGGCGTCGGCCGCTTCGGCGTATTGCCGGCCCAGGATGGACAAAAAGTGTGCGCCCCCCGTCACCAACGCCGCGGCAAGAGGCGCGGACATCACCAAGGCCAGCCTATACGCCTTAACAGCAGCCGCGTCGGGTTCCCCAGAGGAGGAGAGATACGGGAGGAGAACCCCAGTCACGATTGTGGACACCCCCACCGCCGCCCCCGCCAAGATCTGGGCGATATATACGTAGCCGGCAGTCTCCGCATGCGCTAAGTTGTAGGCGGCTACTACGCCCAAGTTAGTCCCCAACACAGCAACGGCGCCGGGGAGCCACGCGGCGACGCCCGCCCTAGCCAGCTCCCGCATCCCGAAAACCCTCGGCCTGAGGCGAAACGCCGCGGCGCCGAGCCCCGTCAGCAGAAGGCCGGGGATGGAGTATGTGGCGGCCAAGGCGTCAGGGCCGAGAGGCGCCAGGAGAGGCGCCGCCGCGACTCTAGCCGTCTGTCCTGCGACGGTGGCGTAAAACACCGGCCTCGTGTTGTAGGTTGTCTGGAAATAAGCCGTGTAATACGCCGACAGGAGGCCAGACGCCACCAGAAGCGCCAACGCCGGCCTCCACAAGACGAACAGAAGCGACCCGGCGGCCGCCACAACTGCAAAGGCCAAGGCGCCCTCGGCGTATTTCCGATCCCCCGTGGCGGGCCACAGTCTCATAACGGCGGTGGGGACCCCCAGAGTCAGCAGGGCGGCGGCTATGGAGGCCAGCGTGGCGAGATACGCCACCTCGCCAATCACGGAAGCCCTAACAGACGCCGCCGCCACGAACCAGAAGAGGTAGCCCCCCAGCTGGGAGGCTATGCTAGACATGTAGAGCCACAGCCCCGCCTTGTATACAGACACGGCGGAGGCAATGTTTATATTTATAAAGTGAGCCGCCGGCGTGGACTTCACTCCATACGCCAAGAGGTGCGCCACGGTTAGAGAAGCCGTGGAAGACGTCGCGAGGCGGACGGGGAAGTCGAAATACGAGGTGGCCTACGAGCTCATGATGAGGATAAAACGCGGCGAAATCGCCGTCGAGACCGGCGCAGACACAGCACTAGCCTACGTCCTCGGCCCAGGCGGGGCCTGGCTCTGGACTGTGCTCGGTCTCACAGCCGCCGCAGCCGCCCTGGCGCTCTACGCGACAGACCCCCCACTCCTCTACCTCCGCTACCTCCTCGGCACATTCTACGTACTCTTCCTCCCAGGCTACGTGCTCGTCGAGGCGCTGTACCCCAGAGGCGACGAGCTGACCCCCCTGGAGCGGCTGGCTCTCTCCATAGGCCTAAGCCTGGCCCTGGTCCCCCTCGTCGGCCTACTCCTAAACTACACCCCCTTCGGCATAAGGCTGGGGCCCGTGGTGGCCAGCCTCGCCGCGTTGACGGCAGCGCTGTCCGTCTACGCCGCCTACAGGAAATACAGGTCGGAGGCCCTCTCGGCGGTATGCAAAACGACCTAGGCCCCTCCTTGATAGTTCTGGGGGTTACAATATCCGTCTTGGCGTTGGCGCAGCCCAACCTAGCCCCACTGCTGGCTCTCGGCCTTGCCGTGCTGACAGCCGGCCTCCTCACAGCCTGGGAGCCCGCCACCCGCGAAAGGGTGCTCTCCAAGCTGGGCGAGGCGGGGTGGGAAAACGTCTCGGCCTTGATACAAGCGGCGGGGGTGCCCCCCAAGGCGTACTACTTCCCGTCGTCGCTTGCCGGGAGGCCCGTGGCGGTCGTCGCGGGCGTGAGGCCGGAGGCGGTGCCCAGAGGCGCGCTCATCTTCAAGACCAAGGCGGGCCCCGCCGTGGTGCTCTCCACGCCCGGCACCAAGGCCTTGGAGCTCTGCGGCGAACTGCCGGGAGACCTCGCCGAGGCCCTCAGGAGTTGTGTAGTCAACGTGCTGGGCTTCGCCAGGTCGGTGTCTGTGGCCGAGAGGCCCGACGGAGTTGTGGTGGAGTACCGCGGCGTCTCCGCGCCGGATCTCTACGGCAGTCTCCTCGTCAGGCCCGCCCTGGGGGGCGTCGTGGCGTCTGTGACAGCCGCAGTTGCCGCAGAGGTGTTGAAAAAACCCGTCGAGATAGTGGAGGAGAGCGGCCGCGGGAAAGCCCTTAGAGTAGTGTTGCGATGAAGACCGTGCTTACCGCCTACTTGTTGCTCTCCGGCGTCGCGGCGGCGTTTCTCATCTACCTCAACGTCCGCGGGATAGACGTGGTGACGTCTGTGGCGACGTTGCTTTTCTGGGTATCTGCCCCGTTTCTCCGGCCGCTCCCCCGCCCCCTCAACATTGTCCACACAGCAGTAGGGGTGGCGCTACTCGTCGCATTCGCCTACTTCGCTGCCCTGAGGATACTCGCTGTGCTGAAGATATGAGACGCGTGCTCCCAGTAGCCGTAGCCACCGCCCTCCTCCTTCTCATAGCTGCGCTGTACAGACCCACAGGCCCCCAGCTCGCACCCACGCCGGACATCCGGCAACTCGTAGAGCTGGTCAAGTCGGACCCGGATCTGTGGCGGCTTATACTCCTTTACGCCGAGGAGCTGGGGATACAGCTCGCAGTTAAGCCGCAGAAACCCATATCGACAAAGATAACGCTACATGTACAGCCCGATAAGGTAGTTGCAGGCGGCGCCGTGGTGGCATCAGGCGTCTTAAACACGTCGAGAGGCCCCCTCCCGAGACAATTAGTGGCCATCTACGTAGACAAAACCCTCGCGACGTTTGCCACCACAGACGACATAGGCCGCTTCCAGGCGGAGCTGAGAATCGGCGTGTACAAGCCCCAGGTGGAGATCCGCGCAGTCTACAAACCGCTCCCCGGCGAGCCGTACCTGGAGTCCAACGCCACAGCCACTGTGGAGGTGTTATACAACAAGACGACCCTGCGCCTTTCAGCCCCCCGCCAGGTCAAGTGGGGAGATGTGCTGACTATCTACATACGCCAAGACCCCCCAATACAGCGCGCGGTACGCATCTCCGTGGGCGGGGGCACCTACGTCGTTGAGGCACGCGGCGAGGCCGCGGTTGATGTACCAACCGCCGCCCTTACGCCCGGCATGCAGAAGATCACCGCATACGCCGAGGGCAGAGGCCCCTACGCCCCGGCCACAGCCACAGACGCAGTGGAAATAGTGGCTGAAACCCCCCAGGCGAGGCTGGAGGCGCCCCCCGTACTCATCGCAGGTCTTCCAGCTGAGATCCGCTACTCCGTTATTCCAAACGTGTCGGCCGTTCTCTACATCGCCGGGAGGCCCTACAACGGGGCCGTCCCCCTCGACGTGGCCACCGGATTCTACGACCTAGTGCTACGTACGGCGCAGGCCCCGCCGTATAGAAGCACGTCGGCGGCCCAGCGGGTGTTTATACTCAACGCGGCAAACTTTGTACCGCTCGCCGCCGCGGCCGCCGTAGTGTTTATACTGGTGAAGAGGGCTAGAAAGGAGGAGGTGGAGGAGCTGTATAGAGAGGTAAGAAACGCGGCCCCCCAGAGCGCCGTGTTGACTATACAAGCAGAGGAGGCGTTGAGGCTCCTAGCCCACGCGTTTTACATCCTCGGCGAGAGGTCAGGCGTTAGATACAGCAAGATGTACACCTACCGCGAATACGCCGCCAAGGTGACGCAACACGCGAAAAACCAAGACTGCCTCCGGCACATCGTCACCCTAGCCGAAAGAGCCGCGTACTCCCCCCACACGCCGACTCCGGCAGAACTCGCCGAGGGATGGCGATGCTTAGACCAGCTCTAGCCGCCCTAGCGACGGCGCTCCTACTGCTTATGCTTACGCCCTCCACCACGCCGTACAGCCCCCACAACCCAGGCCCCGACGGCCTATCTAAATTCGCTGCGATGTGCACGCTGGCGGACCAAGCCGACGTCTTCGTGCTGGCCCCCGGCGCAGGCCTACCCCAGTACAACGTCTCGGCCAGCCGCACGCCCATAGTAGACCCATTCATAAACGACGGCGACCCCAGAGCCCCCATCGCCAACGCCCGAGGCAGGCCGGCCGCGGCTCCAAACGCAACGCCCCTCACAGGCACCGGCACCCCCATCGTATACACAAGCCCCGGGAGCTTCGCCGGCACGACCCGCGGCCCCTTCCCCCTCGCCCTCGCCGTAAAGACCGGCAACAAAACCGTCTACATCTACCACGCCGCCCTCTTCTCCAACCGCGCCATAGACAAAAACCTCCAGCTCGCGAAGGAGGTCTGCAGACAGCCGGTGAAGGTCGTCGTCGCCGACCCAGACCCAGCCCACCTACTCCACGAACACCTCGACAACGCGCGGCCCTGGGCCGCCCCCGCGGTCCTCACAGCAATATCTTTATATTTGGCGGTAAAGAAGACGGCGTGGCCGCCGCGCCGCGCCAAATAGTCAAGGCAGTAGCCAGCTACTTCCTAGGCGACGTCCGCACGGTAGAAATAGCCGTAGCCACCCTCCTCGCCGGGGGCCACCTCCTCCTCCTCGGCCCCGTGGGAGGCGGCAAGACCACCCTAGCCAAGGCCCTGGCGAAGGCCATAGGCGGCACCTTCGCCCGCGTCCAGATGACCAACGAAACCCTCCCCTCAGACATATTAGGCTACGGCGTCTACGCCCAAGGCGAGGTGCGCATCGTGAAGGGACCCATATTCAACAACGTGGTGTTAATAGACGAGATAAACCGCGGCCCGCCCCGCACCCTCTCGGCGCTGATAGAGCCCATGCAGGAGAGGACCGCGACGATAGAAGGCACAACCCTCCGCCTCCCCACCCCCCACATGGTGATAGCCACCATGAACATAACCGAGGTAGCCGCCGGCGCCACGGCGCCCCTCCCCCTCGCCATATTAGACCGCTTCACGGCATCGCTACACATCAACTACGTCGACCCCCGCGTCGAGCGCGAAGTCGTAAAGCTATCCGACTACCTAGAAGCCCTCGACGGGAAGCCAACCAGCGCCGCGCCCCCCTCCCTAGACCTAAAAAACATCTACGTCGCAGACGACGTAATAGACTACATCATCAAACTCACGGAGCAGATACGCAGAGACGAGAGAGTCGCCGTCCCCCTCTCCACAAGAGCCCCCATCGCCCTGTACCGCCTCTCCCGCGCCCTAGCCCACCTAGAGGGGCGCACGTATGTTGTGCCAGACGACGTGAAGAAAGCCGCCCACCCCGCGCTAGACCACAGAATAATCCTCAAGCCCGAATACGGAGACGCAGACCCACGCCAAGTGGTAGAAGATGCCCTCGCCCAGGTGGAGCCCCCCACCTATATATGACGCCGCCCGCAGGGCGCTACCCCTCCTCTACCTAGCCGCCGCCTGGCCCAGCCCAATCCCAGCCGCAGCCGCCCTAGCCCTCCTCGCCCTAGAGCTCAAGCCCCTGGCCCGCCTCCACACCCCGGCCCTGCTCCTCCACTACGCCGCAACCGCCCTCCTCCCCCCGCCCATCTCGCCGGCGTTCGCCGCGGCGCTGATCCCGCTTCTACACATAGCCAAGACCAAAGACAACACGTTGCCCTGGTACGCCCACCTCCTCATCTTCGCCGCGGCCACTGCGTCGAGCCCCTCCCTCGCGCCCGCCCTAGCCTACACCGCGGCGGAGACCATTTGGTACTACGTGAAGTTCGCCCGCGACAAACCCGCCCTGGAGACGCCGAGCAAGCTGGAGGCCGTGGCCGGGCGGCCCCTAGCCTACAGGCTGAGGATAAAGACCGGCGCCCCCGCCCAGGCCCAGCTCCCCGACGGCAAAACCGTGTACGTCAACGGCGAAGCCGCATTCGACGTGAAGCTCCGCTTCGATGCGGCGGGGCTCTACGCCCCAGCCATAACCCTCACCTACACCAGCCCCACCAAGACCGTCACCTACCGGAGGAGGCTCAGACACCCGCCCATCTACGTCATACCCCGCGCACGCGCCGCCGTGGAGCTCGGCGCCCGCCTCGTCGCCGGACACGTGGAGGAGGTGGCGGGGGTGCGGGAGTACGCCCCAGGCGACCCCCTCAGACGGCTACACTGGAAAAAAATGGCCAAAATCTTGAAACCCGCCGTCAAGATGCTGGAGGGCAGAGCCGCCGGCGAGATGCGGATAGCCGCCCTCCTCTACGCCACAACCCCCAAGGCCATGGACAAACTGCTGGAGGCCCTCGCCGGGGCGGTGGCAACAGCCCTCACACGCGCAGAAAAAACCGAGGTCCTCGCCATCACGAGGAGTGGGGTCATACGCGTTGAGGCCCAGAGGAGGAACTACAGAGAGGCCATGGAGAAGCTCGTCGCGCTTGCAGAGGCCCTAGACGCCAAGCCCGCCCCCGCCTACGCCGACCTCACCGGCCTCCTGCCCAGGCAAGAACCCCCCAAGGCTGACCTCCTAATAGGCGAGCGCCCCCTCGCCAAGCCCCTCTGCCGGGGAGACTGCATCCTCGTCTAGCCCCTGACGTTTACCCAAAGCTGGACGTACCTCCCCGTGTAGGCCACAGTGCCGTTTGGATACACAGCCCACAGCTCAGCCACAACCCTCTGCCTCCCAGTGGAGTTCAGCACGACGGTAAACGGCTCCACCCACGTCTCGTTGTGGAGCAGAAGCCTCTGAAGAGTAACGACAGGCCGCTCCGGCAGAGGAGGCTCCCCAGTCGAGTTAGACACCTTCACATACACCACAAACCACACCGGCGCCCCCATGTGGTTGTAGACATAGACTTGCAGCCTCACCGGCGCCCCCGCCGCCACCTCCGACGGGTACCCCCCAATCCTCCCCTCAGGCCCCAGCAAGCCGACGGCCGAAAACGGCTCCCTAACCGCCGGCCCCAGCAGAAGCGACGCGGTCAATGCCACCCCCACCACAGCCACAGCCGCCACCACCGCCAAAACCTCCTCGTCGAACAGCAAAGTCCTCTGCTTCCCGCCCCCCGGCCTCAGAACCCCACCGCCCCACGCCTTAAGCCACAGCCACCCCACCAGCCTCCGCCTATAGCGGAATAGAAACACCGCCGCCACGGCCACCACAGCCAAAACAACAACCCCCACCGCCACAGACACAAAAAACGACCACCTCGCCTCCTCGGCCAGCCGCTGCGCCAGCACGCCGAAGTCGGGGCCCAGCGGCCCCCCACCCTCAAGAGCCCTGTTGAACTCATCGGCGAGGACCGTCACATTTGCCCCGGCCGATGCAGCCTCCACCAACAGCCTATACCCAGTCAGCAGATCCATAGGTGCGAAGACGCCCCCATAAAAATACGAACACGGCAGAACCTGCCGCACGAAACCCGGCGGATAAAGCCTACGGGCCAGGCCGCCGTCCTCAACGCTGGCCGCCCCCGAGGGAGTCCCGCCAGGATCCAGACACGGGCCGTGGCGCCGCGGTGCGGAAAGAGGTTTACCCCCCTCTAGGGACCCCGTGTTGGGCTAAATCCGCTCGCGCATCAGGTGGTCGACGCGCTGGTTCTAGCCGACATTGGCGCCGCCTTCACAGTCCGCCTAGACAAATCGTCGAAAGCTTGGGCCAAGGGCGCTGGGCGACAAGCCGGCCAAAACGGCGAGAGACCACGACGAGAGCGAGCGAAAATCCAGGATAGGCGTGAAGTGGCCCCCGTTTCGACCTCGCAGAAACTCGACGAGGTGCTAATAGGCGTATAGCGCTGGAGACCCTCGGCCCCGCGGTAGACCAGGCCGCCGACAATAGGAGACGCACATACTGCTCCTCCGACCAAGGCCGCAGATCACCATAGCTCAATCCAACTGGGCACCATCTAAGGCCCCGCCCGAGGAGCCAAGCGTCATGGACGGATAACACGGCGAACGTCACCGCCCAGAGAGCCGCCGGAGGATGTCAGGGGCCTATTACACCCCTTGGCGTTTTTCACGTTTCCCCAGCCTGGCCCCATCCGGACCTCTGATATTTGGGGATCTTTGACAAGCGGCATGCGGTAGCCTACGCCCACGACGCTCAAGCCCCTTCAGCGGGCCGCCCCTAGCGACGAGATTGATGATAATGCGCCCAGCTCGCTCGCTCGACGGCCTGCCGACACTCTTGCCCGGGCCCCAAGCTGAACAACGCCTTCCCGGCGTGTTGTCCTTTGAACTAGCGACCTGCCCCAGCCGCCCATCCAAAGATGGCAACAACCTAGGCCAGATTGCTGTCTACGGCTTGTAGCCACTTATCCTGCACGCCCATCAACAGCTCGTTGCCGAATCCCAACCTCTGGCGACTGTAGCTACGCACAAAAACGCACCGCCAGTCCAGGTCACAAACCATGACGCCGTCGGGGCCTTCTAGAAGTTACAGAACCCTCCACCGCCTTGACCTTCCCTGCGGCTATACGGCGCCTAAGACGTTTATTCTTCACCATATCCACCGCCCAGCGCCCTTTCTCAGCTGACTAGCGGGATATCGCATACTCCAAGCCCTCAGTCTCTTCTCGCCCCTAGAGAGGTTCTGGTACAGCTTCAACCTGGGCGTAGGACTAGATGCCCAGTATGCGGGGCCAGTGCGGCAATATGTCTTGAATAAAAAAGGGAAAGTCTTGCCCTTTAGGGCGGTTATCTGTCTCCGCAATTAAGGGGGAGATTAGGTGATTTGCCCATGGGGCTTCTGCGCCAAAGCGTCTAACCAGCCAAGTTTATAAATACGCAAAGATTTGTATCCATGGAAAAGCTTAAGGCAAAACGCATAGGCGAGATTACTCTCTATGCCGTTGACGACAGAAACCTTGTTGATATTCTTAAGAAAACTGGGATCTACCAAGACGTAGTGGCAGGCAGATCCCGTTGCTACATCTGCGGCAGATCTGTCACAATGCAGAACCTAGGCGGCATCTTCAAACACGAGGGGCAAATCCGCCTAGTATGCAACGACGTCAAGTGCCTCTACGAGGCGGCACAACTAACCGCCAGGCGGCGCCAGCACTAACTCAGCGACGTAGGCAGGTACGCGCGGTCTTCCCCTAAACATCGGAGCTGTGTAAAACTCGGCGCGGACGAGTTTAGCGCCAGTTTTCTTCTCCATAAAATTGACAAGTTCATGTGCAACCTTTCTGCGTATCACACCCCCGGCAGACACCACATAGATCTTCCACAAACCCCTACACTTAGCCCGCACACCTTCCACAAACCCCACATAGGGCTCCCACATATCTAGCATCACCTTCTCAAGCCGCCCGGCTCTCACAACCACAATGCGAAGATACGACCCGCATAAGTACGGCACATTGACCTCATCTAGGTTAGCTAAAAGCCGTAACAACTCCAGCGCCTCCCTCCTAAACGTTTCCCTATCTAGCTCAGTAATAGCGAAATCTTGCAGAGCCCCTCTAATCTCCGGAAGAAAAATGTGAGAGTAATATGACGTCTGTTCGGCTCTCTTGACGAGCTCCACTACATCCCTAAACTCGGCATCGCTGGCTGTAAGCCCGTTTACAAGATTGTCCAGACGCATAAGTACCCTAAGGTCGCGGGAGGCGTGGCGATATGCGATGTTGATAGTCAAGGCGCGCGCCAACTTCTCTCCAAACACCGCCGCAAGATACGGCGAGACTAAATACGGCGACGCGAGAAGCAACGCCTTTGCGATTACATGTTCTAGCTCCTCCGCATAAGGCATGTTGACGATCAACACCCCCTTGTCGAGCAAAACATCAACCCCCTCGCTCTCAGCCCATCGAATCTTGACCCTGTACCTCTCACCCGACAGCGGCACTTCCATCCCGTTTTTGGTAAGACTCTTCAAGGCGTTCTCCACATAATACCTACTTAGCCACCGCCTCCAGCGAACGGCCAAAGGACGCAGAAGCCAAGACCACACCTTCCAAATACGCTGTACTAACAACCCGAATATAAGCACCAGGGATAAATAAGCCAGAACTGTCCCAATAGGTTCAGGGAACCTAGGTACATATTCCAAAGCCTCAGGTAGGTTCATACTACCAATATAGAATTATTTAAGATAAATAACAACCATTCCCGTAGAGTACAAGCCTTATCGTGTCTCTGTACCTGCTTAGGATCCTCTAGCGTTGTCGTCGTGACTAGTTTTCGCCGGTCTAACTCCTACCTCCGGGAAAGAAACTTAGACCCAAAAGACCGTTGTACTACGCTGAAGACTGTCTCGCAGAGTCCCTCCGAATCGCGACGAGGTATCCTCACGTCATCTCAGGCACACCTCCTTCGTACTTCTTTGCACGATAGCTTAGTTGCCTGCCCCGCGTTTACCGCCCAGCTGGAGGCCGCGTCACGCCGACTTAGTCATCAGGAGGAAGGCGACAAGGAGTATCAGGGACGTAGACAGGCTTATGGAGAAGAAAAACGCGGTTGCCATAAAGCGGAGGGTCTCGGTTCGGAGCTACAGCCGCGACAACTACCGTGCCTAAGGGCACAACATAAACCAGGAGATACAAATGCCAAAGGCGGGAGGTAGCCTATGAGCGCCTTGTATTGCTCCTCCCAATAACTCTTCGCATCTATCTCAGCGCAACCAACCTCCAGCCCAATTATGCTCCGTCCCACAATCTCCAGAGCCCCTTCCAGGGTAACTAACAGCGACGGCCCAAGGCCCGCCTCGCCTCCTCCAGCGCGTGTTCAAGCTCCCCGCCTCACTTGACGCAGGGCTTAAGCGCCTCCACGCGCCTCGCGACTTCGGCCGCAAGCCTCCCCATGCCAACTCCCCCCGCTTCACATATTTAGAGAGGGCCGTATCGGGATCGGGGCCGTGGTACTTGTAGCCGTAGAGGTCAAGCGCCTTGTCCGTCTAGGCGGAGATGTCTCCACGGCCTACGTCCTTCAGCGGATTGGCGAGGGCCTTGGTCGTGGGGCCCAGGCACCGCGGTAGATTCAAGCTAGCGGCGCTCCTCGTTGGTCTTCGCTGAAGGCTTCAGCCTGTCGAGCTCCAGCCGGGGAAGGGCTGCCAGAAGGGCCCTCCATGCCTGAAAGGCCTTCCCCGCCGCGTTCCTCGTAAGGCCCTCATTAAGAAGGCGCCAGACGGGCAGACCGCGTTGGGCATAGGCAAAAACGTGGCTTGGCAGACACTTATACACCGAGAGGCTGTCAGAAGGCGCTTGAAGAGGTCGGGTGAGGATAGTAGGCGGTGAAAACAATATACAAATAATCGAAAACCTCGCCCTTTAGGGCGGGGATGGGAAGAGTTTAAAAGAACAGACGTTTGTGTAGTTAGGCCCCTTGTGGGGGTAGATGACCCGCGGCGCTGGCCCGGGTAGCTCCATGACCCCCGCCCGAGGGGCCGCTGAAGGCGGGGCGAGGGCGCCTGTGAACCGCCCAAGAGGAATCCTTCAGGCGGGGAGGAGGTCAGAATAGAAAGATAGCCAGCGGTGTTTCAAGCCTTAGCGAAGTCAATACGGGTTTCCACGGCGTCGACTGGACGTCTTCCACCAGGCCCACAGATGCGGCGCAACAAGCAAAGCATTCCAAGCCTGGAGAGTTCTCCTGACTGCCTCGTCACGCTGGAGGGGCCCAAGTCTCTTTATGGTGCTTATCACCGTCGCCGGACTTGCGCTAGAGCATTCTCTTCAGCCGCTCGACGAACTGCTTCACGTCTTCAACCGCGTACCTAACGTCCTCGGGCGGCATCCAGCCCTCGTAGAAGTTCTGATGCAGAGAGTTCGCCGTGCGCCAGAGTCTCCTCAGCTCTCTGTCCTCCCCAGCTATCTCGCTCACAAACCGCCAGAGGTCGCCGTGGCTCCTCAGCTCCTTCCCAGCCTTAGCCGCCACGGCCTTGACTATCTGCGCCGCGGCGCCCCACGCCTTCTCGGAGGCTTGGAGGTAGTCGCCCCTCGCCAGCAGTTCCTCAGCCTCCCGCAGGAACCTTTCCGCGAGATCGCGGTGGAACTCGGCGCGCTCCGGCGGGTCAAGAGAGGCCCCCAGCGCCCTCTCCAGAAGCTCGACAACAACCTCGTCCACGGCGGCGCCCCTCCTCTCCGCCTCCGCCACAAGCCTCCGGTAGATACTCGCCGTAACTAAGACCTCCACAAATGGGTAGAGCCAAATCTTTAAAAACCTAAACCCACAGACGCCCGCCGGCAGTGGGACGAAGAGAGGCGACGTAACCCCCTCCCGGCGTCGCTATCTTTATCCCGGGTCTTTACGCATATTTCTTCACGGCATTCTGTCCTCGATATACGGCGTCGAGATCTAGTCCGCCCATCCCACCTGCCGCTGGCGTAGTCTTACTCATCGTGATGAGTACATCGCCGCATCTCACGGCGGCCGTGGCCAGCTCGCCGTAGACGTACTCTTCCGCATCGTCGTAGGACCACCTCTTGGAGCAGGCTTCAGGGCTGTCAAGACGGCGCTGAGGAAGGCGTATCCGCCTCTGTGCCGTGATTGTGTCCATGAGACGAAAGCCGTTAGGCGCCGCGACAACACCTCGCCGGCCTCAGAAGAGGCGAATCCTATCACTTAACACGGCGCCACGCAACGGCACCGCGCCGCCGACACAACGCCGAAGGGCCGTAGAGACCCTCGCCGAGGTGGCAACCAACGCCGTGAGACGGGCCGTCGGCGAAAAGGCACTAGAGACGATACGCAGAAAGGCTACTTAAACTGGCACGCCTATGTCAACGCCCCCGGCTGGTACTCGCACAAGAACTCAAACGCCACACGTGAGCCGCCGAAGCGGAACCGCCACGAGAAGCATACGCAAGACACCACAGCCATGCCTGTCTCTACCTGAGAGGGGAGCGGGGCATTGGCAGAAACGTCGCACGGCAGACCCCATACACAGAAAAGCCGTCAAAAAGTTCTAAAAAGAGTTTCACAAATGCCAATAAGTGTAGAGAAAGAAACTAGAGTCGAGACTACCGGGCCCTAGGCGCCCGAGACGCAAACTCGACTCTTGGGAAATGCAAAGCTTTATTATTAACGCCACTCTGTCTAACCAAGATGCTGTCTCAGAAACGCAAGGCCAGAACCAGCAACGTCAGGCCCCACAAGCGCGTTGCTGTCATAGATTTTTCCGAATATCAGGAGGATGGCGTTCCACTTGGTAGCGGCGCCGGAATTGCAATATATGAGTGGCCAGCCCTCGCCGCCTTCAACGTAAAGCTAGTCGCAAAGGCATGCCAGATGGCGTCCTCCCTCGCGACAGAGACGATAGACGACCTCGGCAAAGCCGTCAAACTTGCCCTATACGGTCTCCATTGGAAAGACCATAAAGACCTGGCGGCGACATACCTAAAGTGGGTAGGAAACCCCTTGGTAAGTGAAGTAATAGCGTTAATAGATCCCAGGCCTGATTGTCTCGTAGATCACATAAAGAAGAGAGGGGTGACCTATGCGGTTTTCGATACCCCGGGCGGCAAAAAAGAGAAGACATACATCCAAAAAGTAGGCAACTGTTGTAAAACAGCACAAGACAAAACACATGCCGTGTACATAAGCGATATTGTGGCGTACTACGCCGCCCTGCTCTCGGCGAGGCTACACTACGGCGGCTCAAGGGCTCTAGACATAGACAAGAGAATTAAACTTGAAAGTACTAAAAAATTATCCTGTAAGCATCGTACAATGTTAGGAAGCTTAAGCACCTCTGCGTATCAGGCTATACCTGAGATATGTGACGAGATAAGAGAATTTGGAGAGCCCGCAAACCCAGCGCTCACACGAATCTTAAAATACGCATACCAGACGTTAAAAACAGGCGGCGCAGTCACGGGTTTCTACGGCTACGGCAAAACCCTTATAGCCATACTCTCAGCCGCCGCGGAAAACGCCGCAAGCGGCAAGGCGGCGGTGGTAGCCGCCTACAGAGCGCTCTCCGCAGAAGAGGACAAGGTGGAGATAAGCGAACTCACCATCGATGCGGTGGAGAAGCTAGAGGAGACGCGGCGAAGATGTAAGGAGGTGGCTAGGCAAGGCCCTCGGACTAGAGCCGAAGACGCCAGGCAAGACGCTTGAGGGCAGAGTCGAAATAAAGGGAAAAAAGTTACACCGCCTCCTCGACCTCGTTTACGCGTTGAAAAAAGCCGGCGCCACCATCGTCGTGGTCGATGAGTTCGAAAAAGTAGTTCAAACCCCGGAGTACTACGGCTTCAAAGACCTAGGCGACCTCCTCATCAACTTTTTCGAGATGATCGACAGATGGCCACGCCCCGGCGCAGGATACACAATACCATCAACCCTCTGGGCCTTCCTCGACCTACAGACCAGGGGGAGAGTGGCCCCGGTATACCACCTCTCGATGCAGATAACGACAGACGACATGAGGAAATTCCTAGAAAGAAAACTCGCGGCGGTACCTGAAGAGCTGAAAGAGGTAAACTTCAGAAACCCCGCCGTCGTGGCCGAGATAGTTGCAGAAGTCAAAAGCAGAGGCGCGCAGACAGTTATCAGAGACAGGTTCAGCTGGCTCGGGAAAATAGCGTACAGCTACCCAAAGGCCTCCGAAAAAACACGCAGAGCCCTATACGCCGCCTACATCTCCGCCTGGTACATGCAGAACATATACGCCGAAATCCCCCCAAACCTCCTCCGCAAAGCCGCAGACATCGCCCAGTCAGAAGACCCAGCCGCCGTCCTCTCTAAGAGACACAGAAAGCTACTCGCCAAGACCCCCTCCGGCTACATGCTGACCCACCCAGCCGTCGCCCACATGAGAGAGGCGTTGATCCACCCCCAGAGGCAACAGGAGCTAGAGCTGACCTTCGTCGCCGACCGCCTACGCCTAGAGCTGGAGATACCATGAGCCTACAAACCCTCCACACAGGCGCCCGCGGGACCTGGATATACCAGTCGCCCAGAATCACCCTCCTCCTCACCTACGCAGAAGCCAAAGGACTCGACCCACACGCAGTCCTCCAGAAACACCTCCAAAACGTAGAGAGGCTAGGACCCCACCAAACCTGGATACTCGAGAGACTCCGGTGGCTAGGCTACCGCACCGAGAGAGGAGGCCCCCCCCAACCTAGACGCCCTGAGACGCTACCAGAAAGCCCTGGGGCTGGACCCCCAGGAGGTAGCCCAGGCCATAGACTCGGTGCTGGAGGCCTTCCGCTCAAAGCCTGAAGACGCCGCCGCGTTGCCCCCGTTGCTGACGCTTCCAGAGAAGCTCGTCGTGATAAGGGCGACGGCCACCTCGAAGTTCCAGCTGAGAGAGACGCTGAGACACCTCACGAAGCCCACCCCCACCGGAGACCCCGACGCCTACAGAAGAGAACTCCGCTTCAGAAAAAGCTGGCTCTACGCACTACACCTAGCCACCCCCCACAAACCCACCTGCCTAGGCTACGCCCTATACGCCGCGCTGGAAGCGGGCGAGGAGCCCGAAGAGGCGTACATCGACAAGGCCGAGGAGCTGGGGCTCCTAAAATGGATAATAGCGCTCGAGGCCACAGCCCTCGACATAGGCACAAAAAACGAGCTAGACGCCCTCCTCGCCGCATACAGCAGACACCTACCACATCAAGATCTACAAACGACATACTCCGCCTTCAGATACATGACAAGCGACGTCAAAGAAATAACCATGGCAACCCCAGCCCTACCGATCGAGGAGATACTCCAAAAACTGGGCCAATAACCCCACGCCCCTAAACAGATGAAGCCCCCAGCCGCCAAGACACGCCAAGGCGGATACCCAGAGAGGCCGCCAAAAGCCCAAGCCCCCACGCCCCCCAACCGTGCAAACGGCCGCCGCAAAGAGGCGAGGTAGCCGCAGACCCCACCTGCCGCTATAATCGAAGAACCCGGAAAGGGCCGCCGAGAGAGCCCCAACCCAGACGCCGTGCCAACACGCCAGAGGGACGCAACACAGACAAGGCGCCGGTCCTTTCGCACCTGGAGGCCCGCAATTTCGACATAGAGGTAGACATACTAGCCAAGGCCATGGCCAACGGCGCCCGCGTCGCCGAAGTCCCCATACAGTACAGACAGCGCATCGGCAAGAAAGCTCAAGTCCTGGCACGGCGCCTCCACAGCATCCAAAATGATCTCCCTCGCCTACCGCCTCAACCCACCCTCCCCCTCACCCTCGCAGGCGCCCTACTCACAGCCCCCGGCACTACCTACTGGGCACCCTCGCCATAATATTAATACTGCTGGGAGGCGTCTCCATAGCCCTCCTCCCCCTCGCAACCGCCCTAGTCAGGCTACAAGCCGCCGTAGCGCGAACCGTGAGGCGGCACGAGGCGCCCACAGAGTGCCTCCCGCCGCCGCCCCAGCCGCCACCCCCGGCGCCGCAGAAGCCCGAGGAGCCGCCCCCCACAGCCCTGGAAAGGGAGGCGCAGGGACTAGTCATAGCCTTCACTGTTTTGCTGGCCACAGCCGCCTACTACCTCGGCATAGGCGACGTGCATACCGCCGACGAGCTAGCTCAGTGGGCCTACTACGCCCTAGCCGAAGCCGTCCTTGCACTACTCGCCGACACGGCAATCCACCGCAGACCTTAAGCTTTTTAAAAAGGGTAAACATTATACCGTGGATGTTGAAATTCTTAAGCGGGCTTTGCGGGAGCTGGTGGAGAGGGAGCCCACATTCTTTAGAGACATCTTCCTAGACGCGTTGAGGGTCGACGGCCGCGTCGCCGAGGCTTTGTTAGACCTCTTCACGAAGCACCCAGAGGCTAAGCTAAAGCTGGCGCAGGCAGTGGCCGAAAGCATCGCCATACCCCTCAACGTGGCGACGAAAGAAGACCTCAAGCAGTTAGCCACAAAACAAGACCTAGAGGAGCTGAAAAAGTGGGCTGAAGAGAAGTTCGCCACGAAGCAAGACTTAGAGACTGCAGTGGAACAGCTGAAGAGATGGGCCGAGG
>Ga0326762_1000515_pt1 | contig 17327 bp, 20 predicted proteins | sample NORPS_S_FD_207669 | JGI IMG/M metagenome (GOLD analysis project Ga0326762, IMG submission 207669) | Hot spring sediment microbial communities from Norris Geyser Basin, Yellowstone National Park, WY, United States - NOR.PS_S | ecosystem: Environmental > Aquatic > Thermal springs > Near-boiling...
ATCGAGGAACATTAATGGAGAGGAGGTAGAGCTAACCCTCATAATAAAGGAAGGTGGAAGGGAGATGGAAATAGCTAGAACAAAATACACCATACCGCCTAGAAGCTAGAAATCCTCTAGTTAAATGAATAGATAAGCCACAAGACATGGAAGAACGAGCACAAAAACTCTGGATCTAAGCATAGTGTAAACATAGGGCTTCAAACAATCACTAATATGTGAAATGAATATTGAGAGTCTAACATGATCGTTGATCGGTAATAAGTTCCAGCGGATGCTAGCCTAAGGATAACCGCTTGTCCCTCGATGGTTATTGATTATCACTGATATTCTTTTGTTTTGGATTTCTGTGCTTCTTGATCCACAGGGTTTTTAGCCCTGTGGCATCGGGGACTTCCACCTCCTCCACAGGGATATCCATATCCCTGTGGTTTCATGGGCGGCTGTGGAGCCTAGCGGCACTGTGCTCCCATCTACCCTTGGATCCCGAGGCTCTATTGGGGCAGAGCCCCCATCTAGAGCCTCGGTCTCGGGAGCTCTAAGCATCATCGCTTCCCGAGGTATCTCTACGCCCAGGTCTAGCAGAGATTATCGCCTCATCAAAATAATTATGGATTGAGTGCTTATAAGCTCAGGCCCAGACAACAAGCGAATATAAAAGCATTCCTACTACCATGAAAAAGGATAACCCTAGTCATACTGAGCTAATGAGTTAGCTGATTTTAAGGTTAAAATTGATAACCAAGTAGTTCCATAAAATTGTAAAGCAATCCAGATACTCAGAGTATGGAGGCACAACAGCATGAAGAGATGCAATAAAATGGATATATGATTCTGTTACCTAAGATCGTCTTTCCCAGTCCATAAAATTATGGACGGAGAAGGCTTATAAACCTTAACCCATGAAAATAATGCCAAGCTTAGCAGAGCCTAGCCACCATACCGAGCCTTCTTCTCAACATCTACCGCACAATATCCATAATTTCTTTACAACTGAAAGCCTCGTCCTTTAGAGCGGGTATGGCAAAAAGCTTATTAATGCCGTATCTTCTAGTATTCTTAATGATGATGGTGATGCATGTGAGCCCGAGGGCTACTTTCTAGCAATACGCTATAGTCATGCTAAGTACACAAGACACACCTATGCCCCGGGGCGATGATAAAAACCATAACCCCGAGTCCCTATGAGCCAACCAATGAAGGCTCTGGCTGGCTAGGGATAGGGGTAATGGGCTGGAGACCCGGCCCGGGGCTAAACCCTCAGAAGGGGGATGCAGCCCCAAACAATGAGCCGCCCTAAGGGAACCCTCGCCCTTTCAAGGCGGGGAGGAGGTCAGAACCTATGCTCTACTCTCCTAAGTCTCCTAGTCTCTTGATAACCTCGTAGGCTTCATCGTCTATTAGTGTATCTACGGTATCTATGTAGCTGTCAAAGGAGTCGGGCTTAGGACTCAATGATGTTGGCTTGTGTGGATTCAAATCCCACTCCCTGCACCATAGCACTCTTCTCTCTAGCCGAGCCTTGTTCTCAAAACATAGCTTATAGTATCTATGAGTATAACAAATACTGTAGTTACCATAATAAAAGTAATCACAGCCGGGTAGTTTAGGAGGCTTATATAGTGTAGTATATAGTAGCCAACCCCTCCAGCCCCAACGAAACCAAGGATCGTTGCTGTCCTCACATTGTACTCAAGCATGAAGAGTATGTTGCTCAGAACCTGTCTCTTTATATGTGTATATAGCGCCATAGATAGCGATAGTCCTCTAAGCCCTATAATCCTCAGCGTATCTATATGCTCTTGGGGTATGGATTCTAGGGATTCATAGAATAGCTTGGTTAGATATGCGGATGTATAGATCGATAGGGCCAGAGCCCCGGCTCTCGGGCCAGGTCCTATTAGTATTACGAACAAGATTGCCCAGAATATAGCCGGTATAGATCTGATCCCGCTTGCGATGAGCCTGAAAACTACAGAGAGTCTTGGGCTGAATATTGATGGGGTTGCTAGAGGTGATGCTAGATAGGCTATGATCGTTCCGAGAGATACCCCTATTAGAGATAGGAGCATGGTTTCATAGACAGCAGCTAGAGCCTCTCCCAAGAGGTTCTCTTCAAAGCCTAGATGGGACGTGAATATAGCTAGATTTCTCCCGGCCTTGGCCCACATTGATGGATCTAGAAGCCCTAGTATATAGGCTAGGAATGCTGTTATTATGACCATGGACGTTATGATCCTCATACTATCTCCCTTAGCCTCCCATCATTAAGAATATATACTCTGTTGAAATAGCTTAGAGCGAGGTCCAGATCATGGAGAACCGAGATCACCGTGACACCTTTTCTAGATAGGCCAGCAAGGATCTTCACTATGTTCTCAGCTGTATCCCTGTCTAGATTCGAGACAGGCTCGTCTGCAAGCACTATGTCAGCCCTCTGGAAGAGAGCCCTAGCTATGGCAACCCTCTGCTTCTCACCCCCGCTGAGCCTGTCAACACGGACCCCTGCTTTCCCATCGAGACCAACTATACTCAGGGCCTCCATAGCATCTCTAACATCGCCCCAGCTCCAGAAGCCTGTGATGAATCTGAACATGTGCTCAGGGGCTCTTGCTATGAGAACATTATATAGAGCTGAGGCACCCTCTATGAGGCCTATACTCTGGGGGATATAGGCTATCCTCCCCCTTATATCCTTAAAGCCATCCCTATATATATCGAGCCCCAGAACCCTTACAAAGCCCCTCTCGGGTTTTAGGAGACCTGCTATTATTTTTAGAATGGTTGTCTTGCCACTCCCGCTTCTCCCCATGATAGCTATAGCACTTCCAGCGTCTACCTCTAAAGAAACCCCCTTCAGGATCTTTAGTCTCCCATAGCTGAACTCAACATCCCTTAGAACAATAGCCTTCCAAGTCTTGAGGGTCCTCTCAGCCTCCATAGAAGGCTACCCTTTTAGATACTTATCCCTAAGACCCGTTGCTTCCAGAGCCCTTATAAGGGGCCCGAGATGCTCTTCAGCACTTCTCTGCTCGAACCTTATAAAGATTGCTGAGACGAATCTCCTCATCAGCTCGGGCTTTTTGTTAAGATCTAGTAGTGCATCTATAATCTTTTTTCTCAGATCGCTTGGTAGATCTCTGGACACTAGAACAGCATGGGCTGGTATGGGTCCCTGAACCTCGAGGATCCTGCTATTGTTAAGGGCCTCCCAGTATAGGCTTGTAGGAACATCGCCTGCCATGATTGTTACATCAACATGCCCCCTCTTGAGGGCTTCCCAGCACTGTGCATAGCCCCCAGAATATATGACCTCTCCAAAGAACTGCCTTGGATCTGCTGGAGGTTTTATATAGCCCAGCTCTACTAGCCTGTATAGTGGGAATATATAGCCAGACGTTGATAGCTCGCTTGGGAAGCATGCTCTCTTACCCCTGAGATCCTCTAGGCTTTTATATGCAGAGCCCCTAAGCACTATCCAGTATGAGTAGTAATAGCAGCAACATTGGTTGGGAAGTAGATCTCAACATCGACTCCAAGCCTCTCTTCAAGATATCTCTCAAGCTCTATAGCCTCCGCAGAAACCCTATCCCTCGGTATGGGATTCACAACAAATACCAGCTTAGAGATCCTTTGCTGACTTTGATTCCCCAGATGGCCTGAGTAGTATAGAATACCCGTAATAGCTATAGCTATGATTATAAGTGCTATAATGATCGCCAAGGGCTTAGAAGCCAACAAAGTTCTCCTCATATTGTTCACCAAAATAACATATAGAATATGGGAGTAATATTTACATATTCGAGGATCAGTAACCATAACCTTTTATATTAGATCCCTGGATATAACTAGCAGGCTATGACACAAGGTATTATTAGATTGCTATACCGGTATACTCATAGCCACGAGAGTTCTCTCAACGGATATAGCTATGACCCCTCCCCGCCCTGAAGGGTAGGGTTTCTATTGCCCGGTCTCAGGTGTTAGCTCCTGGTGAGAGTTTAATGGTTTAACACTGCTATGCGTTACCAAGTAGCTCTCAATCCTTGATATCAATGATGTAATTACCTACAGCATACGATGCTATAAAGCCGAGGTCCTGATTCAACCCAGCTGTGAAGATAGAATATATAATCGGTTGCACAGAATACATCACAAGCAGATCAAAACCGTCGAGCATAAACCCCAGTGTTGCAGCTAAAAACACATATCCATCAGCCCTGCCAATACTAGATATACTTGGCATGCTAACACCTCTCACCATATCCTCATCATCTCCTTAAAAGATTTCAACGTGTGATAATCATCATTTAAGTACACTCCCCGACACTCCAACCCCTAATGCTGTTCTCAAACCCACATACCCCCTCCACGATATAACCTGATACTCTCTGATTTCAATGCTATCCCAATGGATTTAGATTCATAGTCTATTTTCATCAATGTTATCTTGCACCTAGCGAACCTCCTCCTGATCTTTAGCTTTATCTTCCTAGCCCTCTCCCTTAGATACCTCTTCTTCCAGGATTTCACAATGGACTGACCTCCTCTCCCGCCTTCAGGTCATCATCTTGATCGTCATCCCTTTCAGGCGGATCATTGGTTCCCTCCATCTATTCGGGGATGCATCTGTCATTTGGGGGGCAGTCGGGATGGCCAGAGCTTCCCCCATCCAAAAACAATATAACTAGAAAGCTAATAAAACCATCCCAGCACTAAAAGGCGAGGCTTTCAGTTGTAAGCTTTCCTAGTAACAGAGTCTACCTAGTCTACAGCGTAGGGATTGTGCTTCATAGTTCAGCTCTTAGGCGTTTCTTGAAAGCCTTATCTTTCAGTATTATTGGGATATATCTTTAAACCTATAGTGGTGATCAGTTTTCCACCTTTCTAATGAGCTTCGGAGAGCGATAATCAACTCTATATTATCCCAGATCAGATCTATAGCTTTGCGAAGATCCTGCTAACTTAGTGCTTTAACTAGCTGGTATATAAATACTACTACATATATGTCATATGCCCCGGGGATCGAGACTACAGCGCTTTTGAAGATGGCCGCCGGCTTGAAATATGTCATGTTCCCTCTGTTAGCTGGGTCCACGAAGTTCCCTCCTGCGTTGGGGTCTGCTGAGTAGAATATGGCTCCTGGGAATGCTGTGTATACACCGTTTATCATGATCCTGAAGACAAGCATATTTTGTATTGCTGGGGACTCCCAGTTGGGTCTTAGAGTAATCTGCTGCATCTGGCTAACTACTTTTACATATCTCTGGGGGCCGGCACCTATATACTGGGCTGTTCTGGGGTTGTTCCCATAGATATCTGAATCTATGTCGTAACCAGCTATTCTTAGTATTGCTGAGATCGCCTTGGCGGCGTCGGCATTGTTTAGAGGATATACATAGTTCTGCGTGGCAACGAATGTATCGTATACAAGCACGTATGTCTTGTTTGGTACAACCCTGAAGTTCTGGATCAGTAGCTTCGCAGCCTCGTCATCTCTCGAGGTGAGTATCTTGGCCAGGATCTCTATCTGGGTTCCATTGATAGTCGCGCCATCAGCCACAGAGGCTCTTTGCCCAAGCACCGAGATCCAATATCCGTAGTCCCACCATGATACTATAACTGAGTCGCTCGAGGTATTCTCCCTCATCCACTTCAGAGCATCTAGCCACGCGGTATTAGGTGTTGTAAGCCCTATACCAGATGTTAGAATCATTGGTAGGTGGTGTCTATAGGCTGGTAATTGATAGCTATATGCTATATAGGCCTGGGCAGGTATTAGCGATGCTAGCAGTATTATAGATAGTATTGGGGCGAGGGAGGATGATCTCCTTCTCCTGGCACCGAAAAACCTCGAGGAAATGTTTGAGGAGAGAAATCCTAGGAAATATGAGGAGGCTATGGATAGCACGAGGGCGGCGAAAGATGTAAAATAGCTGAGATTCTCAAGAACATATAGCGTCCCTAGGGTCAAGATAGCCACATAAAGGGCCGTAAGATCCCTTTTAGCAGCAAGAAGATATAGTGCGTAGAATAGGGAGAGGATAGATATAACTACGAGAACCCCGTAATAGCTCATTAGATAGCTCGGGTTAGTCGGCTGGTACTCAGCTATTGTGAACGATAGTGTTCCAAGAACATGCGTAATCCCCAGAGCCTGGGCTACCTTACCCCCTACTAGATGTCCAACAGCAACTAAAGCTATCCCAGCTATCCCTAACACTATTATGGTGATTAGATACGCTATATTAACCCTTTTAAATATTATAAAAGGTATCACGTAGTACCTTAGGAGTAGGAGGAATAGTGTGAGTATCGTTATAGCCCCAACACTTTTATATATATAAGCTACGCCATACATCGGGTAGGCCGAAAACACCAGGATAGATGGGAAAATCATTAGGGCTGTGTTTACTATAACCACCTTAGCCTCAGCTTTCTTCGCCACTAGGGGGTATATGATCATCGTTATACATGATATGGCTAGAACCCCTATATATAAGCCCGAGGATAGAGCCATATACGCCACCACCAATCCGTGGATCAGGAAGTTGAGGGGTTTCATGGATCTATATGCCTTGACAAACGTATATAGAGCATATGGCAGTATAGCTAGGGCCATCGTATACTTCACCGTGAAGCCAGCAACGGTCCTGTCTGTGAATATGAATGCGAAGAAAGCGGTTGAAACGAGGGCTGCAAAAACGCTGCCTGAGAGTTCTCTAGAAACTAGGTAGATCCCTATGAGCGATATGGCGGTTGCAATAACTGGGAAGAGCACCATATATGTCATAAGATCCGCTCCAACGGCTTTCAGAGGCAGGTATGTAACATATACAGTATATATTAATCCCGGAAGCTCGGTTGTGAGGAAATCTCTTCCCCATGGATACCAGAATATCATTGTAGCAGGGTTAGGAGGCCTGAGATCGAAATAGGATAGAGGCCCATTCTGAAGCATATAATCCACGACATAGTAGGCCTCATAAGGATCCAGCTCGTCTAGATAGGGAGGATAGCCATTCTGAATAGTATTTATAACAGGATATAGCCTTATATATACCCCGAAAGCTATTATCGATGCTAAAACAGCTAGGGATATATACCTAAAATAATTTGGAATCACAATAGTTGGCAAAGCCTTTGCAGAGGCCTGCCTAGGCCTGGCTATACGTAACACCATTAATAAATACTTAAAGGGATATATTAATAATCCTCCACTCACAAAGAACATTCCAAGAAGACTAAGGAACGTCTTAATCCCGCAAAAGTATATATTATTTATAAGCTCTATGACCCTCAGTCTAGATTAGCATTATAGGGTATTCAATGTACAGCTTCCTGACACCTCTACTCTATAGTGTTTCTGCTATGTATCTTATTGCTGTTATGTATAGATGCCTGAGCCTCTCATCCCTACTGTGTATCGCTTCAAGGGTGTACAGAGGTCTATATATCTGAAAAAGACTAGGAAGAAGATCAATGCAGATACCAATGCAGCACTGAACATAGCAAGAAGACAGGGATACAGGGTAAGGATATCGAGGAAGATTGAGATTTACTATATAACACATAATGGTGTAAAGCCATTAATCCCTCTCCAGGGGGCTAGCACCCGAGACCCCAGCATAGAAACCCGCCCTTCAAGGCGGAGAGGGTGTTATAGGGGCTAATGCTAACATTTATAGTTCTTATAGCATATGCCGAATCTTTTCGCGAGTTCGCAAAGTATTCTCAGGGGAACAACAGCTTTCTTACCGTCTTTAGTCGTTATCATGGCCATTTTACCGGATATATATACCTCTGCCTCCAAGCACTCCCTAGATTCATCCCGCTGCTCTCTCATAGCCAAGGGTCTATCCCCGTGATCCCGTTCCGAGAATAGTTCCTTAAGGCAGGTATTAAGACCTAGTGATCAACAGTGAAATGCTTATAATGATTAGAACCCCAAACCACAGGGAGCTACATGCTTAGGCACACGTTTCCAGTGGCTATTATCGTTGGGATACCTGGTGTTGGGAAGACAACCCTCATCGACCTATCGACGAGAATGCTAAAGGAGAAGGGGTATAAGGCGGTTGTCCTCAACTATGGAGACTATATGCTTAAGAGACTAACCTCTATAGGTGCTGTGAGAGATAGGGATGAGATAAGGAAGCTCCCAATAAGGGTCCAGGTAGAGAATCAGTCTGAAGCAGCTAAGATGATGATAAGGAGAGCGTCAGAAGAACTCGTAGGATCCAGAGGGGTTTTGATCGTAGACACACATCTACTAATAAGAACTCCCACAGGGTATTGGCCGGGGTTACCACTATACGTGGCTCAAGAGCTGAAGCCAGATACAATAATAGTTATAGAGGCGTCCCCAGAGGAGATAATAGCTAGACAAATGAGAGATACTGCTAGGAGGAGAGTCGACTATAGAGACCCCAAGATCATTGAAGAACTAACCAGGATGAACAGGATAGAAGCACTGGTAGTGGCTTCATTCACAGGCGCAACAGTGAATATTGTGGAAAACAGAGAGGGAGAGGCTGAGAAAGCAGCTAGCGAGATAGCAAGAATTCTGGAGAACTTAATTAAGACACACATATAATAGACATACGATCTTGTGGAAACAACTCTCCCTCTAGAAGCTCGTCCACCGCTTGTCCCCCGATGATCGTTGATCGTCGCTGATATTTTTGTCTTGGATTTCTGTGCTTCTTGATCCACAGGGTTTTTAGCCCTGTGGCATCGGGGACTTCCACCTCCCCCACAGAGACCTATGGATCTCTATGGGCTCGCCGGTGGCTATTGAGCCCAGCGAAAAGGGGCTCCCCTGTGGGGCTGCACCTAGAATCAAGAAGCCCTTCTAGGCATAAAGGGCTGGCTTAAAACCCTAGCTAGAAGCTTGTAGAACACCTTAGTGGCTCAAGATCTATATGCACCTAATCCCTATGGGTATTAATGGCAACGCTTGTGAAGAAAATGTTCTCAACACCAATATATTGATCTTAGTGGCATCCATAGGTTTCCATATGTAGTCATCAACTAGCCATAGACTAACACTATTGATCCTAGGAACTAGTATTCCTTCTATCATCTCTAGATCTACATGATCCCAAGCTATTTCCCAAGATCTCCCCCAGAGATATTTCACAAGTTTCTTATTCTTCAGATCCTTTTCCCCTAGACCTAGATACTTAGTAAGGAAGATCTCTTCAGCATATTGTCTAGCCTTGTTCCTCCTTAGAGAAGATACTCTTTCGGCAGCATCCTGACAAACTCCGTGAACATAGTGGGATGGGATATTTGGATAGACCTTCCTTAGCTCGTGGTACTTCTCATTCTTGAGCCTATAATAATTCTCGATAATATTCCTAGATGCGTGGGGAAGCACATCTCCAAGCATCCTGCTATATATTATTCACGATCTCCTCTAATGCCATGAACCCCTCCTAGATAGCGGTTTTGATAGCAGAACAGAAGTTCTGCTGACAAAGTTCCTATCTCCTGGCTTGACAACCCACTTCCATTTCTTATTTTCCTTCCCCTTTCTCCTAGCCATCATCCCTATACCTCGTTTGTCCCTACACTTCCACTCCAACCATTAATTAATATAAAACTATAAAAACATTCCTACTATCGTGAAAAAGAATGCGGCCTAGACATTGAAATAGCCGAGCCGGATATTATGAGTGCTCCTCCCAGGATATCCCCCGTGCTTAGCCCCTCTCCGAGGACTATGTGCCCCAGTATTGCTGTGAATACTGGTAGTAGGTTGGAGAAGGGGGCTGCAGATGCAGATCCTACTATCGATACTGCTTTATTCCACATATAGTATGCTAGGGCTCCCGGGAGTATTGCTATCCATAACAACTGGGCTAGGATCTCTGGCTTCAATATTATGGGTGATTCCAGGTATATATATGGTGCTGAAGATAGCCCCAGTATTGCCGTAGCCATTAGGAGGGATGCGTATGTAAGGGATATTTGATCCGCTTCTGGGTATAATCTTTTCTGGATTACTGTGTAGGTGGCCCATATAAAGCCTGCTAGAATACCTAGGGCCAGGCCTGCGAGCTCTTTTGCTCCCTCAATTGATATTCCTCTATATATGAATAGGATCGATACTCCGATCGTTGAGAGAATAGATCCTAGGATCTGTATCGAGTTAGGAAACGAGGACCTAAGTACAGTGCCCACAACTATGATGGCTATCGGTGTGAAACCATATGCAAGCCCTACAAGGGATGAGGGTGCTAAGACAAGGGCTTGGTAGAGAGCTATGTTAAAGATGGCGAACCCCAGGAGGCCCAGGACAGCTGATCTCAGGCCTATATAGCTCTTTAACCCCCTTATAGATCCTCTGCCCATTATAGCTGGGTATGTGATCGATGCTATAAGCCATCTCATAGAGGCGATTACTATAGGGCTTAGATGCTCTCCAAGGCTCCTACCAACTATATTATTAGTGCTCCAGAGTAGGTGGCATAGAACTAGATATGATACTGCCTTGATCTTGGTGTCCATCTGCTCCCAAGCTAGAGAATATATTGTGGAGGATAATATAGGGGGCTGGATAAATATTTATAGTAGATCTAGGCCAGCGATCTATGGGGGATCATCGAGCTTTTTTCCTTTCTACTATTTTTAATATGGTGAAGAGGGTGAATGAAAAAGTTCTCGATCCCTATGATGTGGCTGTAATGCAGCTAAGAAAAGCTGTTAATGTTCTGGGGCTCGGTGAAGAGGCTTTCGAAGCCCTCAAAACCCATGAGAGGGTGATCCAGGTTAAGATCCCTGTGAAAATGGATGATGGAAAAATGAGGGTTTTCATAGGGTGGAGAGCCCAGCACAACAGCGCCCTAGGGCCTTATAAGGGGGGTGTTAGGTACCATCCGGAGGCGAGTATGGGCGAGGTAATGGCTCTATCCATGTGGATGACCTGGAAATGCTCTCTCCTACAGCTGCCCTTTGGAGGTGGGAAGGGGGCTGTGAGGGTTGATCCTAGGAGGCTGAGCCCTAGAGAGATTGAGGAGCTTAGCAGAAGATACTTCGCCTCCCTAGCCCGCTTCGTTGGAGAGGATCTAGATATACCGGCTCCAGATGTCTATACAAATCCCCAGATCATGGCGTGGTATGTTGATGAATATTACAGGATAGTGGGGGCCAATATATTTGGTGTTGTCACTAGTAAGCCACCCGCCCTCGGGGGTCTAAACACAAGGATCATTGCCACAGGCCTTGGAGTGGCCACAGTTGCTAGAGAGGCTGCGAGGCATATCCTAGGTGGCTTAGAGGGTAGGAGTGTAGCTGTACAGGGGTTTGGGAACGTAGGCTCCTATGCTGCCTACTATCTAAGCACATGGGGTGCGAGGGTTATTGCTGTGAGCGACTCGAGTGGTGGGATATATAATCCTAGGGGGCTCAGGATCGAGGAGGTTATGAAGGTTAAGAGCGAGAAGGGGAGCGTTATCCATTATCAAGACTCTAAGAAGATCTCTAACGATGAGCTCCTAACCCTCGATGTCGATATCTTGGTGCCAGCAGCCCTTGAAAATGTCATAACGGCTGATAATGCTCCTAAGATAAGGGCTAAGATGATAGTTGAGGGTGCTAACGGCCCCACAACCCCTGAGGCAGATGAGATCCTGTTTAAGAGAGGGGTTTTCGTAGTACCCGATATCCTTGCAAATGCTGGTGGGGTGACTGCTAGCTGGATTGAGTGGGTTAATAACAGAATGGGTGGGTGGTTAACCGAGGAGGATGCTAGGAGTAAGCTGGAGAATAAGATGGCGGAGGCCTTTAACTCTTTCTATAGCTATTTGAATAGGAGAAGCGATATAGATCCTAGGACGGCTGCTCAGGCAATGGCAGTTGAAAGGGTCTACAATGCTATGAAGCTCAGGGGATGGGTTTAGTTTATCCCTTTTTCCATCATGCTATGGAATGTCTTCCACATATTTATGGAGTGTGATTAGATATATTCCATAACTATAACTACATAGATATTCTATAGCTGTAATCTTTATTAGCAGATACTAGGGAAATATATATGTGCTTAATAACTAGCCCTACTCGGTGGAGGACTTTGTATGTTCTAAAGCAACTTCTAGATCTAGATTGGGGGAGGATTATAGATGATGTTGAGAGCTTTGTGAAAAACTATGTAGAGGGATCAAGAGCCTCGGGAGCCGTTATAGGGCTGAGCGGGGGAGTTGATAGCTCAGTAACACTAACTCTCTTAGTAAGGGCTCTAGGTGCCGAGAAGGTTCTGGGCTTGATAATGCCTACAGAATTTACGCCTAGGCAGGATATCGAGGATGCTATGTGGCTTGCGGAGAAGATGGGCATTAGATATAGGTTGATAAAGATAGACGGGATCGTTAATGAGTATAAAAGATCTGCTGGTATCGAGGAAAACCCCTCTACAAGGATAGCACTCGCAAACCTGAGAGCAAGGATTAGGATGACCCTGCTATATCTCCACGCAAACATGGAGAACCTACTCGTAACAGGTACGTCAGATAGAAGCGAGATCCTCCTAGGATACTACACAAAATACGGAGACGGGGCCTCAGATTTCCTCGTAATCTCCCATCTATATAAGACACAGGTCAGAGAGCTAGGGAAGAGACTGGGTCTCCCAGAGAGGATATATGCTAAGCCATCATCACCCCAGCTATATCCTGGACATAGAGCTATTGACGAACTCCCAGCCGACTATGAGACTATAGACCAGGTGTTCTACCTAGTACTTGATAGAGGGTATAGCATAGAGGAGGCATCTAAGACCCTTAAAATAGATCCACACACAGCTGCCACCATAATCAAGAGATACCTAGACACAGAGCACAAGAGATCCTTGCCACCATCTCCGAAAATATATACAGCGCCTATTGATAAAAAGATCCTAGGGCGAGAGGTGAAAAATATTCTAGGTGTAGAGACTAAAATCAAATAAAAAGCAGGCCTCGTCTCCTCAAGGCGGGATATAGTAATATTTATGTTTCTAAGCTTTCTGGGGAAATATCTATACTATGATAAGACAGATAAAGCTTTGAGGGCTTAGGATCGAGCTACTAGTTTCCTCCAAATCCTATCTGGGATCATTATTGCACACGCTGTTCTATCTCAAAACGCTCGATCCCTAAGCCTAATGATGGATAGGAAAAAAGATCTGCTATAATCTACTATAAAATTGAAAATAGAATCGAAAGTAATATATTGATCTTAATAGTTGAAAGCCCCTACATTTTAGGGAGCAAGGAGATCAGATTCCCGCGAAAATCTTGGGAGATCTATTAGATAGCTAGATCCAAGTTATATACTAGATCATGAAGATGATAAAGTTAAGAAAGGTAAAGTAAAATTATGAAGTATGAAGATAAGAGAATACTTGTACTTTCTTGTAAGTAAGCTCCTTTTATATTAGTTTCTAGCCTCTATATATTGACGGAGGCTAGGTTTTACAATGAGGAATGAAGATAGCAGGAAGGACTTCAGACAGATCTTGAAGATGTATAGGAATCCTTCGATAGCTATGGCCCTAAGGAGGAAGATCCAGGATCTTGCCGAGAAGATTGGAGAGGATATACTTATAGTGCATGTATGCGGGTCACATGAATGGACAATGACTCATTATGGCATAAGGGAGCTCCTCCCAGAGAACGTGGATCTGAGAGCCGGTCCTGGCTGCCCTGTATGCATAACCCCAGCATCTGACATAGATGCAGCTGTAAAGCTAGCCCTAGACGGTGTTACTGTAGCTACCTATGGGGATATGGCTAGGGCTAAGGGCTCAAGTATTTCTCTTGAGGAAGCCAAGGCGCTTGGGGCAGATGTAAGGATAGTATTCGGGGTTCAAGACGCCATTGAAATGGCTAAGAAAAAACTGGGAAAGGAGTTTCTCTTTTTTGCTGTGGGAATGGATACTACGGCGCCAGCTACTGCTTATGAGATCCTTAAGGGGCCTCCCAAGAATCTTAGCTTCCTCCCCACATACAGATATACCCCAGCGATCCAGGGAAACATTATGGAGTCTAACTTGCTTGGTGAGGATGCATTCATAGGGGCTGGGTATATCTAGATCTAGAGCCTTCTAAGGAGTTCTACAAGCTTCTAGCTAGGGGTTTTAAGCCAGCCCCTTATGTCTAGAAGGGCTTCGTGGTTCTAGGCGTAGCCTCAGAGAGGAGCCCCTTTCCGCTGGGCTCCACAGCCGCCCATGAGCCCATAGAGATCCATAGGTCTCTGTGGGGGAGGTGGAAGTCCCCCGATGCCACAGGATCAAAACCCTGTGGATCAAAAAGCAAAACAATCCAAAACAAATAAATATCAGTGATAATCAATGATCATCGGGGGACAAGCGGCATCCTCAAACACCATGAGTTTTCCAAACCCCCTAACCCTTAAAGCTCTCATGGAGAGATGCCCTAATATATTCACAACTAGTAGATATATAAATTCATCATATTATAGATTTAACTGGTTATGTATGATATTTATATTTTTTAATTATCAGCGGAGGTTCATTAGATCACCTCTCACCGAGCGACAGCTCATCATCTTTAACACATATCATGTCCCTATATTCTAGCAGGATAGCTTTTTGTTCTACTACATTAATACTTAATGAGCTTATAATTTTCTGAGTGGTTTGAAAGTAGCTTGAAGAGGGCTATTACCCCAATCTTATTTGGAGTATAGTGTTGAGGAATTAGATCAGGATCTATTAGCTCTGACCTCCTCTTCCGCCCTCAGGTCCTCATTGATCTTTTGATCATCATCTCTTTCAGGCGGTTCATCAGCTCCCCTATCTATTCGGGTTTACATCTGTCATCTGGGGGGCAGCAAGGGGGCAGAGCTTCCCCAGATATGCCTAGGATCTTTAATGCCCTCTTCCCCAGTGTTTAGCTTTTCGACAACTTCTCTATCTGCTTCGAAACTGCATCTAGGGCATCAAAGCCTTCTATATCCATTTTCAATAATCTCTGTGTCACATAGTAAGTACTCCGAGTATGCCCCCTAGGATCGACTATCGCTAGCGGTGCCCCTGTGTTTCATAACCTGCCAGTCTATCCACCATCAAAGCCTTGAATATCCCATGATGATCAGCTTTGCTCTATGGTTCTTTGGCAGCTTCCTAAGAGCTTCTATGAGCCCAGTGAGATCTTCTCTAGCGACTGCATATCCAAGCCTCTAGCCATTATCATTATCTCAAGAGATGCCCTTCCAGCCAGTCCTCAAGGATATTCCCAGCCTTCCTATGATAGGATCTAATCCTATTCAATATCCCTCTCCTCCATGCAGGATACTTTGAAGAAGAATACTTCCTCTGAAGGCTCTCCGCAAGGATCTTCCATCCATGGGCTCTATCAATAGCTGTATCTATATCCTTGTTCATCTCGTTATCCCCATATACTATTTTCTTCTCATTGATATCTATGGCTATAACGCCTCTAGGCTGGTATGGCTTGAGCCTAGGGATCCTCTAAGAGATCCGCAGCATAATCCTTGCCTCTCTATTCCGTGTTGATCATACCTCCTATCCCAGTCGATGATCTTTAGTCTAACCCCTTCTATGATCTCTACATATTAGTCTTTGATCCTATAGTCTGAGCTTTGGTACAATAGCATGCTAAGCTTCTTAACCCCAGGCGCATACCCCTATTATGGATTCCTCCTCCAAGCCTTTGCATTCGCAAGTGCATCCCTATAATAGTTCAGAGCAACCCTCGATGGCATTCCAAACCATTCTCTGAGCTCTCTATAGAGCTCTTGGTGCACCTCCTTGATAGTCTTTAGATCTAGGCTGGGGATCTTGTTTATAGCATGGTTCAAGGATATCCCATATCTTTCGAGGAGCTCTATGGAAATAGCTTAGGGCTAAACCTCATAGTTATTGAAAGGGTTAGCAAATCCCTATTATCAGAGACCATAGAGCTTCTCCAAGCATCACAAAGGCCTTAGGAAGCTTATAAGCTTGATGAGCGATAGATTGTTAGGTCACAGACCCCTCCCACTGCTGCGGGAGGGGGAGATCTAATCTTTCTTCTCCTCTTTTTCCCTCTCTTCTTTTTCTTTCATTTTCCTCAGTGCGTATCCAACCATTATTGATGCGTATGCATGTAGCTTCCACGCCTCAGGCTTGTCGCCATGCTCGTCTGTTACTTTCCTCGCTAGCTCTCTGAGCTCGAGGGCTTCTTCTAGTGTTAGCTCCTCCTTCTCCAGAAGCTCTTTTATCCTCCTCCACTCCTCCTTAGAGATGGGGTTCATAGCTGCTAGCCTCACTATCCTAGCAGCCTCGTTTTTCAGCATAAATGCCTCCAACGGCTTCAAAAAACCCTGAGAGGTTAGATATTCTATGAAGAACTCCTGATAAGATCTAAAAGCCTCTCCAAGCCTTGTGATCCTCCTATCTATATAGGCCTTGAGATCATCGAATTTCTCATCAACATAGCTCTTAAGAGCGTTAAACTTCTCATCAACATAACTCCTGAGCTCCTTAAACTCCTCATCTATCTCCGCAAACCTCTTATCAATCTGCTCGAACCTCTTATCAACCTCCCTGAATCTCGAGTCTATATCTGCAAACCTCCTCCCAAGCCAATACGTTATACCCCCCAGTGTTGCCAGTATCGGTACTAGCGTCGCCAGTACGTTTAAAATGCTTATCTCCTCAGCCATCTAACCCCCAATAGAATATCTAGAAAGCTAATATAAAACCTCGATTCAATGACAGATCATGTGTAATCTTACTCAGTTCTATAATAGATCTGTTTGTCTATTAATATTTTTTGTTATGGGGTATTTATGCGCGGATCTGATTTTGATCTATGGTTTAGATGACAGCAACAATCATTACAGATGTGAGCCCGAATAGATGGTGGGAACCTGTGATCCGCTGGTAAGATGGCTGGGCTTCAGCCCTTTCAAGGCGGGGAGGAGGTCAGAACATATCAGACCCCAAGAAGTACATAGAGAAGATAGATAGGAGCGAGGGTAGGACTGTATCCTACGTTGAGCACAAGGATAGGGTGTGCGAGCCTTCGACGACATAGGGGGTGTTGTAGGAGCTTAACGCTGAGAACAAAAAGCCAGAGGATCTACCATAGTATCCCGAGGCTAAGGAGCTGTACGACTGCGGGCTCATATGATTCGATAATGCTACTAAGAGGTGAAAGACCTAGTAGCCAATGTTTTACGCTTAGTGAAACTTGTAAGACAATGCTTTAACATGTGTATGCTAGCTGGATTTAGAAGATCCTAGTCGGACCTGGCGTGTGCTTCGCTAGTATCCAGACCTTCGAAGACGGAGGTCCAGGGTTCAAATTCCAGCGGGC
>Ga0326762_1000521_pt1 | contig 17200 bp, 16 predicted proteins | sample NORPS_S_FD_207669 | JGI IMG/M metagenome (GOLD analysis project Ga0326762, IMG submission 207669) | Hot spring sediment microbial communities from Norris Geyser Basin, Yellowstone National Park, WY, United States - NOR.PS_S | ecosystem: Environmental > Aquatic > Thermal springs > Near-boiling...
CAGTTCCAATAAAAGAGTCATATAAAATGAAAGAAAGAATAAAGAACTCAAAGCTTGTTATATTTGAGGAAGCTCCGCATATTTTTACTCCGGAAATCCCAGATAAAGTAAATAAAGAAATTCATAACTTCTTAACTCAAAATTAGCTTTTTGAATTTGGAAGAAAGAGAAAAATTATTTGAATCTGGAAAAGGAAAAATCAAAAGAAAATTATTATGCATAGAAAATTTAAAGTTCTGGTAGGTAAAGTTTTCCGGGAGGTTAAAAAATACTATGGGAAAAATCTCGTAAGTTTTGTCATTTTTGGTTCGGTTGCGAGAAATACTTTCTCCCCTTGTTCTGATATTGATTTTCTTATAATTTGTGAAAATTTGCCGGATGGAAGAGCAAAAAGAATCATTGATTTTATTGAAAATGTTGAAGTTAAGGTTGAAGATTACATTAAAAATCTGAGAAAGAAAAATATATTCACTGAACTTTCACCGGTAATCAAGAGACCAGACGAGGTTAAGATGGGAAGTTTTTTGTTCCTTGATATGATTGAAGATGCGGTTATCCTCTACGATAAAAATGATTTTTTCAGAAATTATTTATCAGAGCTCAAGAGGAAATTGAAAAAATATGGTGCAAAGAAAATTTATAAAAAAGGAGGATATTATTGGATTCTGAAAGATAAGATTGACCTCAAAGAAGGTGTTGAACTATGAACTCAAAGGCTCTTGCAAAAGAATATCTTGAAAGATGTAAGAAGAGACTAAAAGCTCTCGAATTACTTTACGAGGAAAAAAGTTATGCAGATATTGATTTCTTACCTTCCGAAGAATATAAAGAAAGTGATGCAAAAAGAGCCCAAGAAGCCGCAAAATTCTCTATTGAACTACTTGAAAAAATTCTATCAAGAAAGAAAAGCGAAAAAAAAGAATGAGTAGGGTAGAGTTTTAAAAATTAAAATTTTATAATATGTTGAGACGGGGGATTAAGATTGCGTATGAAAAATTTCTGGTGTTTGCTCTTTTTTCTTTCTTTTTACTTTTTTTTGGTAAATTAGGTTCCTCTGATGAAGTAAACTATTCAAAAATAGGTTTGAGCGAAGCTGTAAGGATTTTTAAAGAGAAAAACTATGATGTCAAAATAGCTGCTTACGAGATAAAAAAGAGTGAAGGAGCATATATTCAATCCGGACTTTTACTAAATCCAGCAATTTCAATAAATTATACTGGACTTTTATTTGGGAAAAGTTTCCTTTATGATACGGATAGCACTTTACTTTCTGCAAGATTTGAGCAACCGGTGGAGCTTGGAGGAAAAAGAGGATTAAGGAGGCTTTCAGCTTTTTATCAGTTGAGGGCGGTTGATTTTCAAACAAAAGAAATATCAAGAGAGCTTGCGGTTGGGCTTATAATCTCTTACTTTCGTGCTTTGGCCGATAGGTTATATGCTGAATATTTGCGGCGGGATATTGATGACTTTGATGAGATTTTAAAAATACAGGAAAAGAGACAAAAAGAAGGTTTTTTAAGTCTTATAGATTTTATGAAACTTCAATTATATAAGCTGGAACTTGAAAATGCCCTAACTCAGGCTGTTTCTACATATAAAAAAGACCTGAAAGACTTCAACTTTTTTTTGGGAGGCGGAAACTATGAACCAGAGGAAGTTCAAGAACCCCAAGATGAAATTTTTGTTGAAAACTTAATTCAAGATTCTGTGGAAAAGCGTGAAATTTTGAAATCACTTAAAGAACAAGAAAAATCCGTAGATTACAAGATAAGATTGCTAAAAGCCTATTCTATACCAGATATTTCTTTGGGTGTGGAATATGACTCATTTGGAGGCTCTTTTAAATACAAACCCGGGATTGGTTTCGGAGTTTTTGTAAGCTTACCTATTTTTGATCGCAGACAGGGAGACCTTATATCTGCAATATCTGAAAGAGAGCAGATTTCAGCGACTTTGAAGCGAGAGGAAGAAAGAATAAAAAAAGAAATTCTCCAAGCTTTTGATGACTACCAAGCTTCAAAAAATATATATTTTTCTTATGCTGAAAAGAAAAGTATTATGGATGAACTCTTGGAAAGAACTAAAAAGGCTCATTCTATTGGAGGAATATCTACTATTGAGTTCATAGATACTCTACGCACTTACAGGGCTTTCATGAGCGCATTTTTTAGAGCTAAGTATCAATATATTGCAAGTTATTATATTTTGAAAATATTGGGGGGAGCAGAATTTTAAAAGCAAAAAACAAGTTTGAGAACAAAAACAAAAATGAATAAAGAACAAAAATGAATGACACCAAAAAATGTGATTTGAGAAAAAGTTTCAAGGAAAAATTTATGGCTTTGGAAAAAACAAAGTTCAAATTTGTATTGCATCAACTACCTATGTTTTCCGTGATTTTCTTTACTTTATTTTTTACTTTTGGTTCTTCTACCCTATTTTTCTCATGTGGGAAGAATAAAAAGAAAGTTGAAAATCCATCGGTGTCAGATGGAGTCCAAACGGTAGAGGCAGTTTTTGAGAAGGTTAAAGATTTTATAAAGGCAGTGGCTTATGTTCAACCAGATAGGGAGGGGGTAGTTAAAATAACATCGCGTCTTCCAGGAACAGTTCAAAGCATAAATGTTAAATTAGGAGATTTTGTTAAAAAGGGTCAAGTTTTAGCAGTAATAAAAACGCCAGATACTACTGATCTTTACTCACAAAAGATTTATCTTTCAGCTCAGCTTGAACAAGCGATGAGGCTTTATAAAATGAAAAAAGAACTTTATGAAATAGGAGCAATTCCAAAAAGTGATCTTATTGAAGCTGAAACTAACTACAAAGTACTAGAAGCTCAACTCAAAGGAGTTGAGCAAAAACTTAAACTCCTGGGAGGAGGCATGGGGCAAATTACCATAGTTGCTCCACTTGACGGTATTGTTTATCAAATAAATGCTCATGTGGGAGATTTAGTTGATCAAAGTACAGAAATACTCAATATCGTTCGTCCGGGTAAGATTTTGATAGTTGCTTTGGTGCGTCCAGATGCTTTGCAGAAATTCAAAGTTGGCGATACAATTAGCTTTTATGTAAGTGTATATCCGGAAAAGGAATTCAAGGGAATCATCAAATATATAAGCGATGTTGTAGATCCAGATACACGAAAGGTAAAAGTTTATATTGAACCAGTTGAAAAAGAACTTTTCAAAATAAATATGTTCTTTGAGGTAAAATTGATATTGGGGGAGCAAATTTATGCTGTGCTTCCTCAAAAAGCTCTTGTTTACCGAAACGGTAAATTTTATGTCTACGCAATTGACGGAGGGAAACCCGTAGAAAAGGAAGTAAGCTTTATCAAAGAGCTTGAAAACGATAAGGTTGCTATTTTAGGTGTTAAAGAAGGAGAAGAAATAATCTTGAATCCACTAAGAGAAATGCAGCCATGAGAAGCTGGATAAATTTTGTAGCAGATAATTCAATTGTTTTTTTGCTGTTTGGACTTATTTTTACATTAGTATTTGGTATATTTTTGAAGAATCTTAATGTTGAGGCTTTCCCAGATCCATCTCCGCCTGTCATAGAAATAGTGACTTTATACCCAGGAAGATCAGCAGAGGAAGTAGAAAGGCAGATAACTATTCCTTTGGAAATAGCGCTTGCTGGCATGAGAGAGCTTCGCAGGATAAACTCTATTTCTCTGTATGGTCTTTCTGATATAAAATGTACATTTTCTTATGATATACCTTATAAAGAAGCAAGACAGGAGGTAATAAATAGAATTTCTATTGTGAGTCTACCTGATGGAGTTCAACCAAGAATAATTCCCAATCCAATAGGTGAGGTTGTTCGCTACGCTGTAATGGGTAACAGGAATCTTATGGATCTCAGAACTATTCAAGATTGGATTGTTGCAAGATATCTCAAAACAGCAGATGGAGTAGAAGATGTTGCAAGTTATGGCGGATTTATAAAAGCTTATACAGTAGAAATAAATCCAGAAAATCTCATAAAATATAAAGTTTCACTTTCACAAGTTTTGGATGCGATTTCTAAATCTAATATAAACGCGGGAGGGAGACCGATAGATTTTGGCTCTCAAAACTTTTTCATAAGAGGAATTGGTCTCATACAAAACCTTGAAGATATACAGAATATTGTTGTTGATAATAAAAATGGTTTCCCGATTCTTGTGAAAGATTTGGGCGAGGTTAGATTAGATAATATCCCACGAACTGGAATAGTTGGACTTAATAACAACGATGAGATCGTTATGGGAATAGTAATATTGCGTCGTGATGCAAAGAGCATACCTTCTATAAGATCTATCAGAGAAAAAATAAAAGAGCTAAACACTCATATATTACCACCTGATGTCAAAGTAGTTCCATTTTATGAAAGAGGTAAGCTCGTAGATACGGTAATACATAAAGTATCTGAAATAGCAGCAATGGGAATAATTTTAGTTTTTCTTTCCATATTTATCTTTTTAGGAGATTTAAAGGTAGCTTTTATTGCGGCTTTGGCTGTTCCTATGAGCCTTATATCAGCTTTGGGAATAATGGCTATTCGTGGAGAATCTGCTAATTTCCTTTCAATAGCTGCGATTGATTTTGGTATAATTGCAGATATTTCTCTTCTTTTTATTGAAAATTATCTCAGAAAAACCAGAGAGTACGGTCCCGGTAGGCGTGCTATGATTTATTCAACTGAGGAAGTTGGGAAACTTTTGATACTTTCAGTTGTATTGATTGGAATATCATTTATTCCTATTTTTCTTATGGAAGGTGCTGAGAAAAGAATATTTGCACCTATGGTGAAAACTTACCTTTATGCTATATCATCTATAATAATCATTACTTTTACCTTTTCTGTGGCGGCTCTGCTTATTTTTGTGAAAGCAGAAAAAAGAGAAACTCTTTTTGTAAGAGCTTTGGAAAATCTTTATGAGAAGATTTTAAATAAACTTGTAAATCTAAAAGGCAAATTTGTAGCTCCAGCTCTAATATCTCTTGCAATAGTTACTATTATTATTTTCAGGGTGATCGGTCTTGAATTTATTCCAAAAATGGATGAAGGAAATATCTATATGCGTATATTATTCCCTTACTCTATTTCTTTATCTCACGCCTATGAGAACGCAAAGAAGGTCAGAGATTTACTCCTGACATTTCCGGAGATAAAAACTGTAAGTTTTAAAGTTGGAAGACCAGAAGATGGAACAGATCCTTCAGGACCATTTAATTCTGAATACTTTATAGATATAAAACCTTATTCGGAATGGAAAAGATTTAAAAGAAAAGAAGAACTTGAAGAAAAGATAAGACAAGAGGTGCGAAAAATTTTCCCTCATGTAGATATAAGTATATCCCAGTACATTCAAGACAATCTTGATGAAGTTATGACGGGAGTCAAAGGTGAAAATGCTGTAAAAATTTTTGGAGACGATATATTCAAGTTAGATGAGCTTGCAAATAAAGTAGCAGAAAAAATAAAGAATGTTCCTGGGATTGAAGATGTGGGAATACTCAGAGAAGTTGGACAACCTAACCTTATAATAGAAGTTGATAGGGAGCAACTTTTGGTTTATGGATTAACCGTTGAAGAAGTTATGGATACCGTTTCCGCAGCGCTTGGAGGAAAAGAAGTTACCCAGGTCATAGAGAAAGATAAAAGATTTTCTTTACTTGTGATATTCCCAGAAGATGTAAGAAAGAATCCATCAGAAATAGGAGGAATACCTATAATACTCCCAAATGGTTCTTTTGTCAGATTGAATCAAGTGGCAAAAATTTATTTTAGTACAGGAGCTTCTTTTATCTATAGAGAAAATTACAAAAGGTATGTTCCAGTCAAATTCTCTGTTGTATCAGGAGATCTTGCTGGAACTGTTCGTAAAGCACAAAAAATTATAGAAAGTGAAATAAAGCTTCCGGAAGGGTACTTTTTGGAGTGGTCTGGAAGGTTCAAAAACTTACAAGAAGCTCTAAGGCGTATCACATTTTCAGGTATTTTATCTTCATTTGGATTATTTCTTTTCCTTTACATAGTATATAGGTCGGTCAAAAATGCATTCATAGCTATGTCAGGATTACTCTTTGCCTCATTTGGCGGGGCTTTAAGCCTTCTTGTTGCTGGATTTCCGCTCAGCCTTTCAGCAATTGTCGGATTTGTTTCTATTCTTGGAATATCTATTCTCAACATTTCATTTATAATTGCAGCGTATAGAGAAAATATAATAAATGGTATGCCAACTTATGAAGCGGCAAAGAAGGCAGCAAAAGAAAAATTCAGAGCCGTACTTTTAAGTAGTTTTACGGCATCCTTAGGATTTTTACCAGCTGCGCTGTCTCACGGAGTTGGAACTCAGATACAAAAGCCTCTTGCTATTGTAGTACTGGGAGGTATGCTGATCACAGGATTACTTATATTGCTTCTCATACCCCCTCTCCTCAAATATGTCAATGTAGAAGAATAAAAGGAAGCAAATCTTTGTCATTAGAAAATTCTATTTATTACATAGTTAGTGAGTTGGTATCATAATTAATCGGGTTCATGACCGGGATTTATTGTGAGTTTATCCAAACTTCTGACCGTAGCATAAGGGATGTAACCTTTTTCTTTTGCTTTCGAATAAAAATCATCAATTAAGGTTGGTTCCGTTACATAATCTATTACTAATACGAGCTTCCCAGCTTTTTTGAAAATATCAAGATACGATGTGACTGAATTAACCAATGATGGCGGATTAGGTGTATTATCATTGTACCATACGTCTTCTCTTCCAATTCCATCTACTGTTTGAACATAGTCTAAGTGAGACGCTAATCTTTCTCCATTTTGAACAAATACTCCGAAATTTTTTTTACCTCTATTTACTCGTGCATATTTTGCAATAGATTTTACAAAATCAACCATCTCCTGCTCAGCAGTTTCCCTATTCAATCCGCTTTCCCCTCCAGGTCCCCAATATTCATAAGCATCAATAATATCAAGATATACTCCGTCAAAACCGACTTCAATAATTTTATCAAGATACTGAAATATAATAGATTGCCAATCTTTTTCCCAGTATTTAACCTTATAATTTCCTGGCCATTCGGGATTTTCGGGACCAAGCCAAGAGGGAGCTCCTGGATCAGGATTACCATCATTATCTGCATCCCAACTATTATTCCAGTACCATCTATAGTTTTCTGCTTCACCTATACTCATATAAGATAGTACGAGTTTAGGACCACCTGGACTTTTTTTGAGAGCATTAATTTCTTCATAAGTAAATCTACCTTCTTCTGTTCCATCACGAGAGTAATCTATTATGACCAGATCAAACTTTGTATTTCCTATTGCTACTAAATCTATGTTTTTTAACTGATAAACAAAATCGTTTACGGAGTTCCAAGATATTAATGAGGTTTCATTAGGATTTACTGACTTTTTGTTGCTGCATCCATTATTTACGATAATGAGTAATAATAAGATTACCACGAAATTTGATGCTACTATCTGAATCATCGTAATTTTTCTTTGTTGTTGGTAGAGATAATTTTATCAATTTTAGTAAATTTTCAGCATTAGGCTGTTAATTTTTAAAGAACACTATTTTTAGAACAAAATGAAATTTGAGGCAATCGCAATAGTTGGGCAAACTGCTTCGGGTAAAGCCGAAATTGCAGTGAAAATCTCAAGAATACTCCGTGAAAGAGGAAAAGAAGTTGAGCTCATTTCTTGCGATTCAAGAAAGGTTTATAAATACTTTGATATCGGAACTGCAAAACCCACTCAATTTCTTCAAGAATTCAGGTGGCACTTTATAGATGTTATAGAACCTGACCAAAATTTCTCCGCAAAAAGATTTGAAAAGGAGGGAAGAAAAATAATAAAAGAGATAAAATCAGCTGGGAAAATTCCAATTGTTGTTGGTGGAACATGGCTCTATATAAGAGCTCTTGAAAGGGGATTTGAAGACGAACCAGAAGATGAGAATATAAGAAATCAGTTAGAAGATATTTTAAAAAAAGAGGGAAAGATGGGACTTTGGAACCTTCTCAAAAATTTAGACCCAAAAGCGGCAGAAAAAATTCATCCGTCTGATTCATATAGAGTAAGAAGAGCTTTGGAATTCAAACTCAAAACTGGTAAATCTATTTTAGACGCGCGTTTCAAAGAAGATATTGGACAAAGGTTCCCTATTTTGAAAGTTGCAATTTTCAGAAACAAAGAAGAAATACTTGAGAGGATAAAGTCAAGGGTGCTCAAACAAATAGAGCGCGGACTTATTGAAGAGACAAAAATGCTGTATGAAAAATTTGGAGAAACCACTCCTTTGCTCAAATCAATAGCTTATTGGGAGCCTTATCTTTATATAACCGGAAAAATTTCTTTTGAAGATATGATAAATCTTATGATAAAGAGGAATTTCAGATATTCAAAATATCAGGTCAAAGTTTTTTCGCGTGAGGGAACTTTATGGTTTGATGAGGAAGAAAAACTTATAAGCTTTGCAGTTGATTTTTACCTCAACTCAGAAAATTTCAGTTTTTAGATTAGATTTTAATTTCTTTCTTCTTTCTTTTTTTATTATTTATCTTCCGTGCTTTGAGATAATTCTGTTTTCGCTATCAACTATTATTATTTTGGCTTTATGAGTTTTTGCTTCTTCTTCTGTGTATATTCCGTATGCCGCTATTATTATTCTGTCTCCTGGGAAGCAAAGTTTTGCAGCAGCTCCATTTATTGTTATTGTTGTATCATCGGTACCCTCTATCGCATAGGTTATCAGACGGTTCCCGTTCGTTATGTTATATACATGAACTTGCTCACCTTCAATAATATCTGCCTCCTCCATAAGTTTTTTAGGTATTGTTATTGAACCTTGATACTCTGGATTTGCATCTTTCACAACCGCATTATGTATTTTTGATTTCAAAAGTATCCTCATTGCCATATCAATTCACCTCCTTTTTAATTCAAATCTTTTTTATTTTTCTTTTCTTTTTCTTCTTTTATTTTTGGAAGGTTAAAAATTTTACCGTTCCTTATAACTATATTATCTATCAATCTTGCTTTTCCTATTCTCACCGCGACAGCAATAAGGCAATTTTTTCTATTTCTATCTATTTTTTTTATAGGATGTAAAGTGTCTGGATCTGCTATTTCAAAATAATCTATATTCGTTATACCTTGTGATTTCAAGAAATCTTTTGCAGCGTTTTTTATTTTCTCTGCATCTTCTTCTCCACCGAGTATCATATCTTTTGCTAAAATTAAAGACCTTGGAATTAAAGTGGCTAATTTTCTTTCATCTTCAGAAAGATAAGTGTTCCTTGAAGACAAGGCAACTCCGTCTTTATCTCTTACGGTTTCAACGGGTTTTATTTTGATGTCAAAATTTAGGTCTTCTACCATTTTTTTCAAGATTACATATTGCTGGTAGTCTTTGAGACCAAAGAAGGCTATATGTGGTTTTACTATGTTGAAAAGTTTTGCGACAACAGTGGCAACTCCTCTGAAGTGTCCAGGTCTGAATTTTCCGCAAAGTTCATCTTGGAATTCCATAACTTCTACATATGTTTTGAAATCTTCTTTGTACATTTCCTTGACATCTGGAATAAAAACGAAATTTACTTTTTCTTTTTTCAGCATTTCCAAATCTCTTTTTTCATCTCGTGGATAGCTTTCGTAATCTTCTCCTTTTGCAAACTGAATAGGATTTACGAATATGCTTACGACTACAACATCTGAGAATCTTTTAGCTTCTCTCACAAGTTTCAGATGTCCGTCGTGCAAGTATCCCATAGTTGGAACGAAACCTATCTTTTTTCCTTTTCTCCTCAAATCCTCCATTTTCTTTTGCATCAAACTTATTTTTCTTATAACTTCCATTTTCTGAAGCTGTTTTTATTTTATTTTTTTGGTCTTTTGCTATTATCTATTTTCGTTTTTGTTTTCATTTTCTATTCCATCTTTTGCAAATTTCAAGACTGCTTCATATATTCTTTGAGCGAGATTGTCGTAAGGTTTTATATGTTTTGGTGGAGGTTGAGTAAGTCCTAAAATGTCTTCAAGAACGGCTATTTTCCCGTCGCAGAACTCACCGGAAGCTATTCCTATTGTTGGAATTTTTAGGGTTTCTGTGATTTTTTTGGCGAGGTTCTCTTCAACAGATTCAAGAACAACGGAGAAGGCTCCACTTTCTTCAACTGCCTTTGCATCTTCAAAAATTTCCTTTGCTGACTGTTCTGTTTTTCCTTGTTTTTTATATCCTGTAATTCTTACTCTTTGAGGTAAGAGTCCAACATGTCCCATTACAGGTATTCCCATGTTTACTATCTTTTTTATTGTTTCTGCGATGTTTTTTCCGCCTTCAAGTTTTACTGCATCTGGGTCGCACTCCTTTACTATTTTGACTACGCTTTCAAGAGCTTTTTCGGGTGTGTGAAAAGTTCCGAAAGGCATGTCAAAAACAACGATTGCATTTTTTACGGCTTTTCTTACGCTTCTTGCACACCATATCATAATATCCAAAGGTATAGTTGTTGTATTTCTTTCACCAAAAAGCACCTCGTTCATTGAGTCTCCAACAAGTATTACATCAACAAGACCTGTCTCATCTACTATTTTTGCGAAAAGGTAAGTATATGATGTAAGACAGATTATCTTTTTCTTCCCTTTGAGATTTATTATATCTTGTACCGTTTTCATATATAAGTCTGAGCCCTTTCGGGTCTCAGCTCACTTTTAACTTATCAACTTTTTTGTGTCAGGGAAAATTTTTCAGGATTTCTTGTGGCTTAAAAACCTTTCCGGAAGTAGTTTGAAAATTGTGGTTCAAGTTTTACTATTTATTTTTTGAATTTTTGTTTTTTGAGTTTAGGTTTTTGAGAGCTTTGAAGGAATCATCCCACTTTTCTGCCCTTATTACTTCTTTTTTTATTTTTTCCAAGCGGTTTATATCATTTATTTTATCTAAAAGGCTTTTGATTTGCTCTGCTTTTTGGCTACCAAACTTCAACTTAACATCCAACAGGATTGCTTTTTTAAGACCTTCTTTTAGACCTTCTTTTAGACCTTTTACAAGACCTCTTTTTTCTCCTTCTTTCAGACCTTTTACAATTCCTCTTTTTTCTCCCTCTCTTTCCCCCCATTTATAAAAAAGAGTTTTTCTTATATCTATTTGTATTGGCACGCGCTTTAAATTTATTTCACTTATGGTTTCTGAAAACTTTGACAAAATCATCCCATGTTTTTGCTTCTATTATTTTTCTCTTTATTTTTTTTAGGTGATTTACATCATCTACTTTTTCCAAAATAGTTTTTATCTCTTTTACCTTTGATTTACCAAACTTGATTTGAACATCCAATAAAATCGCTTCTTTCAATCCTTCTTGTTTCCCCCTTTTTCACCTTCTTTCCCTCCCCATTTATAAAAAAGAGTTTTTCTTATATCTATTTGTATTGGCATAGGCTCTAATTTTATCTCAACATCAAATAAACTACCTAAAAAACTTATATCTTCACATATATTTTAAAAGTTGTTTTTTGTTTTTGATAATTTTTGAAATCTTTCTTATCACTTTTTTGAATACCTCTGGTTTTTCTCTATATTTTTCAGCTAAAACTCCTAATACAACTTCTTCTGGCTTATCACTTCTTAAAAACTCATCAGGGTCTATTTTCTTCCAATCAACAACTCTGAATTTGAGAGTTTTGAATTCTGACTTGAAATAAGAAGGAGGGGGATTCCCTTTTCCCACAAATAAAACAATCTGCACAGGTTCTTTACCAAATTTTTCTTCAATCCCAACAGAATAAAGCAACATTCTTTTAGGTAAGGTCTTATCTTGTTGAGCTTGGATTTCAATATGGAAAATTTTATCACCGGCTTTAAAGAGCATATCAGGTCTGAGAGATTTGAGGAGCTTTACCTCCTGATTTATATCTTCAAGTTTTTCCTCTATTTTTTCACCAGTTGCTATGGAGATAATTTTCTTTGCTGCTCGTGAGAAGATTTCTTTTAAGACAAGATCAAACCTTTTGAGTTCTTTTTTGTATTTGCTTTCTTTTTCTTCTTTTTCTTTTCTTTTTCTTTGTTGTTTTTTTTCTTATTTTTTTCATCTTAAATTTTCAGTTTGCATTTTATGTATGCGTATTGGTACAAAATAAAGTTGTCATAACTTATATTTTACTTTTTTGTTTTGTTTGGTTATGGGGGATGTTTCCTGACATTTCAAAGGAAAATCAGAAGATTTTTCAAGTGCATATATCAATTTATACTTTTTTATAAAAATTCGGTAGGATACTATAATTTCATTTATATGAAGCTTGAAAATAAGGTTTTAGCATTAGCAGAGGAAAGAATTTTCAAAGATAATATTCTTTATCTTTCAGAAAGCATAGCAAAAATCTACGATGAGGAGATTTTAGAGATATATAGAAGGTTTTTAGGGGATGTGGATGGTGTTTGCCTTGTTGGCTTTGGAAGCTTTGGAAGAAAACTTATGGCTCCATGTTCAGATTTAGATTTTGTTATATTAACTTCATCAAAGTCGGTTGCTGAGAAGGAAAATAATAAAATATCATCTTTTATTCATCATGTTTGGGACATAGTTTCAAAAGCTGAATATTCTGTGAGAACTCCGGAAGAGACGATAAATCTTGCTCTTGAAGATGAAAAAGTCCTCACATACCTTGCTGATATAAGATATGTAGCAGGAGATAAGAAAGTTTTTAACCATCTTTTGTACCTTGTAAATCAACTAAAACATACTCACTCTATGAAAATTTTTTCTACACTTGTTCAAGATAGAAGTGCACGCATATCAAAATATCAGAATCTTGTTGAACCAGATGTTAAAAAGTCACCGGGGGGACTTGAAGATTTTTTCTTTATGAAAGTTCTTCAAAATCTTGTTTCAGAAGATATTCTTGTGTCTCTAAAAGAAATTGAACAGGATTTTTTGAGAATTCTTGAAGTAAGGTTTATCTTACACATTCTGACCAGAAGAAATAATAATTCACTTTACCTCGGTTTGATTGACGAGATACTCAATTTCATAAAATCAAAGACGGGAAAGAGATACGGAGTAGTTGAATTTATAACGAAAGTCATATCATCTATGCAGAGAATAAAGGTTTATGCAGATATATCGCAAAACTTTGTGAAAAGAAAAATTTATCCCCCAAATCCTTCACTTATATCTTATCTTGGACCTTATATTTCGGATGGTGAGTTTTTACATGCTGATATTGAACTTTTTAAAAAAGAACCTTGGAGACTTGTTGAGATATTCAAAATTGCAAAATCTAATAACCTTGAAATATCTCCAGAAATTTCATACTACATATTGAAGGTAAGAAATGTTGATTTGAGCAAAGATGTTCAGGCAAACAAGATATTTTTTGAGATAATAACAGATCTTGGTGGAATAGAGAAAACTCTTATGCGTATGAAAGAGCTCGGAGTTCTTGAAAATGTTATTCCAGAGTTTGGGAGAGTTTCAAATTTATATCAAATTTATCCTCCTCACATATATCCCGTCGGTACCCATCTTATAAAGTGCGTAGGAGAGATGGAAAAAATACTTTCAGGAATAAAGCCAAAATTTGTAGATATAATGCCAGGGTTAGATGAGATAGACAAAAATGTGGCTTTGTTATCTTCTTTTCTACATGATATAGGAAAGGGTTCAAAAAAAGATCATTCAGAGGTAGGGGAGGTATTAGCTGAAAGAATAGGAAAAAGGTTAGGTTTAGCTGGTGAAAGTCTTGATAGGTTGAAGTTTATCGTCAGAAATCATCTGATTTTAGCTCATTTTTCACAAAGAAGAGATTTACACGAAAGGGAAACAATAGAAAAATTAGCCTCGTCTTTTCCAGACCATATTACACTCAATACCCTTTATTTGGTATCTATTGCTGATGCATTGGCAACAAATCCTAATAACTGGAACCAGTGGAAGGCTCATCTTCTTGGTGAAATTTATGGGAAGGTTGACGAGGAGATGAGAAAAGGATTAGAGTATGTTGAAGAAGAGCATATAGATACCAATATTTTAAGAGAAGAACTTTCTCAGATTTTTCCTGAAAAGATAGTTTCATCATATATATCTTCTCTTTCAGATAAATTCATTTCATTTTTCAGCTATGATAGGCTTTTCAGGTATTCTTGTCTTCTTCTGAAAGCTTATATGGATGGTAGGGGAGTTGCAACTTATACTACAAGAAAAGAAGGTGTAATTGAAGTTATAGCAATAGATAAAGATAGTTGGTCTCTTATAAGTGAATGTGCTGGGCTTTTATTTCTTTCAGGTTTCAATATACTATCGCTTTACTCAGAGGGGGGAGTTCTGGGTTTATCTATAAATGTATTTTGGGTTCAACCGCAAGATAAGGTTAGAGCCCAAAATTTCGTTAGAATTTTCAGAACAAGAAATCTTGAAAAGATTATTGAGCAAATCAGAAAGAAGAGAGAGAATTCTCAATTCGGAGGATGGCAGTTTAGCGTTAAAAAGAATTCCAGAGATTCTGTGAAAGTTATCTTTGATAATACAACATCTCAAAATTATACAATTGTTGAAGTTTACTGCTATGATAGACCGGGACTTCTTTTTGATATATCTTGTGCGATATCTTTTATGGGATATGAGATCTCGGTTGCAAAAATCTCAACCCGTGAAGATAAGGTTGCGGATATTTTCTACATAAGAGATAGAGCTACTGGTAAAAAACTTCTTGATGAGCAATGTGAGGCTCTCAAAGATGCTATTCGAGATGCTATTATTCAAGGTATTCAGATTCAATTTGGGCAGCAACAACTTCTTTGAACTCTTCTGGATTTTCTCTCATTTTTTCAAGGTTCTCTCTAATTTGTGAAAAAACTTCATCAAATTCAACAATTACTCTTTTCCTCTTTATCGGGTTTGCATGAGATACGACTTCTTTATAAACAAAAGGATGCTGAACTCCTAACTCCTTGAGTTTCTGCACTATTTCTTTTACTATAATGTGTAGTTCTTCTAATACTTTTGCTCTTTCTTCCCTTTTTGGTTTTGCTTCTTTTAAGGAAATATCGAAAGGCCAATCCGTCTTTTTTAGTATTGGGTCCCAAGCTGAACCTGAAAATTTTTCCTCTCGCTCATAAACCATTCCCATAGTCACATAATGGATTTCCTCAACAGATTGGAGAACTTCATCATCTGTTTCTGGTTTATCTGGGTACATATCAACGAGCTCATTATAAATTCTCAAAGCAACATACGCTTTTTCTTTTATGTTTGGTTGTTTCTCTATATTGAGGTTTATCATCAAAGTTGCATAATCCCACGGAATTATGACAGATGGTATTTTTTTTATGCCCAAATCAAGACATGCAAGGTATCTATGTTGTCCATCAAGGATTATAAATTTATCTTCATCAGGTTTTTTAGCTACGACCAAAGGAACAACAAAACCTATTGTTGAGATTGATTTTGCAAGGTTTTTCACATGAGGTTTTGATGGTTTCCTCTGATATACAACTACTTCAAGCTTATCAACCGGTATTTCAGCTACTACAAGGTCATATCCCTTATATGGCTCTTTCATAATATAGGTGTTCTGAAGGAGTTTCCTTATATCTTCCAAGTTCCCTGATAATTCTTTTTTTGTTTCAAAAAGGTCTGCCATAATTTTTATTTTTAATACATATTTTTTACTTTTTGGGAAAAATAAGCAAATTTTTGTTTTGGTTTTAGATTTAGTTTTAGTTTTAGACTTTTCTCCTTACTCACTTACTTACTTAATTTTCATTTTATTATTTTTTGTAATTTAGTAATTGGGAAAGGCTAAACAAAATATACTTTTGAATGAGATTTTTGTTTGGCGAATTGAATTTGGATTTGAGTGAATATATTTTGGCTTTTTGGAAATCTTTTCTTGCTCTATTCATAATAGTTGATGTCTTGGGAAATATACCAATATTCCTTTCCATTTCGGCTCGTATGACGAAGACTCAAAGACAAAAAATGCTTACAAGAGCGGTTTTCGCTTCTTTCTGGCTTCTTATTACTTTCACACTTTTGGGAGATTTCTTCTTCAAGTTCTTCGGTGTGAGTTTAGATAGTTTCAGAATTGCAGGAGGAATTCTGCTGCTCGTTATCTCGCTCAAAATACTTTTGGTTGGAACATGGGAAGAAAAACAAATTGACCCAGAAAGTTCCGGGGTTGTCCCAATTGCTTTTCCTCTTCTCGCAGGTCCCGGTGCCATAACGCAAGTAATAATATCAACAAAACAATACGGTTTTCTGATAACTTTTATATCTATTTTGCTTGTCTCAATAATAAACTATTTTGTTCTGAAAAAGATAGACTCTATTTACAAATTTATGGGAAAATCGGGTTCGGTAGTCATTTCAAGGCTTATGAGCATTATGATAGCTGGAATCTCGGTTGATTTTATCGTGAAAGGCATCTCAAACACGTTCTTTTCAAACACAAAAAATTAAGGGTATTTTATATTGAAGATGATTGAAGATATTCTTTATTGAAACCTCTGAGCGGAAATTGTAAAATTTACTATATGCTACTTGGTGGTATAATAATTTTTGGATTTTTGGTGGGAGGTGGAGTGATTACTCCTCAAATGAATATGTTTGACCTCGGAGGATTTGTTTCTTTTTCTATGTATGAAACTAATGTGAAAGAAAAAACCCCTTTATCATCTTTGTATCTTTCTGCAAGGTTTGGATATGCTCCCGTAGAAGAATTTTTTCCTTATGTTATTGTTGGAATAAAGAACTTGGTTCCCCTTTCACCTTTGCCGACCTTGAACCAGTTTGGTGCTGGTGCAAAAGTTTCTCTTTTATCCAAAGAAAGAGACATAAACTTCAATTTTGATGCTCACTTTGAATATTATCCTTTCATTGAAAAAACAAAAGGTGGTTTCCCAAATAATCTATTTTGGCAACTTTCTCCCACTATATCATTTAAGTTTGCTAACTCATTAGTATATGTTGGTGGAGGATATAAAGATTTCATAATAGAACTTGAAGATGGAGTAGTTTTAAAAAGCAGACCACAAAATAGATTTTTTGTCGCCGTGGGAGGAGACTATTACCTCAATCCAAAAACATACATCACTGTTGAACTCCATTCCTTTGGACAAAACTTAATATCTGCCGGAATATCTCATAGATTTTGAAGAAGAAGAAAGGTAAGCTAAATTTTTTTAAGCTAAATTTTT
>Ga0326762_1000526_pt1 | contig 17127 bp, 15 predicted proteins | sample NORPS_S_FD_207669 | JGI IMG/M metagenome (GOLD analysis project Ga0326762, IMG submission 207669) | Hot spring sediment microbial communities from Norris Geyser Basin, Yellowstone National Park, WY, United States - NOR.PS_S | ecosystem: Environmental > Aquatic > Thermal springs > Near-boiling...
AGCACCGCGACTTGGTGGTGAAGGTGCTGGGCTCGGAATACGCCGAGGTGGCCTACTCCAAGTCGGCCGTCACGGTTGCCATGGACGAGAGCGACTGGGAGAGGATATGCAACGCCACAGAAAGCGCCGTCCTCGCCGCGTTCGGCGCCAGCTGTAGCGGCTGGCACCCGACGAAGCAGTGGAGCGCGTCAATCGAAGTAACTAGCCAGCCGCAGATCGAATGCAGGACTGTGGGGAACGAGACCCGTTGCGAGGAGGTGGAGACCTGGCACAGGGCCGCAGTCGCCGTCTCCCTGCTGTACGTCCCGGCCCCGACGCCCGCCGTGGCGGGGTTCCAGCGCGGAAGCCGCAACACTGGAGACGTGGTGGACTTGATATTCGGCTACGCCTTCTACGCGCTGTCGTCGGTCTTCCCGCTGGGGCGCGGGTTTGCGCCGCTTGCCGCGAAGTTTGTCGAGCCTTTTGCCTGGATCTGGACGTCGCTCATCCCCTGGGCGTTGCGGCTGGTCTACACGCTCATCGCCGTCACGGCGGGGGCGGCAGGCGTGCTGATACTCGCCGGCGCCGGGGCGCCGGTGCTGAAGGTCCTCGGCCTTTCGCAGTTCTTCCAGCTGAGACTGCGGGCAGGCTCGGTGGAGACCACCGTGCTACAGCTGGCTTCTAAAGGCCTCGCCGCGGCCGGCAGGGGCGGGGCGGCAGTGGCGGGCGGCGCAACCGCCGCCGCCACCGCAGAGGCGGCTAAAAACGTAGCGGCTTCCTGGATCCACTACGCGCAGATGTGGGCGCTCTACGCCTCCTCTGCGCTTAAGTGGACAACTTGGCTCTGGAAGTTCGACCCCATACGCCTCACAGTTGCGCTGGGGCTGTCGGCATACGTCGGCTCCAAGCTGGACATGAAGGTAGTCATAAAGGCCCCGCACCCCCGCCTCCAGCCCGTTGCAAGCGCCACTGCCAAGCTCATTGAGTTCATGGCCAGAGAGCTGAAGGGCATGCATCTGCTGGCGCACCACGGCTCTCCTTCGACCCCGGAAGGCCAAGCCGCCAAGGCCTCGGCAAAGGCGCTTGACTGGCTGTGGGCCGCGACGCATCTGCGCGCGGACTGGTTTGTGGCCAAAGCCGTAGCCCACGTCTTCCACACGGCCTACCACTTGAGCGGCGGCGACGCGAAGCTGGCCGCATTGTGGACGGTCTTGATGCGCAGGCCGCCGCGCCACACAGGCGACTTGGCCGCCTTTGCCGTGGAATTAGGCATAAAAAGGCCGTTCCTCGTTCACCCAAAGCACTTGGCGGAGGGCTTCGAGCGCCTTGGGTACATCTACACGCAGGAGCAGGCCGCCGCCCGGTACCTGCAACACTTCGGCTACGACTACCAGCGGCTCAAGCAGGCTTGGGAGAAGTACTACGACCACCTCAGCTTCAACGTCTCCCAGCCGGAGCTCTTCACCTACCTGCCGGCGGACTTCTCCCTGCGCCTGAAGCTTGCCGACTTCGCCTTTACGAAGTACAGAGAGGGGGATCCGAATGCATTGTACTTCTCGCCGATTCCCGAGTTCCGCAAGCTGGCAAGGGAGCACATGGGGGTGGAAATCACCCCAGAGGGCAAGACCGCGCCTGTGTGGAACATGTGGCTGAAGGGCGGCGCCAAAGTTGCGGAAAGGGGCGACGTAGAGGCGGCGCTGAGGCTCGGCCCAGGCCCCATGGGCAAAAAGGTAGAGTTTGGCGAACCTCTTGAGCTAAACGCCGAAAGCTTCAACAAGCTGAAGAGCGCCATGGAGCACGTCGTCGGCAAGGCGGCGCGCGCCGCTGGAGCGGACAGAGACACCGCCGCGGCAGGCGTCTGGAAGATGCTTGAGGATCCCCAGATGCGGAAGGCCCTCAAGCTGGAGGGAGACTACAAGAGGCTTGAAGACGCGCTGAGGCAGGCCGTTTCAGACATACTGCCGAAGGATCTAATCGAGAAGGGCCTGTCAGGCATCATGCAGGGAGACACGCTGAAGGCTATCTACGAGCTGGTGAAGGAGGACGAGCCCCAGTGGTTCGAGCGCCTGCCGGAGCACGTCCAGGAGAAGATCATAAACGCCCTGCCCTACGGCGACTGGTCTTACGTCTACAGCGCCAAATACGCCGCAGAGGTAGCCGACATAACGTGGCGCGAGATCACGCCCCACGGCCAAGTGGTGGAGCACAGGGTGCTGGACTACCTGCCTGCCCCGGTCAGGGAGGCGGTGGTTGCGCAGAGGCTTGCGGCTCTGGAGATGCCGCCTCCTCAACAGCAAGTTGCGCCTTCTGCCCCCGCGGCTGTGGACTACTCGCAGTACGTCAAAACAATGGAGATGTTCAGCGTAAAGAGCTACGAAGCTGTGGAGGGGGGCCAGGTGGTGGAGAAGCAGATCAAGCCGGAGGACTTGGCCGCATTCGGCAGTCCGACGGAGGTGAGGCGGATGCTGGTAGAAACCGCCATGTTTGCAAACTCCTCAGAGAAGTACTACGATGAGGGGAGGGACTACATGCCGCTGAGGATAGAGGGGAAGGACGAGGAGGAGAGGGCGAAGAAGCTGAGGGAGTTCCTAGAGAGCCAGCTACAGGAGATGAGAGATACGGCGCTGGCCGCCGGCCTGAGCGAGGCTGAGGCGGAAGCCGCCGCGGAGCGGTGGCTTAAGATGCTGATGTCGTCAGAATACGCGGATTTCAGGGACAAACTGCTGGACTTCGCCCTGTATGAAGATGGATACGAGGCGTATGAAGCGCTGACTAACTTAATTGAAGCGGCGGCTAAACACACGCCGCCTAAAGAACCGATGGCTACGGAAGTGGAGCAGGTGTATGAGGCTGAGCAACCAGCACCAGAGCCGTTTACGGCGGTGGACGTGCAGTACGCCCCCGCCGAAGATAGATACGTAGCTGTGGGCGAAGTTGAAGAGCGGGTGGATGCAGAGGTGGGCGTAGTTAAGGACGAAGACCACGTAGAAGCGGTAAGACGCATCTTAGGCATAAGCTTCAGCGAAGACGACGTCGTTGCGACTGAGGTCTCCATCAAGTACAGACTGCCGCATGAAGTCGCCGCAAGACTGGCGGAGGACTTCGGCACGTATGCCAAAGACGTGGCTGAGGAGGTCAAGCGCGTAGACGACTGGCTCGCCAGGGCGGGCGCCGATGATGAATTCCGCCGCAGGTACATAGAGCAGAACTTAGACCGGATCGTAGTAGATGCCGACAGCGTCATCAAGGAGCTGGCGGAGGAGGCCGCAGAGAAGGCGCCCAAGGAGCTCCGCGACCTAGTCGCCAACGACCTGGCCAAGGGCAGGTTCGACGAGGTGAACTGGAAGCTGTCTCAGATACAGCGGTACTGCGAGTCGAAGGGCAGTTGCACGCCGGAGGAGAAGAGGGACTTCTACACCAAGCTCTAAGCTTTTTTCCGCGTCAAGTTTATAAATATGCATTCCTTTTATCCATATGGAGCGCGTCTTGGTGGACGGGTTCAGGTACCTCGTTTTATTAGACCGCGTGCCCCCCGACCTAGACCTCTACGTTTTGTGCATGATCCTCAGGCGGGCTGGATTCCTCCCCGACTTCATACAGGCGGAGGTGTGGGCGCAGGGCCGGCCGGTTGCCTACTTCTACTTCCGCCTCCACGGAGGCGGCTTCTATGTAGGCCCCTCCAGACGCTACGCTAACGGCAGGTGGCAGGTATTCGGCAAGCGGTACTTCGTGCGGCATGGATACATCACAGACGGCCGCACCAGGTGCGTCATGTGAATCTTTTTCTTTCACCCCAGCCCCGTCTTTAATATGCGGATTGTAAACGTTGTAGCCACTTGCAAAACAGTAGCCGAAATACCAGAGGATGTGCCCTACGAAGAGGTGAAAAACGGCAGGAAGTACTACCTCCCGCTGGACCTCCTCTTCCCCGGGGTTCACCACCTTCCGCAGGAACGCATCGTCGTTGTTGTCTTCAACACCGGCAAAGCCAAGATCTTCTCGAAGCGGTACCCGCTATCCAATCTGCCGTACTTCACAGACTGCAGAATTGAGAACATAGTAGCCGTAGCGGAGATCCCAGCGATGCCGCTTGAAGAGTTTCTGCAGTTGCTGGAAAGTAGGGGCTTCGTCATAGGAGACAGAGAGAAGGTAAACGCAATATTGGCGTACCGCGGCGAAACGACGGTCAGAATATTCCCAAAGACAGGTAGCAATACGTATAAGGCAGTAATCTTCGCCCGCTCGGAAGAAGACGTCAAAGAAACTATACGCCTGCTCGCAACGCGATAACAGGGATTCTTCCACAGGGATTTGTTTACAGGGATAATTATCCCTGTAGGGAAATCCCTGTTGCCGCTGTGCGCCGTTTATAGGCGGGCAGTTTCGCCGTTTTTTGTTTAATTACATTTATTCCATGTTTAACGGCGGCTATATGATCGGCAAAACTACAGGCCACGTCTTGGGGCCGCTTGGTTGGCTACAGGTGAGGTTCGCCGCCTACGTTGGCGATGAAATATTTGGCGAGGCGAGTAGCACCACCATAGTCCCCATGGGGCCCACCGCCCCGAAGCCTGCGCCGCACATCAGCGAGTTGACCACGTTTGTCTGCCTGATGCTCATGCCTTCGGTGGCCTTGCCGCCGTACCGCGCAATGGACATGGGACCGCACAGCAAGACGCTGTCTACGGCAGTTACAACTGTATGCATGACGTACTACGGCGGAAGGCGCTACAGGCAACACAAGCACATAGAGCTGAGGCTCGGGCCTAGGAGGTACATCGTGCTCTTGTGGCCGGACTCTCTCGCCGCGGCGCCTCTGGCGCACATGGCGCACAGGCTCTACATACTGTGCCTGCAACATGAGTGCGACCTCTCGCCGCTTTTCGCCCTCGCCGACCCGCTCCAGTACCCGCAGTACGCCGCGGCCGTCGCGAGGGCGATCTACGTGCCGCAACGCGACGTTCAGTTCACAAGATGGTTGCCGATATGCAACTACATAGACTGCAAAGACACGATCTTCTCGGCGCAGAACTACGAGCAGACCTTCGCCCGCGCCGCCCTGGACATATTGAGCAGTCCGGAGAAGCTCCAGTTGCTGATGCGCCTCGTCTACGACCGCTCCAAGGAGGCGAGGCGGCTCGGCTTTATGACAGGCCTGTGGACGTTGAACCCAGAGGCCTTGCCAGGCGACATCTGGAGCCAGATAGAAGATGCGGTTAAGAGGCGCGACCACATGCAACTCTGCGACTTGGCCAAGCTCGCGGAGGAGGGCGCAGACAAGGGGCAGTTCAGCACGGCCGCAACCGCAGCCCTCGGCATGGCGGCGCATATGGTGCCCATACAGATGATACTCCCGCTACTGAGGCTGACCTTATGAGCCAGCCCAAAGCGGTTGCCCTGCTGGAGGAGCTGGGCCTCTACAGCAGAAGCCTGCCGGGTATCTACATCATATACGGCGCCCCCGCTGTGGGCAAGACCACCCTCGTGGCCAGGTTCCTCTGGGAGCTCGCCGACCTCGGCGTCCCCACCTTCTACATAGGGACTGAGCCCAACCTGAAGCTCTACGGCCAGCTGGAGAAGATAAGGGAGAAGCTACCCCGCGTCTTTAAGTGCGGGTACCGGGAGATAGCCGCGGTGGAGTACGTGGACTCCTACCTCCCCCTCCTCCACAAGGCGGTCGAAATAACGGGCCACTGCGGGGAGGCCGTCTTGGCGGTGGACTCCATAACGGCAGTGGCGCTCCACGAGCAGGGCCGCTACCTCGCCTCCACGGGGAAGCTGGACGTCCTCCCCATAGTGCGGACTATGAGTAGCTTCGCCAACGCCATGACCCAGCTCATAGCCAACAACATAGCCAGCAAGGCCGTAAGCGTCTACTACGTGGCGCAGGAGAGGCCCGCCATAGGCCAGACCTACCACGGGGAGCCGGCCGCGCCGTCTTTCGCCATGCGCGCACAGCACAACGTCCAGGCGGTGGCCAGGCTCGCAGTCGGAGCGGAGGGCAAAAGGATCCTCAAGGTGGTGTGGCACCGCGTCTCGAAATACACCGGCGCCGCCAGAGAGGTGCAGATAGAGCCCCTCCTCTGAAGAAAAAACTAGGAACGTGCAATTTTTTCGATATCCTTCCGCGGAACAGTCCATCTTTCCGTATCAAACATTATCACATATTTTGACGGCTCCGCGAGTCGGTAAAATCCGCCTTGGCTACTTGGCGTAATTATAACTGGGTTGTAGAACAAAATTTCATCATTTTTAAGGTTTTTATTTTTTGTAAACATATAAGGACGCATGACAGCACTAAAAGCCTCCGAATACACATCATTTACCACAAACGACAACATGTCATCTATTACTATCGGCGTTGCGATTCTGCTCCTCAACGCATACAGTATTCCAATAACAAGCCTCCGCGCCAGCTCATCATATTCTTCTGTTAAACATGTGGGAATAACCACCGTATCATCCTTCACAAACCTCATGAGCATCTTAAGCCGCGGTTCAATCCATGCGGCAACATCAACCTTATACTTCTTATTGACAAACTCCATCAAGCATTTAAGGTCGTTGCACTCTGAAGTCGACAGAGCATCAAAAGACGGCCTAAAGCCGTCGGATACAGTAAATTGAAGAATGCTACTTATTCGCTTTGCTATCAAATCCGCACCGCGAATCTCTATCCATTTTTCACTGCAGTCTTTTGCTTGTATGAAAATTATCTTAATACCCAGCTTCTGCGCTACTTTAAGCAACGCCAAAATGAATGTGGTCTTGCCGGTGCCCGGCGGGCCTGCGACTGGGCCCGCGGAGGCTTACCCCGGCCCACCGGGGCCACTGCGTTACGATCATTTCGAGCACTTTTTCCGTTTTCATGTTGAATATCGGCTTAGGCTTTGTTGTTGAATCGGTTCTATATTTTCTGCGCCTATGGGGGTGTCATGTATCTGTACTCAGTGCCTGCGGCGTCGGAGGAGGAGTTCCAGCAACTCGTGCTGACGCCGGGGAGGAGGATCGGCCTGGACATGTCCAGGGGGTTCGTCCTGTCCGACGTGCCGCTGGCTCCGCCGTTTCTGGCGGAGGGCAGGGAGAGGGAGGCGGCGGAGCTGTGCGTGGGGAGGCCCCCGCTTCCGGTCGTGGCCCACTACCCGGCCAGGGGAAGGGGCGGCCCGAGGGTGGGGGCCTCCACCGCGCCCAAAGGCGTGATATGGCTCGACCCCATCGGCATATTCCACAAGGGGAGGGAGTGGCGGGTGGCGACTAGTTGCAAGACCAAGCCGCCTCTGGTCGGCTGGGAGCGGGTGACCGTAGACGCCGTGGCTGAAGTGCTGAAGCACATGTCCTACTGGTACTGGATGTTCTGGCCCAGGGGGATCCGGGTGGATCCCCGCGGCTCACTACTGTGGGCGGAGGGCACCGAGCTTCTGGCGAAGAGGAGTGGCAAGATGAGGCATGTGCTGAAAGGCGTGGAGGGGAGCGGCGGCGTCTTCAAGGTGGCGGATGAAGACGCCTTGATCGCGGACATACGGTCGTCGGCGTCTGCAGACGAGCTGATGCACATATTCGTGGCGGGGGCGTCGGCCGCCGGGAAGACCACCCTGGTGAAGAGCATAATAAGCGGACAGCGCTACCTCGTCATCGACATAACGCCTAAGGGGGAGTACGCGGCGTCTCTGGGGCCCACCGTCGAGGGAGGCATCAACTTCTCCGCCTTCACGGTGGAGGAGCGCGTCCAGCTCCTCACCTTGGCCTTCGCCGCGACGCTGGGCAAGGAGGACGCCAGCTTCTCCCCGGTTCAGTTCGGCGCGCTTCGGCGCTTCGGCGCGGTGCCGTTGCGCAACCTCCTAACCACCATCGCGGCCGCGCCGGATCTGCCCCAGCTGAGCAAGCAGGTCATGATAGAGAAGCTGGCGTCCCTCTGCGCGCACGTAGATACGGAGTACAACTGCACGCCCCACCCGCTCCTCGTCAAGCACGTAGAGGTGAAGCCCCCTGTGGTGGTGAGGGTGGCGGTGGAGGATCCCTTCCTGCAGGCCGTGATAGTCCACGGCATCTTGATGCGCCTCCTGAAGACCCCCCAGCCGGAGCCCACCTTCGTAGTGATAGACGAGTACCACCGCGTGGCGGCTAAGGTGGAGAACATCGAAGACCCCCCCGAGAAGGTGATAAGGATGGGGAGGCACGGCAACTGGCACATGATAATATCTACGCAGAGCCCGCTGGAGCTTAAGACAGCCGTCCTCTCCATAGTCCCGACGCACATCTACTTCCAGCTCCACGGCGAGGCGGCCAGGCTCGCCGCCGCCGTGCTCAACGTGGATCCCGCCGTGGTGTCGTCGCTCGGCCCCGGCCAGTGGCTGGCTGTGGTGAGGTCTGGCCCAGGCAGGCCCTCCTGGCACAGGAGGTCTCCTTAATGCTGTTGCTGACGTACACCAACTCAGCCTCGCTACCGTTCCCCCACCCCGCCATGGCGTCTCCTTTCTACGCCAAATACCTCCCGCCCCACGCCGCTCCGCGGCGGCTGGACTCCGGCGGCTACCTGGCCCTCAAGAGGGGCGCCCGGCTCCCCACCCCCCGGGAGCTGTGCAGGCTGTGCGAAGAGGCGGGGGCCGAGGTCTGCTTCGCCCCAGACGTCCCGCCGCCGCCGGACGCAGACTCTCTGACCTACTTCCGGCTTGAGGCCAGGAACCTATCCACGGCCGCCCCCTGCCCCCTGGCCCCAGTGGTGCACATCCACACATCCGCCGAAGCCTACGCGGCCGCCTTAAGGCTCGCGCTCAGGGCCGCGCGGGAGCTCGGCGCTCCGCTGATCGGCGTGGGGGGAGCCGTGCCGCACCTAACAGCCCACAGATACGCCTTGGTCAGAGCCCGCGCCCTCGAAGCCCTCCAAGCCGCAGGCCGCATACACCTATTCGGCGCAGGCTCGCCGACAACGCTTATGCGGCTCTCCCTGCCCCCCTGCGCCTCTGCGGACTGGTCTGGGTGGACGCTCAAAGCCTCATACGGCAAGGTAGTACTGCCGCCGGAGATAGGCGGCGGAGGGGAGCGCCACGTCACCGGCGTAAAGTTGCACAAGAAGTACCCCGTCCTCAGCCGCCAGGAGGCCGAAGCCCTCCGCAGGTGGCTTGTGGAAAGGGGGTTCGCAACTCCGCCCCCAGAGGAGTTCGTTGAGGCGCTGAGGAGGAGCTACATCTACAGGGCGCAGGTCAACGCCTTCGTGGCGCTGAAGTGGTACGAAGAGCGGAAAAACGCCTCAACTTACACGACGGAAAAAACTTCAAAAACAGAAACAATTTGGTCTACCTAAATCATCCAAATTTCTAAAAATTTCCCCTGCGTAACACAGTCAGTTATTAGAACCGCGTCGTAAACGCCTTACCGCCGCTTCGTGCCTGTATCTAAAAACGGCGTTGCGAATAAGAGCGCCGCCAACAAGGCACCCCACAGCATGCAGACGTCTGGGGGGCTGAGCTGAACGACGTGATTACCATAAAGGCAGAGGACAATGGCTGGTCCATTGATGTAGATCGCCGCGGTGAGCTCATAGCCCAGCGGTAGCGGATGCGGCCGCGGCAGATTTGAGCTGAGCCTGCGGAGCAGTAGGCGGAACAGAACACCTGCGGCAGACCCCTCCAGCGTCAAAAGCACCAAATACGCAACGGCGCCATTTAGCTACCCCCAAAACACCAACAACATCGAGATAAGGTAAAAAAGAGGGGAATTATTCTATCAATAAATTTCTAGCTCTCATCAGCCTGCGGAGTTGTTCCGTGTTAGTCGCACTAGCCGCCATGTTGACTGCCTCCTCTATGCTCTTCGGCGCGTTCAGTTGCCTGTACACAACGTCGACGGTTTTGTTTAGATGCTTACCTAGCTCCCTCTCTGCGGCGAGGCGGATTTGTCTTATCTCCTCAAAAACGGCCCACGGGTCGGATGATGCGTTTAGTCTTGCATACAGTCTTACATACAGCGACACGGTGGTGCCGCGTATGATAAATGTTATGCTAATTCTATCTCCGTCGCATTGAATCAACATGAAGTTGTGACGTGGCGTCCATGAGGCCGATAGCCTGTGAGGGTCTTCGCCTGATCGGCAGACTTCAAAAACCCATGCTGTCTATCCACATCTCTACGTAGTCTGCAAGCTCTGCGTAGCGGATGAGGGCTTTGAGGTGCTTCTTGCTACACCTCAGCAGGTAGGCGCCGTTGTTCATGCGCACTACGGTGGGGCTTATGCCGGTGACTGCCTTTATAACAACTGCGATGCGTTCGGCGTCTTCTGCCGCGTCTGCCCGGACGAAGCCCGCCACCCCGCCTTTCTTCATCTTGATGAAAGAGACTTCGCACCTCGCCTCAACGCCGTCTACCTCAGCCGCCACGGCGATTTTAAGCCTGCCGTCTTCAAGCCAAGCCGACCCCCCTCTTACCCTCACAATGCGTCCATCCACCTCTTTTTCAAGGCCGGTCAGCGTTAGGAAGCCCCGCGTCATGCCCGCATCTACCGCCCTCTTCACCCTCCTATATGCGTCTCCGCCCTTTGCCTGGGCGGCGCGCAGGATCTGCTCCAGGAGCTCTCCCGCCAGCTCCCGTTGGCTCCCGGAGCCGTGGATGGAAAGCCATGCAATATACGCCAGGCCCTTTGCCAGGATCCGGAGGCGCCCCACTGCGCCGTCTTCCGGCATCTTCAGAGTGAAGTGCCTCCCCTCCACAAGCCCCATCTCCCTAAGCCTCTGCGCTTCGCGCTCCAAGACCTCTGGATGCTTAGAGTAGACTGCCAGCTTCTCTCCTACGCTGTATGTGTGCACGCGCTCTATCCTGGCAACCCACCTCTGCGCCTTCTTCGCATCGATCCATCCCCTCTCCGCCGCGGCCTTCACCGCTTCAATGACTGCCTCCTTAAGAGTCCTGTCCGCACCGGCGAGCCTCCTCAAAGAGGCGAATATGTTCCAAACCTTCTTATGGTACACCCTCGCGTCTACCCCCAGCTCCTTCAGCAAACGCAGAGCATGCTCCGCGCGGCCTTTGTTCGTAGTGTTGAACCTCAGCGCCGCACCACGCCGCCGCGTGCACAAGCGGAACTTAACTCCCCCAACGCCGTCTGACAGGAACAGATCCGCCACGACGTTCCCCTTCTCCGTCCTTCTTATGCCGGCGAATTTAACCTCCATACCTCTACACGGATAGACAACTTAAAAACATGCAGAAAAAAGGGGGAGGTTACTTGATGCCACTGTGGCGGTACTTTATGTGGGGAAGCGTCCTCATGACCTCGAAGGCTAGATTAGACAGCTGGTTGAGGAGCTTGGCGGCCGCGGCCTCCTCCAGCGTCACCACGCGCCGCTCGGCCCACCTTATCCACACCCTGGCCTCGTCCACGGCGGAGCACTCCTGGGAGGCGCAGGCCACCCAGCTACGGAGGGGCTCCTCCGGCGCGGTTGCGTAGGCCAGCTTAAGCGCTCTGCGGTAGAGCGCGTGCGCCGTGTCGAGGTACTCCGCCTTGCCGGTGGCTAGGTAGAAGCCGAGCTCCATAAGCGAAAACGCCGTGAGACGCATTATGCGGCTCTGGGGCCGGGGAAGCAAGTTGGCGGCCTTGTGGGCATACACAACGGCGGTGTCCAACGCGCCGAACAGCTTAACCACTGGGTCGTCCTTTTTGACCTGTCTGGCGGCTTCCTTCCAATACACTGTGGTGTCGCCTCCGTCGCCGGGACAAGAGAACAGCATTAAACATGGTTTAGTTATTACCATATTTCACCCAGCCGCCACTCCACATGTTGAACCAACCCACAGCGCAACATCCCCCTCCCCGCCGGTCATGCGGCTCCTGCTGTCCGCTCAGCTCTCTATCTCTGAAGCAAACAGCGCATGCCAGAGGCTCAAAATCCTCCTTATACGTCTATGGATAACTGCTTCTCGCCGACAGGGATAATTAACAGGGATAACCTTACAGGGATAATTATCCCTGTCAAGCAATCCCTGTAGGCGTTCTGGTTCAAAATAATGCTGACGCGCTTTTGGGTTTCTTTGCCGCGTTCTAGTTAATTCAACGGGTGCAACAACGGCGGTATAGACATAGAAGGGATCGTGGTTAGAGCCGTAAACAAGTCGGTATATATAATGGGCGACTTCGCCCCCGGCACTCTGCTTGAGAGCCAGTCCGGCGCCAGGCTCCTCGTGGTGTCTAGGAGGCGCGAGCTCTTGCCGGAATACGTGGAGATGCTCAAGCTGGCCGAAACGCTGGAGGATGCCAAGTCGGTTTCCATGTCCAGGGCTCTGCTGGTCGGCGGGGAGCCGCCCAGGCCGGGGGAGGCGGTGAAGCCGTTTGAATGGCCCACCAATGGCCGCGGCGTGTTCTCGCCAGAGGGCGAAGTAGATTTGATGAAGTATTCCGTGAGTCCACACATCTCAATTATAGGAATGACCGGGGCCGGGAAAACTACCTTGGTCAAGATCCTGATAGAGGAAGCGGTGAAAAAAGGTTTCAATGTGGTTATCTTCGACATACATGGAGAGTACGGCGACTTGGCGCAGAGGCTCGGCGGCTACGCCGGGCCGCCGATCCTGCCGCTCTGCGAGCTGACGGACCAGGAGCTTCTAGCCGTGACCGGCCTTCTGCGGGTGCAGTCGCCAATTAGAATGATGCGGTACCTGCGCTTCTTTGTCGAGGCGTTCTGCGCAATGGCCGACAAGATCGGTGTAGAAGATGTCCACGCGGCCCTGCAGAAGGCCGCCGAAGCCATGATGATGCTTGACAGCATCAACCCCAACGTCAAGACGCTGGACGGCCGTGACAGCCTCCTGGCCGAATTCGCAAGCTCGTTGAAGGAAACAGCCGGCGGCGTCGTCTACAACGCCCTTAAGGAAATCGTGAGGAAGGACGAGGAGAGGATAGCCGCCGCCGTGATGTACCTCATGTGGGCCGCCTCCGCCTCCCGCATAGCGCTTCGGGGCGGCGACCTGCCGCCCCTATACGTCGCGAATTTATTTGAAAGTAAAGAGTTGTTTATGACCTCTGACGTTACCGTCGGGCTTATGAGCTACATAATTAGGTATTTGGTGGAGAAGAGGCAGAAGGCGGTTGTGGTGGTGGAGGAGGCGGCCAAGCTGATGGCCGACGAGACGATGTCCAGGATTATATACCTGGCCTTGGCAATGACCCGCAAATTCGGCCTAAAACTTATTCTTGTAAGTCAAAGGCCAGGCGAATATGTTGCCAACACCCGCATCGTTGCGGGACGCGTGAGGAACTCTGCGTGGGCCAGGGAGCTGGCGTCGATTGCGCCGCAGATGCCTACCGACGTGGCGCGCCTTTTGCCGCAGTTGCGCCGCGGCGAGTTCATATACGTAGACGACGACGTTGTCCCAATACGCGTAGTGCCGTGATAGTCGCAGTGGACTCAGGAGTCAGGATTGCAAGTTGCTACAGCTATGTAACATGCCGCATTGAAAAGATCGGAGTCGCCGTCACCGGCGTCATCACAGACGGCGGCGCCGTAGACCTGCTGGAGTACCACACCACGTCGCCAGACATCCGCGACGTAGAGCTGGAGATGGCCAGGCTCTACGCGGACACGGCTGAGGTTTGCGTCTTCGATGGCTTGCCATCGCGTATCTGCCGACGAAACATCGGCATCATAAAGACGGGAAGGCCCATAGAGGGGTGGCTCTGCACGCAGTACGGCCCCTACGCCGTATGCGCCGACTTCGACATCCCCGCCGACTTGCTGAAAAAGGCGATCGAAATGAACGCCGCTGTGCACAAGATAGTGCACAGGCACGCCAAAGTGTTGTTTGAGTACGAGCTTGCCAAGAGGAGATGTGTTACTGCAACGGGGATCCACGTGGTGCCAGACCTGTCCTACTATTCTCAGAAATAACCCCCTTTTTCACTAACACAACAGCTCTGAAAAAGATGCAGACAGATGCATTGCAGTCCTTAATCCTAAACAACAGCCTACATCCCCCGGGTAACGAATGCAGTTGCAAACAACAAATGGAATAGATTCGTATTACATCAAGACCCTCAACACGGCACAGACACAACAAGTACCAACACCACAACTAAATCATCAAACAAAAACAAAAAGAAACGCACATGGTGTCAAGATGCAAACACTGCAATGGGCAGCTACTGTTAACAAACGGAGAGTGGGTTTGTAGAGAATGCGGCACTGTAGCGCCGCTCTATGTGTGGCCGCGGCGACGCATAACAAAAAAAGAAGCATATTTAGCTATATTACGTGGCTACGCGTAGAGTGGTCTCGCTACAGTGTATTCCACAAATAATTTCTTTTTTTTCTCTTGATGGATATTGACTTGTTTTAGGATTCCAAATGGTTTTTGGAGACAAAACTTTTGGTCGTTGTTAAAAGGAGGGAGTTAGGTGTGGGTGCGGCGGCACCTCTTAATCGATTTGATTAATTGTTGGACGCGCCTCACTGTGCGTAGGGTAGCGGAAGCAATCCATCGTATAAAGAAGCCCCAGTTTCTAGAGAAGACCGCGCCCGCCAGCCCGAGAGGCGGAACTGGCACGGCCGTTTTTCATTATACAAAAGAAGAGGGGGCTCACTGGCCGGCGCCCGACCCGGAGAGCTACGCGCTTACCGGATCCGCGTGATCTCCTCCCCCCGTCCGGCCGGAAGCCGAAGGTGGCATGTAGGGCAGGAAAAGATAGGTTGGTGCTGGTTCAGTAGAGTCCTTCGTCTGTGATCTTGTAGACGATTTTGACGTCTGGGGCCATGCCTGGTACGTCTAGGGGCCACATGTAGCCTTCCATCTTCTGCTTGTTGGGCCTCACCAGCATGAAGATGTAGTGTATGCCGTGGAGGAAGATGTTGCCGCCTGTGGGCCGCTTAGTGGAGAAGATGTCTGGGACGTCCACCACTTGGTTGGTCACGATGACCAGGGCGTTGAAGACCGTCGCGTGGCGGTTGAGGAGGCTGATTATGTGCGCCAGCGTCTGCTGTCTGGACTGGAGGTGCTCGCGGCCTAGGAACTCAGCCCGGAGCGTGGCGATTATGGAGTCCACCACCACCACCTCTACGTTGCTCGTTATGGACGCGATCACGTCCCGCAACGCGCTGGTGTTGGCCGCCTCCGCAACCTCTATCCTGGACAGCACGTCGTCTTCGCTGACCCCCACCTCCCTGGCGGCTCTGGACACCAGCTTGGGGAAGTTGGTCTGCTCCACCTGGCCCTCGGTGTAGATGTACAGCACTCTGCTCCCCTCCGCGGCGGCGTACGCCGCGGCCTGCATGGCGAAGAGGGACTTTCCGGTGCCGAACTCCCCGACCAGGCCGTAGGAGCGGCCGAACTGGAGGCCGCCCCAAGGCGTTTTCTCGTCAAACTCGGCGACGCGGGTCTTCAGAACCTTGGCTCTGCTCTTAGCGGCGAGGCGCTCCTTCAGCGTAGCCCTCCTCACCACCTGCACCCCCTCCGCGGCCTCTACTAGCTTCCTGTACAGCTGCTCCATCTGCTCCACGTCGGAGACGTCGCAGAGGTCGGCCAGCTCCACCGCGGAGAGCTTCAGCATCGCGGCTAAATCCCCGCCGAACTTCTCCTCGCACAGATGTTGCAAGCACCTAGCCGCCTGAGACGAAGATATCCGGGAAATCTTGCTACAGCTCACAAAGCCGCCGGCGATCGGCGTTAAATTGAATCGCCAACCACCAATTCATCTACATCTACTGCCGAGGTATAGAATATGGAAGAAGTGTTGCAATACATCCGCTACACACCAGTGGGCGAATACCTGCGTCTGGTGATCCTGCAGAGGTTGGCCAGGGGGCCGGCCCCCATAGAGGAGGTGGACGAGCTGGCGAAGAGGGCTGTGGAGAAATTAGGCATAAGGTACAACTGGAGGGTGTGGCCCCGGCTCCTCGATGGCGAGGTGGAGATAAGAGGCGGCGTTGTGGCAATTACGCCGCGCGGCAGGTGGATCCTGGAGCAGACCGGCGAAGAAGTCGCCAAGTACGTCGAGAAGTGGTTAGGCGTATCTTAATCCCCCTCTTTTTCCCCAATTACAGATAATCGAACCCACGCCCTTATGGCGGGCCGGAAAAAGAAAGGTTGAAAAAAATGGTTCGGCTTGCCCGGCCTAGGCCGGGTAAGCGGCCTAAGCCGGTGGTGCACGTGCGGGCATCAGGTAAGTCCCCTCGATTGTAGGCCCGACGACGGTACCTTCGACATCAACTAAAAGCCCCTCCGGGTTCACCCGGAGGGGTTTCTCCTCCTTCTCCGGCCGCCCCGGAGGGCGGTTTCCGGAGACTTCTCGACTTTCTTTCGTTTTATTATCTGTATCGTTACCATGTGTTATCTTTCTGTGTTCTTTTTGTCGATTTAGTTCTACATCTTGGGTGGTAGAGGAATACATATGGAACTAGTGAAATTCCTACTGAGGAAATGTTGGGAGGATATTGACGCACGAAATTTATTGCGTAAGCTGATGCATTCAGAAATGCCACAGGAAGAGCTATGCCGTGTCTTAGAAGAAATCGCCGCATACTGCCTCGGCGAATCTGACGACCTTCCCTCGATTTAACTCCCCTCTTTTTCGCCTACAGGGATAACTTACAGGGATTTCTTGACAGGGATAATTATCCCTGTGAGCAAATCCCTGTGACGTTCCGGTTCAACATTAACGTATCCGCCGTAAGGTACATAGAAGAACATTATAGGACGTGCTCATGTAGGGGTGTCGTGAATGCTGGCTAGGTACTGCTGGAGGACGTATACGTTGTGCACCATCCTCACGTCGTTCCTCCTGGCGCCGGAGGGGTCGAGGACGTATGAGCGCAGAACGGGGTCTCTGCAGGCCGGACAGCTACAGCTGTAGCGGCGGATCTCTGAAGCTTTGACTAGGCGGAGGCGGCCGCCCTCTATTACGTACGCCTTCCATTCAACAGCCCTCCTACGCGGCGTCAGAGAGTCTGCGCTGTATATGCGTCTGATGGTGTTCAAGTCGAGGCTCTTCGGCGAAGACCAGCCCAGGAGGTGGATGCGTATGGATGCGCCGTATTTGGCGGCATACCTCTCCACGGATTCTACAGCAATCCTTATGAGCTCTGCGTCTTGCGGCGTAAGAGTCCTGCCGCCGGTGCCGACGGCCACGGTGAAGCTGACCCACCGCTCCGCCATAATGCGCACTGACTCTTC
>Ga0326762_1000532_pt1 | contig 17008 bp, 10 predicted proteins | sample NORPS_S_FD_207669 | JGI IMG/M metagenome (GOLD analysis project Ga0326762, IMG submission 207669) | Hot spring sediment microbial communities from Norris Geyser Basin, Yellowstone National Park, WY, United States - NOR.PS_S | ecosystem: Environmental > Aquatic > Thermal springs > Near-boiling...
CAAGAGATAAGATAGTTGCTAGTAGAACCGCTGTTATACCCTCAAAGAAGCTATCTAGAAGAGAGTTCAGAGCATTGGAAGAGATCCTCAATATATATGGCAGGATGCTTGGAGATGTGCTTCCCCATGCATCTAGGAATATTATCGAGAGCTACTACAGGCTTAAGAATGAGAAGTACCACGAGCTAAGGAATATGTATCCAAATATACCATCCCACTATATACATGGCCTATGCCAAGATGCTGTTGAAAGGGTATCCTCTCTAAGGAGGAACAAGGCTAGACAATACTCTAGAGAGATCTTCGATAAGCTTGTTAAACATCTAGATCTGGGGAAAAAGGATCTTAGGAGTAAGAGGCTCGTGAGATATCTCTGGAGGAGATCTTGGGAAATAGCTAGGCATCAAGTAGATCTTGAGATGGGTGATGGAATACTAGTTCCGAGGATCAATAGTGTTAGCCTATGGCTAGTTGATGATCATGTGTGGAAACCAATAGATGCTACCAAGATCAATATAAATGGTGTTGAGAATATTTTCTTCACAAGTGTTGCCATCAATACCCATAGGGGTTGGGTGTATCTCGATCTAGAGCCTTCTAAGGAGTTCTACAAGCTTTTGGCCAGGGGTTTTAAGCCTACATCCCACGCAAAGATCAAACTTGATAGGAAGAATAAGAGGGTGCTTTTCCACCTATCCCTCGAAAAAGAGGTCGAGATCTACAAGCCTGGGAAGGCTGTGAAGCCTGTCGATGTTAATGAGAATTCTGTAGCAACTCTATACGGGGCATTCGCAGTAATCCTAGAAACAGATCTTGCAGAGACAACTCTGGGCTATAGCTATAGGAAGAAAAGCATCCAGAAGAGAAATGGATCCAGTAGCAGAGAGACTAGAAAGGCTATGAAAAAGCCTAAGGTGGGGAAAAAGAAGAGGGACTATGGATGGAAGACAGCAAACATGATAGTGAGAGATGCCCTGAGGATGAGAGGAGTGATAGTTATTGAGAGGATCTCGGGGGACAATATAAGGGTTATGATCGCTAGATATAAGAATAAACAATTAAGACACAGGATATATCAGAGCGCATTGAAGGGAGAGCTGAATGCGATAATAGATAAGGCTAGGGAGTACGGTGTGCCGATATTGATGGTTGATCCCAGGAATACATCTAAGATCTGCCCAATACACAATGCCCCGATAGAATATGGGGAGGATAGAATAGGGATCTGCAGCAAGGGAGATGAGAGATGGCATAGAGAGGTAGTTGCATTGATCAACCTCTATTTTAAAGCCCTCGAAGCCCTGTATGAGGGCTCTGCCCAGAAGGGCTTCGGGGTTCCAAGCATAGATGGGAGCCCCATTCCGCTGGGCTCGACAGCCACCCATGAACCCATAGAGATCCCAAGATCTCTATGGGGGAGATGGAAGTCCCTCGATGACCACAGGGATGTAATAACATCCCTGTGGATCAAGAAGCAAAACAATCCAAAACAAATTAATATCAATGACAATCAATGACCATCGAGGGACAAGCGGCCGCATATCTAGCCTCTATTATAGATGCTGCGGTTGGTATTCCCCGTAGCGATAGGTCGCTTGCTATCAATACTTTCTACTCCTCTCCTTTTCTCTGAGCTCTATATTTCTCGACAAGCTAGAATATCAGGTTAACTTTATCCCTTTTTCTAATTTTTATGCCTAGCTTAACCTTAATAACAGTGGTGAGAACTCTATGGACAGGTTTGTTTTGAAGGTAGGGAAAAAGGGCGTGGTTGTTTTACCTAAGAGGCTGAGGGCTGAGGCTGGGATAGAGGAGGAGTCACTAATTTTAGCTGAGGTTAGAGATAATAATATAATATTAAGACCTCTTAAGCCTGTGACAGTTAGTATTGACTGGGCTGTTGTTGAAAAATTGCTAGCTGAGGAGAGAGAGGACGAAGAGGAGAAAGTGCTTGAGCTACTTAAGCAGCTACGTTCTTGACACGAGTATTATTATAGCTTATATGGTTGAGAACGCTCCCGGAAGGGAAAAGATTCTAGGGGTTTTTAACAGAGCGAGAGTAGGTGAGGTCAAGCTATATCTCGTTCACCCAGTAATAAGTGAGGTGGTGTATGTTGCTTCGAGAATTTATAAGGTTCTGGGATTTAAAGAGCACAATAAGTTAGCTCTAGATCTTGTCACATGGATTAGTAGCTTCACCAATATCGTTGAGATCACGTTAGAAGCGGCCATTAGGGCTGGAGAACTTAAGAAAGAGCTGGGGCTAGCACTAACAGACTGTTATGTCCTGGCAGTAGCAGAGAATCTAGGATCTAAGGCTCTCTTTTTTAAAGTTGAGGAGGAGATGAAAAGGAAAATCAACATAGTAAAGAAACTGCCGGTAGAATTTATAATTGATGAAAATTGATATCTCAAGCAGCTGTAGCCATGCTTCTCCGATAAGAATAGAGGAACTAACTGACCCTCTCCCCACCCTGAAGGGCGAGGCCTCCAGTTGTAAGAATGTAAGTAGAGCCCTGTTTTAATTCAAATATGCTGTTACAACCTTAAAGCCTCGCCCTTTTAGGGCGGGGATGGAGATTTATAAGCCTTCTAGGGCTTTGATCTTTTTGGAGGGGCTCTATGGCCTCTAGCTATGAGGGAGCGCTAACCCTTTCAATAGCTTTGAGGGTTAGTCCCGAGCCTGCTGGCATAGAGCTCCTCAGAAGATATAATGTAGCCCTTAACTATGCCATAAACAAGATCCTGAGCCTGAACCTAAAGACCATCAAGGATGTGCATAGGGAGCTCTACAGAGAGCTTAGAGAGGGTTTGGATTTCCATCGAGGATAGCTGTTGACTGTTATAGGGATGCGCTTGCTAATGCAAAGTCTTGGAGGAATAATCCTAGGAAAGGTAAGAGGCCTAGGGTTAAGAAGCTCAGCATGTTACTACATCCAGGATCGGGATATAGAATTGAAGATGGCTATGTTGAGATCATAGGAGGGATCAGGCTTAAGATCATCGGCTGGGACAGGAGGTATGATGGCTATGAGAATGGGGAGGCAAGGCTAGTCTATAGAGGTGATAGGATGATGCTTTGGATATCAAAGAGGATACCCAGGCCAGAGCCTTACAAGCCTAGAGACACTATAGCTGTGGATATCAATGAGAAGAAAATAGTCTATGGAGATGATAGGATAAACGAGGAGAGGGACACCAAGATCGGTGAAGCCCATAGGTGGAAGAAGCTTGCAGAGGATCTCCAGAAGAGATACTCATCAGCTAGGTATCTTGCTTGGAGGAGGAGGAAAGCTATACTAAATAGAATAAGATCATATCATAGGAAGGCTAGGAACATATTGGAGGACTGGGCTAGGAAAACATCTCTTGAGATTGTGAGATTTGCTAAGAAGCTTGGATACGCAGTAGCTAGAGAGGATCTCACAGGGCTGATAAATTCTCTGAGAAAGATAAAGAGCAAGGATCACAGAACAAAGCTAATCATAATGGGGTATTCAAGGCTTGGGGAGTGGATAGACTGGCAGACTATGAAGCACGGGGTCCCACTAGCCATAGTAAACCCAAACGGGACATCAAGCGATTGTCCACAATGCGATTCAAAGCTTGTGGAAAACGGATATAGAAGATTAAAATGCCCTATCTGTGGATTTGAAGCAGATAGAGACGTTGTTGGGAAGCTCAATATAAGAAAAAGGGCTCTGAAAATGCTGGGGATCAAAATAGATTTCGGGGGAGTTCTGGCCCCCCTCACTGCCCCCCAAATGACAGATGTAAACCCGAATAGATGGGGGGAACCTATGAACCGCCCTGAAGGGAACCCTAGCTCTTTAGGGCGGGGAGGAGGTCAGTGCTTCTATAGCTAGTCTTCTCTCTAGATCTGGTTATAGTGTTACTGCTGTCAAGATAGATCCTTAATATTAATATTGATGCCGGCACGATGAATCCATACGCCCGTGGCGGGGTCTTTGTCACCGATGACGGTGCTGAGATCGATCTTGATGTCGGCCACTATGAGAGATTCCTGGGGAAATCCCTCTCAAGGGCTAATAACATAACTACTGGGCAGATCTACTTGTCTGCTATTGAGAGGGAGGGGGCTATCTTGGTGAGTGTGTTCAGGTTATACCCCATATAACCAGCGAGATCAAGTCGAGGGTTAGGGAGGTTGCGAAGATCCAGGGTGCTGATATAGCTGTGATAGTGATTGGGGGTACTGTGGGCGATATAGAGGGCCTTCCATTCATAGAGGCTATGAGACAGCTGAGGCTCGAGGAAGGGGCTAGCAATGTCCTCTATATATATCGCCCTGGTGCCATTCCTAAGAAGTGTTGGCGAGGTTAAGACCAAGCCTCTACAGCACTCTGTCCAGGAGCTTAGGAGGATTGATGTGCAGCCAGATATAATAGTTGCTAGGGGGGAGAAGCCGTTGCCTGGTGATGCCAAGATGAAGATCTCACTCTTTACCAATGTTCCTCCAGACATGATGTTCAGCGATCCCAACGTTGATAACATATATAGGATCCCGCTGATCCTGCATGGTCAGGGGCTCACAAAGAAGATCACAGAGAGACTCGGCCTCAGCTACAGAGAGCCCGAGCTATCATCACGGGAATCCTTTGTCGAGAAACTCGATAGAGCATCTAGAAGAATCAAGATCTATATGGTTGGGAAATACACAAAGGTTAGGAATAGCTATATAAGCATCGTAGAAGCTGTGAAGCGCGCGTCAGCAGAGTACATGGCGAAGCCGGAGATAGCCTGGGTAGAAGCGACAGATATAGAGAGCGGCAGGGCGAGGCCCGAAGAATATCTAGAGGATGGAGCTGGTTACATAATACCACCGGGGTTCGGTAGAAGAGGCGCCAAGGGCAAGATAAGAATGCTCAAACACCTAAGAGAGGGCGATCGACCGACTCTCGGCATCTGCTTCGGACTACAGCTAATGGCCGTGGAGATAGCTAGAAACGCGCTCGACCTCGAGAGGGCTAACTCAACAGAGATAGACCCAGCCACTCCCACCCCGTAGTAGATCTCCTAGAGAGCCAGAAAAAATAACCAGACTAGGAGACACTATGAGGCTAGGACTAACAAGATCTAAGTTAGTGAAGGGAACAAAAGTCTATAACCTATACGGCTCGGAAGAGACCTTTGAGAGGCATAGATACGAGGTGAATCCAAAGTATGCGGATAAGCTGGAGCTAGCGGGATTCATAGTAAGCGGATACAGCGACGAAGGATTTCCAGACTTTATGGAGCTCGAGGAAAGCAGATTCTTCATAGGAACCCAAGCCCATCCAGGATATAGAAGCAGGCCCCTAGCACCATCACCTCTATTTATAGGGCTTATAAAATCTGTCCTCTCATAGCATCAATAGAAAAGCTTCTGTAGGCAGGCCATTGGTTTCAAAGCATAACTTATCTGGGATCTAGATTCCATTAACTATAAAAGATCTATTAAAGCTGCTTTCCTATCGATTAGACTTCTCTCAGGTGTTTAACAAGATCCCAGCCCTTTATATATCTTTTTAGAGATTCTATTTAATGTTAGTGGGCTACTGAGTTGGCCAATACGAATAGGCAATATGATAAATATGCGAATTCTATGAATGACGGTAGGAACAAGCTATTATCTGTTTTATCTGACGATACGATGGTTAAGATCCTTATAATTCTCTCATCGTCTCCCTCCAGTACTAGGAGTTTAAGCAGGATCCTTGGTGTAAGGGAGAGCTCTATTTCTAAGAGGCTCAAGAGCCTTGAGAGGCTGGGTCTCGTAGAAGGTAAGTGGGTCAGCTCAAGGGGTGTTAATCAAAAACTCTATAGTATGAAGGTTAGTGAGATCAGTATAAGAATAGGTCCTCAAGGGATTTCGGTAGATCTTGGTGAGAAGGGACAAAACATCTACGACCCTTTCCACTACATACCTTCAACCATGTTTTTCGTGGGTAGGGAGCCCCAGCTGGATTTCCTTAGGAGGGGTGATGGCGTTACCTTCATAGTGGGAATTGCTGGGATCGGGAAAACCTCTCTCGCAGCTCGATATGCTAGCGAGTATATGGGCCCTGTCCTCTGGAATAAAATTAGTGAAGGAACCAGTTTCTTTCAGCTTATTAGGAGGATCTCCCTCTTCCTAGCCTCTATAGGGGACTATAGACTGTTGGAGTCTCTTAGCCAAGGTTCTGAAGATCCTGATCACCTAACGGATCTATTAATAGATTCCCTTAAAAAAATCAGGTCATTGATAGTTATAGACGACTATCACTTAAACAATGATAGCAGAATAGATGAAATGATCAGAAGACTCTCAGGATCACCACTCATGTCAAGAGTCCTGGTAATATCTAGGAAAAAGCCTTCCTTCTATATAGATAGAGAGAGAATCCTCATTCTTCCTGAGATGAGTAAAGAGGACTCTAGAGCCCTGGCCACTAACATGGGTGTCTCACAAGAAGATTTCGAAGAAGCCTATAGCCGTGTAGGGGGCGTCCCACAGTTCTTAATACTATGGTTCAACGCGATTAAGAAGGGGTTGACAATAAATAGCTCTATCGATGAACTCTCCGAGTATATAGTTAAAGAGATACTGGAAAGGATGGATGATGGAGAGAGACTTGTTCTAGAGTTTCTCTCAATACTTAGAAAGCCTGAACCATATAGGTTGCTGAAAAGGCTCAGGATTAGGAGGGATACATTGAGATCTTCTATCACTTCTCTCGAGAGATCTATGCTTGTTAATAGAATAGGGGATCTATACTATGTGAACGAGGTGATCAGAGATATTGTGAGAGCCCAGCTAGTAGATCCTGAGGAACTCCACGCAATCGCTGCTAGCTACTATGCATCCACAGGCAGTGAGGAAGATGTGATTGAGGCCCTTTATCACTATCTAATGGCAAACGATCTAGAGAATGTGGCTAGGATTATTCCCAGGGTTGTTGAGCCTATGTTCCAAGCCAAGATCCCTCCGAATCGTCTTAGAGAGGTCTTATCCATGGTTGTGGATCGCTATAGAGCCTCTGATCCACTGTTAGAGGGCTGGGTATATCTCGTAATAGGCATTGTAAAAAAGCTTGAAGGATTCTTCAGTGAGGGCCTTGAATACCTAGAGAAAGCTATGTCGAGAGGACAGGCTCTGGGAGATCCAAGACTTGCCATATACTCAATGATAGAAAGGAGCACTATTCTGAGGCAGATGGGGAGATATACAGAATCTCTGAGAGAGCTAGAAGGCGCTATGCAGATCTCCAGAAGGATCATGGATAAGGAGGTTACTGAGAGGGTGCTCTACAACATGGCTGTTACTAGCTTCTTCCTAGGTGATCTCGATACCTCAGAGAGGTTCTTTAAGGAGGCACTATATAGATATACTAGATCTGGAGATCGCTTTAGAGAGGCATTATCATTAGGATGGCTTGGGATGATCTACAGAGTTAAGTTGATAACAGAGGCATCCTTCGAAACCCTGGCCGAGGCCTCAAAGATCTTCACCGAGCTGGGGGCACGCCACAGCCTCTCAATAGCCTATAGAGAGATGGCGAGCACATACTTCGTAGCCGGGAAGCTGGGAGAGGCTATAGCGTCTCTTGAAAACGCCCTAAGGATCCTGGATCGAGAGAGCTACCCGCATCTAGTAGCTGGCATATTACTTGATATGTCAATCTACAGAACCCTGATCGGTAACACCAGAGAGGCGGAAAAAGATCTGAGAGACGCTAAGAAGCTTATTGAGGAGAATAGAATAGAAGATCCAGAGTATATAGCTATTACAGCCCTTTCTGAATCCCTATTATCTCGAGAGGGAGAGTCAGAGATTCATAAACACCTGTCAAGAGCGCTCAGGATGATCGATGGGTGTGGGATATATAGAAAGATCTTCATTACCGCTATTGCAGGCAAACTGATGGCAAGCCTAGAACGATATAGGAGTGAGGGCAAAGAGATAGAGAAGAGATTAAGAAAAATACTAAGGGATCTGGGCGCTGATGAAAAAAGAATAGATAGGTTCCTAGATATCCTAGAAAACAAGGTACAAATAGTGAAAAACATTATTATGCCGCCTAGCAATGGAGCCTTAGATGTCATAGAGACGAACCGCATCTAGGGCAGAACCTCGCACCCCGTTTCACAGATGCACCACAATATGGACACATCATACCCTCAGCACTAGGGAGGCTAGGGAGCTGGGTACCACACTGCTTACAGAACTTAGCACTCACAGGGTTAGGGGCTCCACAGCTTGGGCATATCTTGCTACTGCTATGAGTACTGCTCTGACCAGCCACGACTCCCCCCGTCATAGGCGACGTGGTTGATGATGGCTGTGGTGATGGAGGTAACTGCTGAGGCTGTGATGGATACGATGGAGATCCTGTTCCACCTCTACCCCTTATTGAGGGCCCCTCATCAGAGATGATAGGCCTTTTAAGCATTCTCCTTCTAATCACTAGAAGTGCTGCGATTGCTGTGGCTCCACCTGCTATAGAACCTATTATCACAGGACTGCTATACCAAGGCTGTTGCTGCGTCCCTATCACAGGTTCTGGGGCTCCTGTTTCACCCCCTCCTTGTAATGGAGGTCGTGGCTGTGTAGTTATCTGTGGCCTTGTATCTCCTGGTGACCTCGTTGTGCCTCCCGCTATGGGGGTGGTTGTATTGGCTGATGTCGTTCCAGGCTGTGTAGTTGTTGTCTTTGGCTGTGCTTGCAGTGTGTATATCTCTAGAATTATCGTGATCGCGGTGTCCCTATTGATCGAGATCCTGATTGAGGGGTCTCTGGAGACCCTTGTGGAGCTATCTTCCGAGATCCTCCATTCCATGAATCTATAGTATGTATAGCCGTCAGAACTTCTTCCCTCCAGATTTTCTATAGATATAATATAGGTTGAGCTCGGAAGCCTTATAGAATAGGTTCTGTTCACACCTACTTCTGCTATTGTCTGGCCAGACACTAGATTCTGGATCCTTATTCTTATTGGTATATCAGGGCCTGTATAGTTCCCCATCCTAGTGATTGTTAATAGAAGTGTGTATGTCTGATCTGTGGCTGGAGTCGTCGTTGCGGTTGTTGTGGTTATAGTTGTGATCGTCTGAACCGTCTGTGTAGTTTGAGTTGCTGTGGGTGTTGTCTGTGTAACTGTTGTTGTTGTCCGTGTCGTCTGTGTAGTTTGCCCGGGGGTTGAAAGTGGGTCGGGGTTCAGGGTATAATCTTGAAGAATCATCTTGACCGTTCCTGTCTCCTGAATAGACTCTATTATGAAGGGGAGTTTAAAGCTGTTATTGATTATATATCCTCCCCACTCTGATGTGTTCGATACCACGTTTTGCTCATTATCCACTATAACTGTCTCTGAATAGAACCGCACTATATACGCCTGGATCCTTCTTTCTCCATATATAATCCATGTTGTGCCATTAACTATGTATTTTAGCGATTGCACCCCCTTAAGGGTTACTGTCCCATTTGGTGTTTCTACCCTTATTGTGAGTGTAGAGTTTATGCTGAATCTATCGCTAGCAGATCTTGGGTGGTAGACATATGGTATCGGAGGTCTGTAGTCAATATCTATGGAGAAGCCGGGGTTTTTCAAGTCTATGATAGACCAGTTGCTCAATAGTCTATATATTATCTCGCTCTCGAAGCCTACAAGAATTTCTGATCTATGTCTCTCTGCCATTGTGTAGATCCCCCCTGATTCTGAGGTTATGTTCAGAATAATTGTTGCAGTCTTGCTAAAGGATCCTTCCTCATCGACCTCTCCATATTCATAGACCCACGAGTCCCCAACACGGGGGGCATATGGATATTGGGACTGGGCCTGGGACACAGTCTGCTGGCCCAGACCAATAAGCTGGGGGGCTATGAGCATGAGTACCGCTGCTATAGAAATAAAGTAGCGAATTATCTGGGGAAATTGTTTCATTGCTCCGCACCGCAGTAGGGGCATCTGGTGCTCTCGTCCGATATAAGCTTTCCACAGCTTATGCAGTACTTATATCCAGAGGGCGGGCCCCTCGGGATCCTCATACCCTGCTGTTTCTCCTGCAATGGTGGGTTTATGTTCTGGGGCTGCATAGACTGCATAGGCTCTCTCCTAGCCTCTATATATCCCCGACTCCTCCTCATCCTTTTGAGAAGAAGATATCCTGCCCCTCCACCAGCTCCAGCAACGGCTATGGCAGCTATCAGGATCGATATATCTATTGGGAAGCCCTGGACCTCCTCTCCCCTCAGGATCGCTTGCTGCGCACTAGCTATATAGTCATCCACGAAGGGGAAGCCGGGGTATAGGTTCTTAAGCGTCTGGAACCTCTCTATAGAAGCCCTATACTGCTTGTTGTAGTAGAGCTGCAGCCCCTCACCATAGAGCTTCATGCTCGTGCTCTCAACATTATTCACACTGTTCCTTCTAAGCATCTCACTCACAAGGGATGCGGGGACGAAGAAGTTGAACCCAGGTACTTCCCTGCCACTTCCACTCGGATCCGATGAACCAAAGGATGTGACTGCAACAACAACTCCGTCGGAGTTTATCACGGGCCCGCCGCTATTGCCATGATGAACATTCACATCGGACTGCATCACCCTTACACCAGTGGCCTTGGTTCTGTATCCACTTACTGTGCCCTCTGTTATAGTTGGCTCTAGAAGTGTCTCAACGCTCAGGAGTTCATGGAAGGTAACAGCTCCTGGATATCCCAGAGCCCATACTCTCTCCCCTATTCTCAGAATATCCTCTCTGGCTACTGGTATTGAGGGTGCGTTTCTAATCTCTATCTTCAGAAGAGCTAGATCCTCGTTCTCAGCTGGTGTGGAGGCAACTATTCTCGCGGTATATAGTTTGCCTATGTTGGCGAAGCCTGAGACAACTCTGCCTACCCCTACATAGGCGTCCACTCTATAGTCCTGGATCTTGAGCCTGTTGGTGAGATATGCATTGATAACCTGTTGGGATAGATCCTGGATCTCCTCTTGAGAAGGCCTCTGCCCAGTAGCCTCTGCACGCGCTTGGAAATATGTAATCACATACTTCATTAGAAGAGGTCTCACCTTATCAAGCTCTGATCTGAAGTCGTTCACAACATGGCCGTTGGTTATTATATATCCATCGGGCGACACGATGAAGCCCGAGCCGAAGCTCGTGGAGGTGACCTCTGGGGCTGGTGGGAGCCCTACTTCTCTTAGAGCGGGTATGAATTCCTCCCATATTATGTAGGCCCTAGATATTGCAATGATAATTACCACGGAAGCCCTTGCCTTCTCCAGCTTAATTGTTAGATTTATATCTCTCTGCGCCTGTACCTGGGACATATAGATCATAGATGCCACACCCAACCCTATTAGTAGCACCGCGAGCAATCCCCACAATCGCATTGATACCCTTCTATAACTATATCTCGATCTACTATGAACCACCATTTTCCCACACAGTATCTATAGTAGGTCTGTGAATATCCACCGGGTTTTCTGTTATTGGCAAACCCACCATAGCTATATACCACGTTGCTATCTGAGACATTCTCCTCTCCACACATGATCTTCTCCTCGTCCGAGGAGCTAGCATTAGGAGCCTTTCACAACACTGGGCAGGCTGCTTTTTGTTTAAAAGGAGCATCTAGATAGAAACCTCTGCATTTTAAAAGAGGTATGCAGAGCGAGGGTTTAAAAAGTCTTGAGCTATGAAGCGGTTTTTCTCCTGTAAAGCATGATGGCAATGGCTATTGCAGCTATAGTTATCACCGCTATCGCAATCATTATTAATGGGGGCTGCGGCCCGGTTATCTCCTCCTTAGATGATTCGTTTCCTTTCAAAGGTGTTATAGCACTTGTGGTGGCTGAGGTTATGGCGGGGGTTGGTTGTGTGGGGCTTGGTACTGGGGTTCTGGTCCCAGGTTCTATGGGCGTCACAGTCTGGATCTTCTTCTCGATCTTGGCTATGCCATCCGGTCTAGCTTTTTCCTCGGAATTCCCCGCTCTATCTACAGAGACTAGGGTTATCTCGTACTCACCAGGATCTATATCATCGAATGTTGTTTCAAACGAAGCCTTCCCATCCGTCTCTGTGGAGTTGAATTTAATGATAGTGCTCCTCACGACTTCCCTAGAAACTGGGCTCTTAACCTGTACCAGGGCTTGGTCACAGCCAGAGCCTTTATCCATGCACTCCCCCACGATCGTCGTGGAGGAGCCTGTGGTCTTGACTTCTTTGAGCATTGTAACTGGGGGATCTAGATCTACTATGAGTCTCTCCACATTCGTCCTAATAGGCGGGTTATAATCAAACACTATATCAGCATAGATCTCAACAGTGTCACCAGTGAGAAGCTTCTCAGAAGCTCTCACACCCACAAGAGCCCACCCCTGTCCCTCAGGAGGTCTCTTATTGGGCGGGAGGTTTATCTCCGTGAGGTTTATGCTTATCACGACAGAGCCTTTCTCAACATCCTTCCCCATGCTGAGGAACACGTTCCTGTGGCTCAGATCAAGGAGCTCCACACTATCAGGGTCTAGAGCACCCTTCATATACAGCTTTACAGAGACATTAACAGCTGCAGCAGTGGCGTTGGCGAGGTTTTCGAACTCAACCATGATCCTGAGAGCCTGCCCTCGCTGGGTTATGAATCCACGGGGGTCAACAGTAACCTGGTTAGGATCTACAGAACCCACTATCCTAGGACTAGTACTCCTAGGTGAGATACTCTTAGACTTTGATAGCTGTCCCGAGACGTTCCCTATCTTAATATTCACACTGCTTGGAAGATTAGATATTCCATCGCAATCCTTGTCCAGCGGGCCGAAGAACTTATTGTAGAAATCCCTCATGTTATAATTGCTATGGTATATAGCATTTGACATTGGCGCAGCTGTTAACAAACCGAGCTTCGCTAGCTCCATATTAACATCCCCTATCTCTTTCCCTAGCTCTTGCTTAGCGGCCGCAGCCGCTTTTCTTAGAAGATCGATATTGTCATTGAAATATGGATTAGTATTTGGAAACTCCTTCATATCAACCACATCTACCTTCGATCTATCAAGAGGGACTCCATATTTCTCCGCCATTTTTAGAATATCATCGTATTTACCCTCTGCCATAGCCTTCTTTACCGCATCCAAATCCGCTCCTTTTAGTTTAACTAGTAAATCATTATATAACTTGTTAAATGCCGCGGCCTCCACGAAGGGGGAAACACCTTCGCCGAGCTTCGCATTCGCTATGTAGTTGGCCGTAGCCTTGAACCCATGATTATTGAAGAAATCAATAACCTCGCTCTGGGATAGCCCGGTAAGGGACTTATCAACAACAGCCTTGCCCTGAAGAAGGGAGAATGTGTAGGCCTGCTCGGGTGTAAAGTGAATGTCGGCTCCATAGACTACTTTTTTACCACCATCTAACTTGGAGATTTTATCGGAGTGGCTAATCCCTATGTAAAGCTGTCCTGTCTTTGGATTCTGGCTTAGGGTAATCAATGCTCCGACCACGTCCTGACCTTCTGCTGCTTTTGGATACTTCACCTCTATTACAAAAGGCTTTACATAGTCTCCTGCAGTGCTTCCAAAGCGAAACACTTTCCCGTCTACTGCAAATATATCCTCGATCTGGCCCTTTTTTAGACCAAGCTCCTTTAAGATCTTTTCCGAGTTCTTTGAAAGCTCTTCAAGGGTCTTTGATGCTTTTTCCATTCCCTGCAGGCCTGTGCTGGCCGTTTTATATGCATCCAGTAGGTTGTTCGAGATCGTGTAAGCTACGAGTGTCCCCTTTGGATCTAGAATCCTGATGTTATCCAGAGCCTCTGGAGAAGAGATCTTGATGTTCTTAGCGTATTTCAGATAGGTTGAGTATAGATCCCATGCTTTAGTGATTTTATCGCCTTTTGTTATTTGTGTTCCGGGGATAGCTAGAGAATAAACAGATCCTACTAAAACGCCTGCGTCGAAGGCTTCTTTAGCCTGGCCTATTGATGATGCATCAACCGCGGCTCCTCCGAAGTAGAGGCCATATTTAGCTAGCACAGGTGTTAATCCAGCGGAATCCAATAGTGATGCTATAAGGAGATCGCTAAAAGGTAAGAACCCAGATACCCCTCCTACACCGCCTGAGGTTGAAGCACCGGTGGACAAGAGGTTGTAGTATTCAAAAGCCAGCCTGTCGTTGTTAGCAAGTGCATACAGCAGTATCTCGTGTGGAGACATGTCCTTGAACTTCTCGTATGCCTCTTCAACCCATGGATACATTGCTCTGAGTATTTTATCCAGCATCTCCGCTGGCAAGGGTTTGTTGTTTTCGATTAGCTTGCCCGTCGAAGGATCGAAGATCATTTCCTTTCCTGTGAGGGGGTTGTAAACCTTTATAGGCTTGTTAACATTGATAGGCATCTTCCCTGTTCGATCGAAGCACTGGCTGAGGGCCGTTAAATCTACAAGCATAGTGGTGGAAGAGCTTCCCTGAGATTGCTGGAGCTGTAGCGATTCGCTGGAAACCACCCTGATGCCCCCTGAGGCCTTTGGAACAATTGAGAAGATCTCTGAGAGTGTGTTCGATGCGGTTGAAACGCCTCCCGATTGTCCCCCACCCCTGCTTATCGAGACCTCAGCTAATTGGTAGCTGAACACAGGGTTGATCATTCTAGTTATTAGCATCATCACATTATAGATGTGGGAGTATAGGACTAGCTGGGCTACTGCCGGGGGCAGTTTCTCTATCCCCTTGATTGTGTAGTTCCCAAGGAACCTACTCTTCGCCTCGGTGAGGAGATCTTGATAGCCTGTTGTAAGGATCTCGGCTGGTGTGTTGAGGGCGAACATCTGGTTATTCTCTCCACTCATGAGATCAGCGGCCACAGGTTCTATAACGATTCTTCTCCATAGCTCCTCCTCGATATAATCAGCCAAGACCTTGCCATATAATCCTGTGTCCCTGAGTCTCTGGAGCTCCTTAGACAGTCCATCTATTTTAGATAAGTTAGCTATCCTCTCCTCAAATAAGATGCTGCTAACATTTATAGCCCTATCCAGGAGAGCCAGGGGGTTCCTACCCAGATCCCTCGTCAGGTTCTCCCAGAGCATGGGGGGCAGGGCTGCCAGCTGTACAGCCATAGGGCTATAGCCATCGAATCCCCGGCCAAGTACTGATATCTTCCACCCCCTCCAACCATCGCCCTTAGGATTGAACTCGTCTATATAGCTCGTCCCCACAGTAGCTATGACCTGCACAGTCCTCAGCCCTCCAGGCGGTATTTTGAGTGCGAAGAGGGCCACGAGATCTCCGTCCTCCACACCGCTTATGCTGAACACCATGTCACCTCCCAGAACCCCGTTGACCCTGGTGTAGAAGGGCATGAGAACTCCATATATGAAGACAGCCTCCTCCGTACCTATATTGGTTATGTGCACGTTGTACCTCTCGGGCACGCCAGGTCTTGTTGTGAAGGGCGAATTCACAATAGCTGTGGATAGTGGGAGTTTTATGCTTGTGTTGGTGTAGCTAGCATTCACCACGGGCACGTAGTCCCTTACTAGGGCTGCGAAGCTCACCACATATCCTGGGATATTCACCTCAACCCTGTATGAGGGCTTTCTAAACTCTACCGTGGAGTATGGGTTGAAAACCACATGGAAGGCTCTTGGACCAGCTGTCCTAGGATCTATAACCACGTCTAGGTAGAACTTCTGCTTCAAACCTGCCGAGGAGTAGTTGCCCGCCGAGATCTTAACGCCCTCCACGCTGTTACTTATATGTGGTTCGCCCCTCAGTGAAGGGGCTGTCTCGCTCGCGTTGGGCGAGAGCTTTATGCCCTGGATTCTGTAGGTGATCTGGTCGCCTGTTTTCAGGGAGCCGAGGTCTATGTAGTTGTTCACTATAGGCCCGCCACCCCATGCAGTCCTGGGCTCGCTGGTCGGGGATAGTTGTCCTGGGAGCAGCATCCTGGGGTATCTGAAGAAGCTCCCAACCCTGATCTCCACAGGATCTGGGGCGGCTATGTTGCCAAGACGCTTAGCATCTTCAGAGGGTACTATGCTCAGGCTGGTGTTGGCTCTAACTGTTGGGAGGTGTGTGGGCTTGTCAAAACTTATCACCAGGGGTCTGTATCTGGTCGCCACATACCCAGACTCTGTGGCGTTGAAAACGCTCTCCACAAAGTATATGGGGGGCGGAGGCGCAACCCTGTTGGTTATCCCCAGTATGTCTTCATAGGTCGCGAAACCGATCTCCAGTGTGGAGTAGCCCAGAGCGTAGCTATCGCTATAGGGACTGCCACTCGCTATGTGGGCGTATCTAGTGAAGAGGACACCGCTGCTATTGCCTAGGCTTGAGGGCGTGCCCCTCCCGTCTAGCCATGTGAAGTATGCAAGCTCCTGCCTCTGTGCATAGGTGCGGGCCTGCATTGGTTGGTAGTAGTAGGTCTCCCCGCTGCTAGTGTTTATCCAGTAGAACCAAGACCCGTATTCACAGCACCCCCAGGGACCGAACCAAGAGGCTGTGGAGGCCATTACAGCTAGCCCGCCCCCTATAGGGGCTATCTGATGGCTCTGCGTCCCTGCCAGTGTGTAGAACTGGTTGTTCCAGAGAACCTTACCCCTAGGATCAACCATGAAGGCTATAAAGCCCCATAGATAGATATTGACCCCTTTGGGGCTGGTCCAACCACCGTGCGGGATGATGCCCACTATATACCCCTTGGAGATGCCTCCCTCAACCACTTCATGGAGATTCACGATCCCGGTTGCATGTCCCTGTCGAAGAGATGGGCGGAGATTGCCCCATGAAGCTTCTTCGGGGTAGAGAACGAATAGGTTCTCGCAATCCCTTCTAAGATCCTTTGTTAGGTTCCCCGCCACGTTGGTTAGGTTTAGGGCTGAATAGTAGGCTGTGAGGTTCAGATTATATTTCCTCGACCACTCCAGGCTCAGGTTTCTAGAGTATTTGAGGAGCACTATGTCGCATCTCCCTCTCCGATCATCTGTATAGGGGTTGTTGTTGAAACCCGCTACCAAGTACCCCCCGTCAGA
>Ga0326762_1000534_pt1 | contig 16878 bp, 18 predicted proteins | sample NORPS_S_FD_207669 | JGI IMG/M metagenome (GOLD analysis project Ga0326762, IMG submission 207669) | Hot spring sediment microbial communities from Norris Geyser Basin, Yellowstone National Park, WY, United States - NOR.PS_S | ecosystem: Environmental > Aquatic > Thermal springs > Near-boiling...
ATGGACTCAGAGCTGACGATCAAGGCGTTCATACACAACATGCTATTGAGAGCCGTAACGACGTAGGAAACCGGGCACCAGACGGAGAGGGGAAAATCGAACCATAGGAATTAGGCCACAAGGCACACGGAACCATACCAATATAGTTGGACTTGTGGGGCAACGATAAATACCATTATACGGATACCCAGCGCATTAGGATCCTCAAGAGACTAGAGGCTTTTAGCTTTCTGGCGTGGGGCTGGGGCGGCCCTCCTTATCTCGCTGGCGACTCGTCTACAAGCCTGGCGGACCTGGGGCGTCATCTGGGAGCCCGGCTCGAAGCAGTCTCCCTCTATCCCATAGATCGTGATCTTGGGGGGGAGCATGCCTAGGGCCTCGGCGAGCTCTAGGACCTCGTATAGGGGCATCGTGTGGGAGGACCTCCAGCCCCCCTGAGCGGAGAGTCTTCGACGATCCCTAATCCTATGGATCCTGCCTACCTTCGTGACGCGTTCCACTGCGTCCACTATTATCAGCTCCTCCTGCGGCGTGATGATCGCGTGGAGCGCCTCGGCGGCCGAGTGCGCCTTGACTACGCGTATGTTGGGTGTTCCAGTGAGTAGATCCGCGACTAGGTGGCCGGCTCCGTCGTCTCCTCTCGCCGGGTTGCCTAGGCAGACGACCGTTACTCCCCGCTCCCTGTTACTCCTCCTCAATCTCCAGCCTGAGGAAGTGGGTTGCACAGGAGATGCAGGGGTCGTAGTTCCTTATGGCCTGCTCGAACCTCCAGGTAGCCCGCTCCCTTGGGAGCCGGATGAGCTGCGGGGCGATGGCCCTGAGGTCCTCCTCAATCCTCTTCTGGTTCTGCGCCGTGGGGGGCACTATTTTGGCTGACAGTACTTTACCATCGTCAGAGACATCGTACCTGTGGTATAGTATGCCTCTCGGAGCCTCGGTGCAGCCGGACCCCCTGCCGGCCCTCACCTTGAACTCCACCCTCGGCCTCTCCGGCTCCCTATACTCGTCTATAATCCTTAGGGCCTCCTCAAAGGCGTAGAGCGTCTCTGCAACCCTAGCGATTATGCTCTTGAACGGGTTCTTGCAGGGCGTAGAGAAACCTATGTCGGCCAGCGCCTCGCGGGTCTCGCTTAAGAGCTTATCGCGGTTAAGGTTGATTCGCGAGAGGGGGCCGACCATGTAGGATCCGCGCCCCTTGATCCTGGAATGTAGCGCGTTTGAGTAGGGCACCTGCTCCTCCTCAAAGTGGTCCTCATACTCTTGAACAGGTATGTCGAGCCCTTTGCTGGAGACTATGCGGCCTTCGTTCATCGGGTACTCTCTTGGGTGGCTTAGGGACACGAACTCGTAGTCCTGCTCAAAGCTTGGAAAGTCCAGCTCTGCGACCCACGAGAGCAAGTCCTTGGTAAGGGCTTTCCCCTCCTTCAGCTGCGGCCTAAACGCCTCTAGCCTCCTCCTATCAGGAACCTTGTAGAAGCCTCCGACGCATACGGAGACTGGGTGAACCTCCCTGCCGCCCATCAGCGCCACGAGGTCATTCCCGATCTTCTTAACCCGTAGCGCGGTCTTCACTATGTCCGGGTGATCCTTAGCCATCCTTATGGCGTCGGCGTATCCGAGGAAGTCGGGGGCGTGGAGCATGAATGCGTGGAGTATGTGACTCTCTATCCACTCACCACAGTAGATCAGCCGCCTGAGATCTCTCAACGGCCCCTCGACTCTTACGCCGAATACGCTTTCCAGCGCGTGGACCGAGCTCATCTGGTAGGCGACTGGACAGATTCCGCAGATCCGCGCTGTTATGTCGGGAACATCATAATACATCCGGCCCACGAGCAGCGCCTCGAATAGTCTCGGAGGCTCGAAGATCTTGAACCTGACATCAACCACCTCTCCATCCCGCACCTTCACGTAGAGGGCGCCCTCCCCCTCGACCCTCGCAAGATAATCCACCCTATACTCCTTCTCCCTAACCGACAAGGCTCTCCTCCACCTCCCTGAAGCCGGGGGCCCAGGCGTTAAACATTCTAAACATGTTGACAGCCTCCTCTCTCCTCACACCTAGATTTATGAAGCGTTTGACGAGTGAAGACGTGTTGGGACTCTCCTTTGGACCATAACAACCGTAGCATCCGCGCCCGTATGCCGGGCAGATTGCTCCACAGCCCGCCTGTGTTACTGGGCCGAGGCATGGAGCCCCCTGGCTAACCATTATGCAGACGGTCCCGTTGAGCTTGCATTGAACGCATACGCTGTAGTTAGGTATGATGGGGGCGCGGCCTGCTAGGAGCGCTGACATGACCTCGAGGAGCTGGTACTTGTTGATCGGGCATCCTCGCAGCTCAAAGTCCACCTTGACGTGCTCGGAGATTGGTGTGGACTTGTCGAGCGTCTCTATGTACTCGGGCGAGGCGTAGACATATTTCATGAACTCCGCAGACCCTTTCCAGTTCCTCAGGGCCTGGATTCCTCCGGCGGTGGCGCAGGCGCCTATGGTTATCAGGTTTTTACACTGCGCCCTTATCTCTCTAATCAGCTCCGCCTCGTGGGGGGTTGTGATGCTTCCCTCCACGAGGCCGATGTCGTAGGGGCCCCTTACCACGGCCCGGGACACCTCGAGGAAGTATGCTATCTCGAACCTCTCGCCTATTGCTAGAAGCTCCTCCTCAAGGTCCAGTATGCTTAGCTGGCACCCGTCGCAGGATGCGAACTTGAAGACAGCTATCTTCGGCTTGAGCTCCGTCATCAGACCTCCCTCCTACCAAAGAAGCTCCCTACCTCGCTGAACCTGAAGACGGGTCCGTCCTTACAGACGAAGTAGGGTCCGAACTGGCAGTGCCCGCAGAGCCCGACCCCACACTTCATGTTCCTCTCCATCGAGATGAAGATCTGGTCCTCAGGTAGGCCCTGGTTCTTGAGCTCCGCTACGGCGAACTTCATCATTATCTCGGGTCCGCAGACCAGTGCTATCGTGTTAGCTGGGTCGAGCCTGATGTGTTTGAAGAGAGTCGTCACGACGCCGATGTATCCCCTCCACCTCTCGTCTCCCTTATCGACAGTTACGAGGAACTGTGTGTCCAGCCGGCCCCTCCATTTCTCGATCTCGTGTTTGTAGAGGAGGTCTGGTGGGGTTCGGGCACCGTACAGGACGTAGAACTTTCCATACTTCTCTCGATTCTGCGTTATATGGTATATGGCTGGACGGAGGGGGGCCAGACCAATCCCACCCGCAACGATCGCGACGTCCTTGCCCTCGGCCTCCTCAAGCGGCCAGCCCCGCCCGTAGGGTCCTCGGTACCCGATCAGCTCCCTCCGCCACTTACCCGCTAGAGCGCGCGTGACGGTGCCGACCGCCCTCACCGTGTGCTCTATATGGCGCCTGTCGGCCGGGTCGCTGCTGATAGATATGGGGACCTCTCCCACCCCGTATGCGTATAGCATGCTGAACTGGCCCGGCTTGAAGGTGGGGGGCTGGCCGTTTAGCGGTCTCATCCGGATCGTCATGGTGTCGGGCGTCTCGCGCGTCTTGGCGAAGACCCTGTACCAGCTTATGGTGAAGGGGTCGAGGATGGCTTCGGCCCGGGCTAGCTGTTGGACCATCTATCCGCCACCCCCATAGATGTCGATAAGCCTCATCCGCGCCGCCCTGAGCCTATCGGCCACGATTCTCACCACCTTCTGATAGACTTTGTAGCCGAACTGGGTGTCCTCCTCCATCATCCTCATAAGCTTCTCGCTGTCTAGTGAAAGGGCTAGAGTATTCTCCACCGCCACCGCCCCGGACGCTTTCTTGTAGGGCTCGACGAGCGAGGACCAGCCCAGCACCTCACCAGAAGAGACCGTCTCGTATCTGAACTCGCCTTTTCCTGGGATGTAGAAGTAGAGTGCGACCCTACCATAGACTATTAGGTAGAGTCGCCTGTGGATCTCGCCCTCCTCGAAGATCCTCTGGCCCGCGGTGAATCTCACCACTTTGGCGATCTTTGCTAGCTCGCCGGCCTTTTCCTCCGGGAAATCTCTAGTGAATGGGTGGTCTCTTAGAAGGGTTAGTATGTCGATTTGCTGCTCCATCATCTCCCACCTCCCTCCACGCTCGCCCTCACTCTCTCGGCCTCCACCGTTATGTCGATTCCAACGGGGCACCAGGTTATGCATCGGCCGCACCCCACACATCCGAGGACCCCGAACTGGTCTATCCATGCCGCGAGCTTATGAGTCAGCCACTGCCTATACCTGCTGAGCACGCTCGCTCTGATAGAGCCGCCGTGTATGTAGGAGAATTCTTGGGTGAAGCAGGAGTCCCATCTCCTCCACCTCTCGGCGCCCTCCTCCGTAAGGCGCGTGACCTCCTCAACGTTCGTGCAGAAACATGTGGGGCAGACCAATGTGCAGTTGGAGCAGGCTAGGCATCTCTCGGCGACAGCCTTCCAGGCCTCGCTCTCGAGGCCCCTGTAGAGCGCCTCCTTCAGGCCCGAAACCTCTAGCCTCTTCACGAACCTCCCGAGCCCCTGTCCAAGGAGCCTCTCCGCCTTCTCAACCTCCTCGGCCGTGGCATCCCTCGCACCAATCCTCTCGAGGAGTCTCAGCCCCGCCTCGCTCCCGACTCTCGCCACGAAGTAGTGCTGCTCATCGAGGAGGACCTCGGTCAAGCCGATGTCGAAGCCTGATTTAGCGGCGGGACCTGTGCCGACGGATGCGCAGAAGCAGTTGGCGCCCGGCTCGTAACAGTCCACGGCGACTATGAGGACAGAGCGACGCTTCGATAGGTATACCCGGTCCACATAGGGCCCCTGTAGTAGCACTCTGTCCAGCACAGCTATGGCCGACAGGTCGCAGCTCCTCACACCTATGAAGGCCATCTTCTCGTGGCCGTTTTGATATGGCGTGACCTTCCCATCCTTCCCGATGGATAGTAGCCTCACCCGCGGCGGGTAGAGAAACTTTTTCCACGAATGCGGCCCAACGACGTAGCCGAAGTAGGCGTCGTCACCCCTCCGCTCGACCCTGTAGGAGCCCGGGGCCTGGAGGTCCCTCAGCCCGACAGGAAGATCTGCCGCCGATCCGATCTCGTCGTAGATTATCGCGCCGTCCCTATGGACGGGCCCGATGACCACGTATCCGTTGGCCCTCAGCTCCGAGATGAGCCGGTCTAGATCTGACGTAGATAGGAACCATCGTTGGTCCCCACAGGTAGAGGATCGCGCCCCCATCCGCGCCGACTTGCGCGCTATTTTATTTAAATATTGATAATTTGAATACTAGGAGTGTACTTTACTGCACATATGTATATGCATGGGGTTCATACCGCCAGCCCAGCCCTTAGGAGGGCCTGCCTCAGCCCTCCGGAGAACCTCGTATTGAGCAGCCGGCCCGCCCCAGCCCTCCCAACCAAGCCCTCTAGCTCTCGGTCATATGGGATTTGGCCGAGGAATCGAGCCCCCAACTCACCTGCTACCACCTCCACGTCGCTTCGAGCCCCAGCCACAGCCATGTTCTCCACTACTCCGAGTACCTCGATCCCGAGGCCCCTAAGAATCTCTATGGAGCGTCTAGAGGCTGAGAGGGAGAGGGGAGAGGCTGTTGTGACGATCAGGGCGCCCCTCCGGCCTCGGAGGTACCTGGCCGCGGAGAGGAGCTCGTCACCAGTCCCAGGGGGAAGGTCTACGACTAGGTAGTCGAGTGGGCCGAACGTCGTGAGCGCCACGACCTCCTTCACCACCTCCTCCTTCGCTGAGCCCGAGAGGGGTAGGGGCCTCCCCCGAACAAGGAGATCGATCGACATTACACTCACCCCTTCAATCCGCGGCGGGACTATCCCATCGCTGGTCTCAGCCGGAGCGTCTGAGACGCCGAGGATCGCGAGGGAGGAGGGCCCGTGGAGGTCTAGGTCGAGGAGTCCGGCCCTGTGCCCGGAGCGTGCGAGGAGGAGCGACGTGACGGCTGCCACGAGGCTCTTGCCGACGCCCCCCTTACCGCCGCCGACCAGAAGTATGTAGGATATCTCACGGAGCCTACGGCCCACCAGCTCGTCCCTATAGTCTATCAAAGACTCACCACCACTACTCGGCCCCCTGCACCACAACGTCCACTATCTTTACACCACGGCCCGCGACTACGCGGAGATCCGGGGCGCCGCACCTGCGGCACCTAGCAAAAGACGATACCAGCTCGGGGACAAAGTGTATAGACTCCCTCTCATCATCCTTCAGCCTCCCAACCGCCTCGGCGAAAGACATCTCGGTGCCACAGGAGTCGCAGCGAATCACCGCCCGCTCAACCTCCACAGAGATCGAGGCGCCCGAGAGGGGGCTATCCCTAGACAGCTCGCCGAGCAGCTCCCTAAGCATCCCAACGTCGAGCATGCTGAGCTCGCCTACTAAAACCCTAAAACTCTTCACATGCCCACCAAGAGAGCCAGCCAGCTTCGCAACAGACCCTACAATCCCCGATGCAACAACATACTCATGCATAAAAGCTCACCAGCCCCATAAAAAAGTCACTTGAACTAAGACCCAACCTCAAAGACAACTTCGTCCGGATCAACGCCAAACTCTCTCAAAAGATAAAGCACCATACGTTTAATATCCCTTGCGCTAAAATGTGTCTCGACGTACAAACCTGAGACACTTTTAGGCTGCCGAAAATCGGACCCCGTCGGATGTTTAGGCCTAGTGTTAACTAAGTAGCGCTTGGTTGAGCGCGGAGTTTTGAGGGGGAGATGCTTCTCGGTCAGCCTCCCAGTCTTCATCAGCCACTCCACCACGGAAGCTAGCAAATCATTCCAATTTTTTATAGAATATCTCTGCTGATCAGGGAAGATGACGCTGAAGGGCGGCTTGACCTTTGCAGGCATCATATTAGCGAGCGTTAGATGCGGCGAAGGTTGCCTCGGCGGTGTTGGGGGCGGCACTGGTCTTGGTGCCTCCACCCGCTCTCCAACACCTCTAGCGATTACGAACGATTTTCTTAACACCTCAACCGGAGGGTCTTTGAGAATGTCCCAACGCGCCACCAGCTTCTCATGTAGTGGCTTAGGCGCATGCGTATTGTATACCTCCCACGTTTCACCATCAGTCGCTATGAAGTAGCCCACCCCCTCGCTGACGCAATATGAGATGTGTTGCGTGAGGTCCTCCGGCTTTCCAAGAGCCTTCACACCTACAAAGGCCATAGGCCTCCCTTCTGGGCCAAGCACGTCGTAGTCGGGTTTCCCGCTCTGCGTCGAAAATTCTGGCCTCACCTGCCCTGGGTCCTCCGTATCCCAGCCCCAGATCCTCAGGAAAGGCTCGACGAGTGAGGCCCTGACCGCTGCCTCACTCTTCTTAAAAACGTCCTGATGCCTCCTCAACCTCTCAGCCAGCACATCCACGCGCCTAGCAAGCTCATCAATAGACACGTGTTAAATAACAACTTAAACCGTTATATCTCTTTTATGGAAGGCAAAGTGCGTCTTCGTATGTCTCTATTTTCCTCAAGACTTGATGCCAGAACTCGCCACCGTCGTAACGCCCCTACAGACGGCCGAACCCTCCACTTATAAGTAGACTGGCCGACCATATCCCGGGACTCCTCTAGTTTCGTGTCTGGCCATCAAGTTGGCGGGCATAGTATAGTGAGGTAGAAGACACGGTCTCCCCCATGGGTGGATTTATGGACCTCTGCTTAGGTCTCATCTTTTTGGGGGTTGTATCGTGCGAAGATTGCTATGAGGCTCTCCTTGCTGAACCCTTTCCTGAGCAGCTCGGCCTCGATCTCGTTTACGAATTCGCGGCCTAATCCACGCGGCAGGGACACGAGCTCGTCGACTAGGTCTAGGGGGATCGGTAGGCCTGTTCCGGGGCTTGCCGTTGAGAGGACGTAGGACAAGATCAGGTTCCTCAGCTCCTCAGACATCGTGGACGAAAACTCGACGCATACCGGCGGGATGTCGTCAACAGTCTTTACGAAAACTCTCTTCGTGCTCCGCGCAGCTTTGACAACTTCTTTTCCGACGTATGATTTCTGTCTGCCTCTCCTACTACCGTGGGGGGTAAGGTCCGCTACGAGCTGCACCTCAACCCTCCTTACCGCCTCCTCAAGGATTTCGCTGGGAGGCCTTTTACGCCAAGACTTTTCCCTCGATATGCCCCTATACCACGTCAGCGCGTCGAACCGCATATCGGGCCCGAAGATCTCGTCGTAGTCGAAGACCTCGCCGCGTTTCATGAGTAGGCTGAGGATGGACCTGTCGCTCAAGACTATACCTTTCTGTGCGCCGTACCGATAACATATGTATCCGTCTATGGCCATTGTTGCGACACGCTTTATCACTCCAAAGACCTTCCCGCTCTCGATAAGCCTGATCGTTAGCTCGTTAATCTTGGAAATCAAGTCATATACCGTCCTGAAGGTGTTGCCCGTCAGATTATCCCTCCAGCCAAGCTCTTCCCGCTTAACCATGCTGCACCCGGTCCTGTAGCCGAAGAAGCTGCCGTCAACCATGAGCAGGTCCACTTCGCCCAGCAAGCTGTTGGCGGTGTACCGCTCGTAATAGGTCGTCAAAAGATCCAATATTTTGAGGAATGACTCCCTCTGCATGCCAATGCTGCCGGAGACCCGGTCACCGTAGAACCACTCCCCACCATCTATTGGGTCAAGCCCCCTGAAGAGCTTGTAAGCCACAGAGTAAAGCCCGTACCTAAGCCCTATACGCTCGTTTATAGCCGGCAGGTCAGATCCATCCACAACGCCGATCCTCAAATCTTTCCAGGCGTCGTTCCCCTCAACCCTCTTAATCCCGACCCTGATTACACTGGATAACTCCCCGACGTTTGAGGACAACTCAGCTATCTGCTGGGCTAAGATCTGTGCTTCCTCCTCGGCGGCCGCATAAAACCTCTCCTGCAGTGGCCGCGGTATTCTTAGAAAGTCCGGGATCGCGCTACCTTTTACCGACAACCCTCTCTTCCTCGGGTATCTCGAACGTTATGAGCAACGGCACGGGAGAGGGATTCATCTTTCCTATCAGGTAGAACTGGCCCTCCGGAAGCCTGAGAAGGGTGGAGGGGTCTACTGCGGCTGTCGCGAAGAATTTCTCAGCCTCTGGCGCGTCGAGGGGGTGTATCCTCCCTATGAACATTGTGTTGAGGTTTCTCCTAACCGCGGCGTTGATGCCTATCTCGCCGGCGATGCCCTGGGAGATCAATACCAGCGAGAGCCTGTAGCTTCTCCCCAGAGCGGCCGAGCCAATTATCTCTCGCGTTGTCTCCTCCTCAACGCCCCTAGGCTGCCAAGGACAATACTGCGGTGCCTCGTCTATGACAAGAGCGACGTTAAGCTCATTCTTCTCCTCCATCATCCTCTTCAGAAAACGTATTATCGAGAGGAAGATTGATAGCTTCTGCTCCTTTGAACCGAGGCTCAGGTCAACTACCAGTAAGTGCTTTTCCTTAAGCATGCGGTAAATATCCGCAGGCGTCATTTGCCCAATAATCGCTCCGAAGTCCTCCTCCTCCACCATGCTGAAGTACCGCTCCAGCCTACGTAGATATCGCTGCCCCCACCTATCAACGCCTCCCCCCTTTTCCTGGTTATCCGACCTGATCAGCTCCCGGAGCTGTGCAAGTAGTCTCTCCTTTGTCTCGGCGGGCGTATCGCAGATCCAGCCGCCAGACGCGATAGCTTCCTCCAGGTATCCCAGAAGCGTGTTTCCCATGTTGCCCCCGCCGAAACGGTTGAGCTTCTCTGCCAAGTAGGAATAGATCGCCTGCTCATCGAGCTGGATGTCACCCATGTTGATGACGTTTTCATGATATGGCGCGTAGTCGCTGCCCTTCCAGTCAAAGATCAACACGTCGTATCCCGCGTTCTTCAGAAGCGGTATCAGCTGATATCGTGTTAAGAAAGACTTGCCCGAGCCGGTTATGCCGAAAACCCCTATGTGATGCGAGATGTATTCGGTCAATAGCGGTACCCTCCAAAGCGGGGTGCCTGTCGCGTAGTAGCCCAGTGTGTGATTGCTCTTCGACAAAAGCCGCATCGGGTTGAAATCCTCAGGAAATATGTAAACTGGCGACGCGGGGGCTATGATAACTCTGTTCTGCTTAATCACGCCGTCTGTTACATCCCCAATAACAACCAGGCTGAACCCGTAAAACTCTTTTGCAGTACTCGCCCCCTTCCCCATCTTGGCATAGGCTACACCGGGGTTATAGTAGTCTGTCTTCAGAGCGTCGTTAGAACCCATACCTCGGCGGCACACGGCGAGGATCTTATTCCCGTTACGATTATCTATCAGGACGAGGGTCTCGGTCGTGACTCTCCTCTCCTCACCCTCATGGAGGATACATTGGGCAAGGTTTTCCTCTGAGGGGCTAGCAACGATCCCTATCTGGCGGAGCTTTACGCCGTTCCAGTCAAACAACCCTGACGCGAAAAATCCAGCCGACGGGCTATAAGCTTTGCTAGACAGCCATTACTCATCAAGAGTGTTTCTCAGCCCAATAATCGTCCCCTCCCAAAACAGCATCACCAAACACTTATCGTCTGACTACTTATGTTGAGAATCGGAGTAAATGCGATCTTAATAATACAGTTTGATGGGAATTATGATGAGTTTAATCTGGTCTTGGGTATCCGTATAGTGTTGTCTGTCCTTTTTCCCTGAATATTACCTCGTTCCACCAAAAATTCATCTGCATTGATATGTTTCCGTGTTCTAGTCCCAATATGTGTTTTAGTTTAGATTTCTCTTTCTTGATGACGCCTATATCCTTCTCCAAGCACCTAATGTTTGTTAGGGCGTAGTAGATTTCTCTAGGCAGTATTAGCCCCCGAGCTCTTTATATATCGTGGTAATAGTTCTGCCTGAGCATAGTGAGTCCAAGTTAGGGATGGCCCGGCTGTTGGGGCCACTACTCCTTATATGGGGGGCTGGTGGAGGGTTCCTATCCGAATGGGTAAAAACCTGGGGAGGGAAGAGTTTGGGATTGGGATGGTGGAGAGGTTCAAGTTGGTTGCGAGGCCATAAGAGATAAAGACATAGAATTAAGGAGGTGTAGTGGGTGGAGAGATACCTGCCGCGGGAGCTTCGGATCAAGCTGTACAATGATGTTGTTGCCCTTCGTAGAGGCGGGCTGACATATAGAGCGATCATCGGGGAGGTCTGGCGAAGATACGGAGCCAGGATATCCAAGTCTCACATAAGCTACTGGTTGCGTGGGATACATAGCCCATACAACGGAAGAAGGATACCCTCGCTAGAACTATTGAAGCCCTCTGAGGAGTTGGCGTACGTGATAGGTGTGAAGGTTGGCGATGGATATGTTGGGAAGAAAAGCCGCGTCCGCAAAGGCTACAACCCTGTCTGGATAGGCCTTAAGGCTAGGGATAGGGAGTTTGTAGAGGGGTTCGGCAGGTGTCTTGCAAAGGTTATAGTTAGGAGACAAATTAGGTCGAGATTTAGGGATGATGTGGGGAAATATGTCGTCGAAGTTGGGTCGAAGACGCTCTACGAGCTACTCAGAAAGCCAGTTGACCTTGATAGACTGAAGAAATATATTGAGCACTTGAGAGATGCATGGCAGCATTCCTCACGGACTTCGCGGACTCTGAAGGAAGTGTTGACAAGAATGGAAAAATAATTATCTCTACAACACAAACATCGAGTTACTCAGATACGTCATAGGGCTTCTTAAAAGACTTGACGTAGAGTCGACTGGGCCAAAACTCAATACTCGACGAGGAACTATATTCTATGATCCTAGGACGGGGAAGAAATACGTAGCCAACAAGGATTGCTATCGCATATATATACGATCAAGAAGCAGTGTCAGCTTCTACAAACACGTAGGCTTCACTATTAGGAGGAAGCAGATACGGCTAGAGAACTACGTCAAGAGAACCACTAGGATGCCTACCCCTCCACCCAACCATTTCCCAGCAAACACCCCCACACTCATCTTATCAATTAACTAAAATTGGACCGGGGGGGATTTGAACCCCCGACCTCTCCCACGCCAAGGGAGCGATCTACCACTGATCTACCGGCCCCCTTTTGGATGGGTGTCTCTCTAAATATTTTTGATGGGCGGTTATTTATATATTAGCGTCATGTGTAGGATAGTGTCCAAATAAGGCGTTATATTTAAAGGCCGGTTGATGTGTCTTGTATGTTATGGATGTTGTGGCCCTAGTTTCGGGCTGTTTTATGCGTAATAAAAAAGTAGGGAGGTTAAGGTCCTAGCAGTGTTGGACTACATGTTCCATGGTAGCTGTAGGAGGGTTTCCAGAGTTCTGAGCCTTGCTTTGGAGCCTATAAGCAAGTCCGCCGTCCACTACCTCGCCAAGAAGGTATCTAAAATCAGGGTATTCCTGTTGAAGTAGTGGTCGCTCAGCCAGATGGCGTCGAATGAGAGCTTGTCGGCGAGGTGGGCGTAGATCTGGAGCCTCCAGAGAGGGTCTTTAGGTGGGAGCTCGATCGAGAACCTCATGCCTTAGATGTTTAGGCCATGTTTCCTGAGGATCTGGACTGTCTTCTCCGGCTCAACGGCCGCGCAGAGCCTGAGGAGAAGCTCCATGCCCTCGGGGCTCGAGATCCTGCCCGACATGTAGAGCTGCGCGACCTTGATTCCGGCCTCGGGCCCAATACCAGCCGAGTTGTAGGTCGTTAGTAGTAGGTCGAGGAGATCCTCAGCTAGCTCAGGCGAGGCCCCAGCAGCTCCCACCCGCCTCCCCAGCCCCTCCACCCCTATGTTAAAACCCTACCCGATATTAAGGTCTTAACTATTTTGGGTATCCGTATAGTGTTGTCTGTCCTTTTCCCCTGAATATTACCTCGTTTCCCCATAGGTCTAGCTGTATTGGTACGTTGCCGTGTGTTGGGGCCACTACTCTTTATATGTGGGGCCGGTGGAGGGTCTTCCCGAACAGGTGATGAGGATGTGGTTGGTGGTGATTGATTCGGGGATAGAGGTGGTGGGGAGGGTGATGGCTTATCTGTGGATGAGGCTTAGGGATTCGGAGCTAGGGAGGTATGAGGGCTACTACGGTGTCTTCAGGGACTATGGGTAGACGAGGGCATGCGGCACTACAAGTCTTTCCTAATCATGCAGAGATTCGCCGCCGAGGCGTGGCGAGAGCTATCCGAGAGGTTCCTAGAGGTCTTTAGATACCCTGTGGATAGGGTTCTGAATATTACTCCGACTCCGGACGGGGTCGTGATTGTACAGAACGAGTGGGATGGGAGGCTGAGGACTCTGATGATACCCTCCATCGCAACGCTTAGATGGCTAATATACGAGGCCACTGCTGGAGAGACACCGCCGAGAATCTACCACCTACCACCACTCAACTCGATAGTCCTTGAGAGGGAGCAGGTTGAGAGGTTCCACATAGTTGCGAGGCCATACGAGATAAAGACATAGAATGAGGGGGTGCAGGGATATTGAAGTTCTATGCCGATGTCCACAGGGCTAAGAAGAATAGCGAGAGGTACAGGATAACATATACTACTGACGGGACAACTTTCAAACATGTAGACAGCTTCAGCGAGATCCCGGCAAAGCCCGGAGACAGGCTATTCATGGATACACTACCACCCCAACACACGGACGGCGCGATAGAACTACTAAGGAGAGGGGTAGAGGTATACTATCTCAGGAGGCTTACGTTGATTGAGAAGATTCGCAGGGAGCATAAGCTACCGAAGAGCGCTAAAGGAGACATAAAGGCGTTGATGAGTATTGAGGAGAGGTGGTTTAGGAGGGTTACTGAGGACTTCCTAGTCTTGAGGAGGATGATTCTGGCCCACAGGTCTCTATTGAGGACGCATCAGCAACTACTAAATAAATACAGGGCTTTGTCGGATGTTGAGAGGGAGGTTCTGAAGCCAGCTATCTCATCCATAGAGAAGTAGATGGTGGAGATGGCTAGGATGATTGTTGGGGAGGCTGGTAAGAGGTATCCGGCCTATAATGTGATTCTTGAGGGGCTGGGGATAAATGATGGTTTGGCTGGCAGGGAGGCCCTGGCAGAGCTGCTAACGTATGCTGATTTCGTCAATAGTTCTCTGAGGGGGTTGAAGAAGCTTTTAGGACTCTACAAACCGATTAAGTCGTCTAGAAGGGAGTATTGGAGGCTATATGATGGTAGGCTTCATCGGGCTGTCACTAGGCTGGCGATGACACACTATAGGGCAAAGCCGACAGGGAGGCAGTGCTGGGAGCTGGTGAAAAAGATCAAGCAACTAGTGGTGACTGCTCAGGCACCGGGATAGGCCCCCGGCAGCAAGAGGAAAAACCCCAGAACTATACACACCGGGGGCTGGTTATTTTTAATCGCCGGAGCTTATTCTCCGGCGGGCTCAAACATTATAATCCCGGTGTCTGGGGTTCCTAGGCTTGCTGCCGAGGCCTATAGACTAACTAACCCCTCCTCCCTGTCTCCCCCTCTTCCGCTCAAAACTAATATTTTGCTTCGCTCTATCCATTTTGTGTTGGTGTTTATAGGTTTTCCCCATCCGTCGATGCACGGTAATACCGATCGCTGGTTATGCTGATAAATAGCCCCGCCAGCCCACTCTCTTACGATTTAAAGCTTATAAACGAGGTGAGCTCAAATAAAAGCAAAACAAAAACCCACCAACACAAAATGGATTAAGAGAGTTAATGTTTGCCGGGCTTGATTCGGGAGACCCGCTCCTTCACGGTTCTCACAATCTCTTTTGCCGCCCGGTAGAATATCGCTACGTCGACGGAATAGGCGATGTACTGCACTCCCCTGGCCGCCCACTCGGCGGCCGCGTCGACCGTCTCGACAAAGGTCCCAGCCGCCACTCCTCTCTCTCGAGCGGCCTTGATTCCACTCTCTATTAGGCCGGTGACGCGCGGGTCTGTAACTTCTCCGGGAATGCCTAGCGACTGTGACAGGTCGTAGGGGCCGAGGAAGACGACGTCTATACCGCCTCCCTCGAGGATCTCGGGCAGCCTCCTAACGCCCTCGGCGCTCTCTATGTGAATTATCACGGCCGTGTCCCTGTTCGACGCCTCGACATGGAGTTTGGGAGTCCTGGCACCGTATCGTCCGGCCCTCGTGTAGGGCGAGAACCCCCTCATACCCTCAGGATAATAGTGGGCCGCCTCCACCACCCGCCTCGAAGTCTCGGGATCGTCGACGTGTGGGACCTGAACTCCCCACGCGCCACACTCCAGAGCCCTAAGTATGTATGCCTCCTCGCTCGAAGGCACCCGCACCACGGGCACCACACCCACAACCTCGGCAGCCCTCACCAGCTCGCAGACGTCGGAAAAGCCAAAATAGCCATGCTCCATATCGATGATCACGAAGTCCACTCCGGCCTCCCCAAGAAGCTCCACGACGTCAGGGGACCCCACATAGACAAAAGGACCCACAACTACGTCTCCCTGAGACAACCTAGATACTAGGCTCACCAGCCCCACAGCCACCTACCCCACAAAACCGCCAAAAGGGCACAAAATTAACCACACCCTCTAGACCATCACCCCCCATGAAGGCCAAGTCACGGCCTGATTCCCCAAAGAGCTGGCCGACAACGTTGGTCTGAGATACCGCTTTGGTGGCTGCCAGTGGTGGCCACCGATAAGACACGCCCGCCAACACTCTACCCTCACCTGACGGGAAACCGATACTTCTGGAGATACTTGGAGCCCCCAGAGCACTCCGCGGTGTTAAAGCGAGGAGACGCACAGCCCCTGCAATATAAAACTAAATAGTCACGAGCAGCGCGTCATTGTCGGCCCCTCCACGAGAACGCGCCGGAATCAAGGGGCGCGGGTCAGAGGGAAGTATTAGGATGCGGAGGGCCCGTGGCCTAGTATGGATAAGGCGGCGGCCTCCTAAGCCGCAGATCGTGGGTTCGAGTCCCACCGGGCCCGAATGAATACAGAAAAGAGATCTGCTTCCGGATGTGTTATCGAGAGAAGTAGTGGTTTCTTGTTTAGGTTACTCGGCCTCTATGATCCCGATTTTTTGTGGGTTTGCTGTGAGGCGGAAAAAGTATTTTCCGGGGCCTGTTATCTTTGTCTTGGCTTTCTTGTTTGGTTGTAGCGTTAGTCTCGTGGATCCCTGTGTGTCTGGGTTGAAGATCTCTATTTCGTGTGTTGTTTTGTCCCGGTTGAGGAATGTGATCGTCCCTTTCCGCTTGAGCCTGCCTACGCACGGTTTGAAGTGCTCGTTGAGTATACTGGTTGGTGTTGTGTGGGGGGAGCTGCGTGAGGCTCCCTCGAGAATGGTTATGGTGAGGCTTCTGCCTCTGGTGAATATGAGTGGCGGGATGAGTAATAGGGGTGCAAAAGGTAGCAGAAATAGGGGTAGCGAAGGCTGCCCGCCCCCTGACTCGGCCGTCATGATCGTGAGGATCGTCTGGTTCCGGTAGAGCGTTGTCTCGACTGTGGAGTACTTAGTGGATGTCAAGGTGGCGAAGAGGATCTCGGTGATCGTGGCGGTCATGGTTGCGAATTGGCTGATTATCTCAAGCCTAGTCGTGTATATTGTCGAGGAGAGGAGCTCTGTTGTCGTGCTCGTGCGTAATGTCCATACGGTTGAGGTGTAGTAGCTCGTCAGCGTGGTTGCGGGCCTCAGGGTGGTGGTGGTTCTCTCGGTGGTTGTACGCGTTATAGTAGCCGTCCGTGTCGTCGTAACTGTAGAAGTAGTTGTCGAGCTGACTGTTAGGGGAAGTACGCAGAGGGCGCCGATGAATCCGTTAAACTTGGTAGGGGCCACATCTCGGTCAGATATGGGGCTGCCGCTTAACTCGGAGTCAAAAAATCGCGGGCTATCAAGCACAGGGTAAGTTTCTCTAATGGGTATGTCTTGACCAACTATTCCCTCCCATGGATATGAGTCTATGTTAAGTAGGTG
>Ga0326762_1000539_pt1 | contig 16737 bp, 16 predicted proteins | sample NORPS_S_FD_207669 | JGI IMG/M metagenome (GOLD analysis project Ga0326762, IMG submission 207669) | Hot spring sediment microbial communities from Norris Geyser Basin, Yellowstone National Park, WY, United States - NOR.PS_S | ecosystem: Environmental > Aquatic > Thermal springs > Near-boiling...
AAGGAGCACCACCCAGACGGGGCCTACACTCTTGTCGCCAAATACGCCGGCCTCTGGCTGAAGGACAACGGGTGCAATGCACGTGACGTGGAGAGGGCTGTGGAGGAGGCTAAGAAGGAGCCGAAGCTCTTTCTCGCCAACTACATCTGGCACGTGTTGCTTCGTGGCAGTGGCGACTTGGCTAGGAAGGTCGCTGTGCCGCTCCTACTCCACGCCGTCTTCGGCCCGGTGCCGATCGGCGTGACGTACATCACAAAGGCGGTGAAAAACGGAGTCTGGCGTTTCTTAAAGCCGGAGGAGCTGGAAGGCGCCAGCCTGGAGTTCTTGAGGGAGGACGCACTGGAGCCCATAGCCAAATGGCTCGCCCAACCACACGAAGACCTCGTGGAGGAGACGCTGAGAGACCTAGCCGGCCTAAACGGCGAAGAGGCGAGAAAGCTCTACAAAGAGGCCTTAGGTGACTTAATCAAGGTGCTGGACTGGTCCCGCGATGAGGTGTTGAAAGAAGGCGACCAATTCATCATTAAACTCTGCATTATTGGAGAAAGGCAGAGATCGGAGACGGCTCTGCTTGCTTTTGTTGGCAGGAGACTTGCTGCCGTTTTCAAGGGTGGTGAGAGTAGGCGTTGTTGGCGTAGGGTGGCCCTAATCGCAGGTTATGCGCTGGCGGGACATATCGTGTTGCCTAAAAAGGAGCGGGTGCCGGAGGACGTCATAGAGGTTTTGGGAGATGCGTTGAGGCCTTGTGCTGTGGATGCCTACTTGACGATAGACGGCATGATACCGCCGTTTTCAATAGGCGTAGCACAACTAATGCCGATAAGAGAGTTAAACATTACCTCCCCATTCGCCGACACGGACACCATAAAAGATGCGACGGAAACTGCAAGGGAACTTACAGCGAGATGGAGGAGAAGAGGGGACTTCTGGTCACCTGAGGTCTTTTACGCCTTGGGTTTGGCAACGTTGGCAGCCGGGGGTGAGGTGGATGAGGAGACGGCTGACCGGCTGCTCTACGCAGCGTCTTTTGCGGTCCAACAAGTGTTCCATCCGGCAGCTGTGTTGCCTATCTTGGAGTCGTGGAAGCCTCTGGGCGAAAAGGCGCCACATAGATTCGTCAATGCGTTGGCAACTGTCTCACAGCTGGAGAGACTGGACCCAGAAACGGCGCCATGCATCTACTGCTTGTTGCGACAACTCAAAAGCCACCTCCTTGAGGCTAAGCGAATTTGGCCTCTAGTGGAGGCCATTCACGCCTATTCAAACTTACTAAGAAAAGACTTGATACCCATCTGGGATCGCTGGGAGGTTGCTGTGGCGGATATGTGCCTACTTTACAGAGAAGTTAAAAAAAGTATCGCTACAGCGCCGGACCGCGGCGTCTCGGTGAAACGCTTGCTTGACGCCGTGGCTAAGGCATTTGTGCTAGCCGTAGCGCTGGAAATTGACGACTTGGCGTCGCTTGTGAAGGAGCAATGCGGCTTAGGCGACCTCGTAGAGGAGGCTGAAGCCGTGAGGACGACTCTGGAGGAGGCGGCGGCCCATCTAGACGAGCTGAGAAAAATTATGGAAAACGACGCGGACTTCGCCGAATGGGCGACGGCGCGCAACGTCACAGGCGACGTCGGGGAAGTGGTTGAGGATTTTAGGGGTTGGTTCACGTATGTGCTGGCCCTCTACAAGCTGGATCACGCCATTGACGAAAAAGGCGAATTAGACGCGGAGAAGCTAGAAGAGGTGGCGGAAGAGTTCGAAAAGGTGGCGGAGATACACAAAAGACTGAAGCATTGGGGCAGCTACCTCATCGCCCGCGGTCGGGCTCTTAGAACCCGCGTCCTCGCCACAAACAGCTGGGAGGAACTTCTGGAGAGAGCTAAAGGCTTCTGGGAGCTGTGGAAGGAGGCGGAGAAACACCTTGAGCCAACCGTCGGGTATTTAGCAACGGCGGCACACGCACTCGGCGAGTATCTAGTCTATCTGGCGGCCTCCGGCGACAAGAGGGACGCAGAGGAGTTGCTGAAAGAGTGGCGGTGGTTGCTGGACTACGACGGGGAGGTCTCTGTGGTTACTCGGCTTATGCTTAGGCTTTTCGGCGTAGGGGAGGGGGCGAAACTGGAAGAGGTTGTGGATACGTTTGGGCCAAAGCTTTCGCCAGAGTATCTGCCGGCCTTATGGATGCTGGCCGGCCGCCTCCAGAAAAACCAAGCTCTTGAGGAATGCACTATATTATCCGAGCTTGGAGACTGTGTTTTTATAGAATGCACTAAATTATTCAATCCCGATGACTGTGTTATTGCTGTGATGGCTGCCGCAGATGATCGGGCGGCTATCGATCGGTTGAAATTATTTATAGAGAAAGTAGTGCCGAAGGCGCGTCAGTTGCCTGAGGTAGATGGGAGAACCCTAGTAGAAGTCCTGGCGCCTAGATCATCTCAAGCATGGCTTGCCCTCATGTTGCTGGCAGCTGTAGAGGGCAGAGCCGACACAGTTAGACTACATGGCTTGCTGGGCTCTGCGGCATTTATGGGATCCATATTTCGACATCTATTCTGCAGTGTCTGCAAGAACTGCGGCGACTTAAACAGCGAGAGCTGTAGGCTGGCTCTGTTGAAGCTGTACTACATCCACTACTAGCGGTATCTTTTGCTACTAGGTTTCCTAAGGTTTGACGTAACGGATAGTAGGCTGTTTGGCGTAGAATTTGCAAAAAATACGCCAAAACGGCATCTTGAAAGTCTACCCCCTTAGCAACTCGACCTTGACAAGGAAACCTTCAGCATGTATAGCGCCATAGCCACGGTAGTATCCCCCGGAGACGCATGTCAACGAGTAGTTAAACTTGTGATTGCTAGATTAACTTCGCAATCCACCGCCATCGTTGGGCCCGCTGAAGAAAGCTGCAAGCAGACTTCAAGGCGTTAGAAAGTCTGAGGCGCTAGCTGAAAGGCGGGAATATAGGAGTTCACCTGGCTTTACTGCGTAGAGTGATCAACGGCTAGGAATGCCCAAGTTATTCTCCCAACGTTGTGTTCTGTGCCACTGACTGTCTCCAGCACAAATTATATTTGGCATGGGCAAAAGGCTAGCAGGTTAGCTACGCTTTGTCACTCTTCGTATAGATGGTGCAGGCTATGTAGCCGCTGGGAGGCTGAGTCTACTGATGTGGGATTTAACGTCGTGTTATCTGCCTTCCTTGGCGCCACCTGCTGTCTCCTTCCATTTCTTCGCCTATACAGGCACGACGTTGATGAGCCAGACGAGGTTGCGTAAAAGATTGCCGTGGGTCTTTGGGAAATTCTACTATCGTAACGCCTCCAGTAGGCCTAGCAGCTTCTCCGTCAGCTCTGGCTTCACCGTCTGTACGCCAGGTGGTTTCTTCACGCCGAGCTCCTCCAGCCGCTTCTTGTCCGGACACCAACTGGCCGTGTCGCTGGGGCTCTCCACCACGCCTTCTGCAGCCTTCTCTGTCTTTATGGGGAAGGAGGTAGCGCCACTCCCCGGAGGGCCAGTACCTACCCGAGAACTTCCTCACTTCGAGGAGGCGGCCGTAGAGAACGAGCCCGCCCTCGTTGTACTGGTTCTTCGTCAAGTAGAGAAACACGCCGAGAAAAACATGCCGGCCCCATACGGAAATGTACCCGCAGGTAACTGCCTAATAAGTTCAGAACGCTCCTCCACGAAATCCCCCAAGCTATGGAGAAAGTTCTCAAGTGACCCCCTTAAGAAGGAGATAACTCGGTGCTAATATTAACGCTTCTTGTGATCGCTATGCCGCGCACCCCAAGTTTTGGTGGTGGCTAGGCTCATGTTGAGCTCTTGCCATCAAAGAGTTAACAAAGGGAGCATATAGAGAGGTTTCCGCAAAGTTTTGAGAGGAGCTTTTGCTTGCATCAAGGCCGAAATCTATCGGCATGAAAAACGTTCAACTGTATTGACACGTGTCCGAGACGTAGGGCGAAAAGGTTATTATATCAAAATTCTAAGTAAGTTGTTTAACTGAATCTCATCTATTTTCTTGTCAATGTTTTGAATTAAATAGATCAGAATTGCGTCTCTAATGGCGTCGGCTGAATCGTAATATGTCTCTGCATCTCTGAGATATAGCTTCGGGGCTGTTTTTACAGACTCCACGATCTGCGCCCTTATTCTCTTATATCGCGCCAAGGCCTCCATAACCACAGACCGCACTTCGCTAGTAGTCTTCACGTAATTCCACATCTCGACAAGAAGCGCGTTCCCCAGCAAAGAACTTAAGTAGAAGTTAACCACATACATGCTAGAACGTGTAGCAACGCCGTGTAGAAGCGCTTTAGCCAAGGCGGCCCCCATCCCTGTCAGTACTATAGGCTTAGAGACAAAGCCTCCGCTTATTGATAACTTTTTCAAAGTAGGATATTGGGCAAAAACCTCATCAGCTGCATGCGACACCAAATTTAAAGCCGATAGAAACGCATAAAGAGCTGGCGCAATATGTTTAGTAATTCTTTTTTCATGAAGTTCTTCAAAATCTTCACCCTCTTCCAACATTTTTTCCCTTAACGACATGGCCTTTGAGCGAAACTGCGAAGAGCCGTAGAGATATACGTGGGCAGCTGCAGAGCGCAGAAATACGAACTGAGTCATAATAGCCTCAGCAAGGTCATAAAAAGTCAACGGAAGTCCTTCTACTACGTCATATATCTTAGTTCTGAGTCTGTCCCAATGTACGACCGGCGAAAGCGCCAAGACAAATATGACTTGTCTAGAGGCCGTATCTATAAAAATATTGTAGGACTCGTCAGAATTTATTAATGTATTTGATTTGATTTTTTCTAAAATTTTACTAAGAAACTGTTCGAAGTCCAAAAACCTTTGAAACAGACCACGCATATGGACAGAATACTTATCACTAAGTAGCCTAGCCACTTGGTGAACCTTGTCGTCATAGGAAAGCAAGCAACAGATCCGTTCACTTGGGCGTTTGCGACCAAAGCTTTTCCAGCCCGTAATTACCTCTGAAATCGCAGGTATCAACGCCCTTCTGGCCTCCTCGTACAGAGCCTCACTCACAGAATCTACGGAAGAGCCGTGACCATAAATAGTTACTTAGATATTTCGACGTAACCATGCGAACTTCTTCGTATAGCGTCTTGAGACCTACCATGTGAGGTCTGAGACCTGAATATGCAGCGAGCATCAAACGAAAATCTATATCTAGAGGTTTGCCATCTATCATAAGCTTCCCATCTTCATCTCTTGCAATACGTATTTGACAATCGCCAATCACTTCTAAGTTACTTTTACGTGATCTACTCTCTCGTAAGTCTATACATAATTTTACCGTGATTTCCTTAACATTTTCATGTCGTTTTGGACATCGCATCTGGAATTTTAATTCATGGACATATACATTTCTCCTGACATCTCCAAGAAGCTCTTTTGTTTCCATTATTGTAATATTTGTAGTTTCTTCTAAGTTCTTTTTTAATCTATCCAAAAAATTCTCAATAGACTTTCTTGTCATTTTATTACGTGGATAAAGTATTAACCCTTCGGCGACATCCTTTAAAGAATTTAAAGCATTTTCAACATCGTCAGCTGTTTTGGCGTCATAGAATATACTAAATACGAGACGTGGCGGAAGTTTTTCTAGCTTTTTCGCTACCTTTTTCAACACATTATCATTGCCTTTTATTCCGATTTGATGCATAATTTTTACATAGTCCTCGGCAGTGTACCCTCTAAGTGGTTTAAAAGATGTAATGCCTTGACCTGCCGGCGATGATTCACACGGCAATTTACCCTCTAAAAATCCAGGTAAAGACTGGACAACCATAGCTTCTTGAAGTAAGAGATATATCCTTATACGGTCCTTCAGAGCAGTATCCAATTGTTTAGCTTCGTTGCATATATTCGTAAATGCGCCACTCAGATCAGGCGCAACCTGTTCAAGCTCATCAATTATCATATATAGTCTTTTCTCTAAAATTTCTGGAAGAAATTTACTTATTATTGAGCCTAAGGGAATCTCCGTGTTGTTTATTTCATCTACAATTTTAGCTAATCTTTCTTGAATTTCCGGTATGTTTGTATCAAATATATTATTTCTTATTAATATTTCTGTTGGATATTTTTTATCTACCAATGTGACGACAAGAGACTTTAACACGTCACGCAACGATAGCGGCTCTGTTTCAAGCTGTGTTGTGCTTTTAAGTTCGCGCAAATTTACGTAAAGGTAGAAGTTGTTCTCGTTTCTAGCTTTACATATTACAAATCCGCCGACCCCAATAGTTTTTCCATATCCATAATAGCCTGTAACTATATTCAAAGCAAGAGCTACCCGAATTATCTCCTTGGTGGTCTCTGTTTCGAATATTCTTGTGCCAAGTGCATAACATGGCCCACCTATCTCCACTTTTTTCATAGAATCTACCTCTTCTGTGATATCTGCCACTTCACTAATCGCATCAGGGCGCAAAGACAAGTTCATAGTTTTAAATCAAGTGGTGTATTTAAAATTTCCTGTCTGATTAGATTATATATGTGTTGATAGTGGTAAATCAGATTATGGATTGCTGGATTACTTGCAGAATACATCCCGGACTTTCCTTCATCTGTGATAAAGGCTACTTCAAAATATTGTGTTGAGCTACCAAAATTTGCCACAAGAAATTGAAGAAATCCTATAAACTTTATCGCATCTTTAAGACTAGAAAGAAAGCGCTCACCTCCTAGTACCATATAAGATTCGCTCAGTTGTCGTTTAACGGAACCCGCAAAGATACATATCCGCCTAGGTCCTCCAGAGCTGCTTGTTCCTCCCAGTTCACATTTCCATTTCTCATTATGTTTGTAACAGTCAAATTTTATAGCATCTCTATATAATGTATCTCTAAATTTAAATCCGTATATCATTGCTATTTCAAGTTCGTTTGTTGTATTATTACTTATTTTTTCAATTATTCTATTGATGTAGTTTGCTATTATTTCTGAAAATTTAGATGGCCCGTGTTCTATGAGTGGCATTCCGATTTCAGCAATAACTTGTTGAAGCGCTTGAGAAAGTCTAACTATAACATTTTCATCGCCTGCCATAGCCACATATGCAATCGGTTTCTCTTTCACTTTAAGGAGAGTTATTTTACCAATGCCGCTATGTAGTAGACCGTTTTCTCCGCGGATATAGCCGGTGTCTGCTGAAAGCACTACGCCATCAAAGGTGCTACATGCAATTATGGAGGTCACAAGAAATTTATATGTGTTATTTATTTGCAACTATACATGGATCTTTCACGATGTCTAGAGGGATTTTCCGAGAGGCCGTTATTAATACCTGCTAAAACCATAGCTCTTGGCGCCTCCTTCTGTGTTAAGAAGGCATATCTCTCGTTGATGGTAGATGGGACTCCCTCTTCTCACGTTCCCTACAGCCCGTCGTTCCATGCCCAAAAGGTTCATGACCTATTGACATACCTTCTGCCACATGTTACATATAATCTGTTGGATGGGAATCAAGACCTCAAAGAAGCTGTCGAAGAGGCTTGGGCGTCTATACGAGACGCCGTGGAGCAGTATGGGAACCTCACGGCAAGCGACTACGAAAAGTACAGGTATACCGTGCTGGGGTTTCTGCAGATCTACGCAACATTGTTGAAGTGGTTGCAAAAATATAAGGGGTTCTCACCCGACAACACGTTAGTCTATACGGAGCGTATGCTTGTTAGCATGCCGCAGAAATCGCTTCTGGAGGGATATACCGATTTCCTACCTATGGTGGGGATTCCAGATGTTATCCTAGTAAATAGTAAAAGCGGATATGTTGCGTTAATCGACTGGAAGACGTCGTTGGAACAACGGAGTAATCAACTGCATTATTACCAGCTGATGGCATACCGCTACGTCTTGCAGAAAGTGGCGACAGACGTCGACGTCTTCCTTGCATATCTCACTCCGAAGGGCAAAAAGAAGCTTGTATTGTTAACACGACCTCTAAGAGACATACCAGAAGTTGAGACGGAATATAGGGATGTTGGTGATATGGCCGAGAAGATTAAGATTACTGCATCGCTGTTGTATGGCTTAACATTTTGCAAAGGGATGCTTAAAGTCGCCGTGGAGATAGGCAAGCAGTACGGCTTACGTGCTTTTAACGCGCGAAAGGAAAAGCCGCCCTGTATATACTGTAATTACCGCGATGTGTGCAAATACCGCTTTGCGAAAAAGAGCGAACTACAACCAGAAGAGGCGAAGCTGAGAAGCGCCTTCTACAAATTGTATAGAATAGTGCTTAAGAAAAAAAGTGAGGAATATAAACATTTCATAGAATTTGAGAAATGTGTAAAATTTGATAGACTTATATTCGAGGGACCCGCCACAATTAAGCTTTCTGCAACGCTAACTACGAAACAACCGCTGTCAGACGAGGTCATGAAGTATTCATTAGGCAAAACCACCGTTTATGTGTTTAGTGGGAAAGATCGGTTAAATAAATTTGAAAATGGTGTTTATTCGCCGATATTATTTGGAAGATACGAAGATGACGAGGTTGAATATATACGCGACATGAACCGGCTTGAGGCGAAGATACGTATGATTTCCCCTACCTTTGCGGTACGTTGGCTACCTGTGTACATACTCTACCGTTTAAGGCCAAATGCAGAAATCTTCAGCAATATCGTTGCGTGCCCTGGGAGGGTGCCGATGAACATAGAGCTAAAGGCTATCGCTACAATAGAAAACGCTATAGTAAGATTTCAACAAGCAAATATTGATGAAAATCAAAAATGGATCATAGATACTTTACGTACAATTGTCCTTAGTACTACAGATGAATATGACTAATTTTTACGACATTGGCGCTTTACTCAATAGAAACTATGTCAGTCGTGGCCAGCAGAACTACGAAATGTTATTTGGAGCGTCTCCATACAAAGAATTGAAAGATAGGGTAGAAGAGATTCTAGCAGGGAATCAAGCTGTTGTCGTAGCTCCTGGAGTTCCAGGTGCAGGAAAGACGACGTTTTATGCATATATATTAGCTAAATATCTAAGGGATGATATCTGTAGAGAAGGTATAAGTTTTAACTATCTCTATATATACATAGCTCCTACTAATGATTTAGTTAGAGATTTTATAGAGAAATTCCTTAGGTTCCTTAGGAGTATATTCGGCGTTGACTGCCGGCCGGAGATACTTAGCAGAAGAATTCGTGTGTATGGTTCTAAAGTCTCGGCGCCGAATTATCCACAGCTTCTAAAGGGCATAGACGATGAGGTGGTTTTGGTCGCTTCAACAGATTGGCAGAGGGTAGCAGCGCGTATTCTCGCGCGGAAGGAGCAGGTCTATCTAATAGACGAGGCGAGCCGTATGACCTTTACGCGGTTTTTTATATCTATCGCAGATGCAATAGCCAAGGGTAACGCTAAGGGCGACATACGCGGCTTTACCGTAATCGGCGACGAGAACCAGGCAATAGGCCTCAACGAGGAGGAGCGTAGATACCTTCTATTAAGTTCAATCAGGGAAATGGCTGAAAAAGGTAGTGACCGTGTTTACGTAATTCCTCTCAATGTGAGTTGGCGCCTGCCCGAAGATACGGCAAGGCCCATTAAGGTTGGCTTTTACAACGGCAACCTCATAGGAATGGGAACCCCCCTCAAAGTCGAACCAGATTATGCGATAATACAAACGTTGATGCGCGAAAAACCTTGTCAAAAATATTCAAAATACATTTGGGATATTCTACAAGTTGCGTCAAGTCATCCGTTAGTTCATATTGAACTCAGCAAACACTTTCAGATAGGCGAAAAGTACGACGAAAAACGTGCCGAGCTTGGCTGGTGCCTAGCGTATATACTTTCAAATTTAGTGGGTAATAGGCAAGTCTCTGTGGTTGTGCCCTATACTCAAATGGCCTTTGCAGTCCGTATACTGAGCTCTGTGATCCGTACGTCGAGACCTCCTCAAAATGTTAGAGTGGCGACCATCGCTAGCTACTTGGGTCGGGAAGATGATATTATAATCTCTATTTTTGGCAAAGAGCAAGCCTCGCAGTGTAATACATACTACCTCAGAGATCCGTATACCTTCAATGTACAACTAAGTAGGCAACGGAATGCGTTATTTACAATAGGTTCTGCAGACATATTAAAAATATCCGCTGAATATTGTATAAAAATTTCAGAGAAAAAACCTAGGAAGAAGATGTTGATTGCATGTTGGGAAAAGTTGGCAAAGACCTTAGATGAGCTCCAGGCGATAAAGAGCTCCGTTACCGTTAACCTGGCGTAAGCACGAAATTCTGCATGTCTTTTCTTACATTACGCCTAACGACCTTCCAACCGTTTAGCAAGTCTAGGAGCTCGTCCACTGTATAGCTTATTGCTTCTCTGTGGTTTACGGCGTACGTCTCTAGGACCAGATATTTTCTGATAATTCTTGCCGCCTCTTTAAGGGCGCTGGGCCAGTGGCTTTTGCTTTCTAGGAACATGAACACATGCGTGTAGAGGACTACGTCGAAGGCTTTGTCTCTGAAGGGGAGGTGTGTGGGGTAGGCCACTACGTCTGGTCTCGTGTTGGGTGTCGCGTCCATCCTAACGACATATGCCCCGAGCGACTCCAGATATTTCGAGTTTCTCCAGTTGCCGCACCCGAAGTCCAGAACGCGCCAACTCCTCACGTCCGTCACGCCCAATAGTAGCTTGACGCCTGTGCTTCTAGGACTCCTCTTCACTATGGGGCAACGGGCGCAGTAGTGATCGCGAAGTATCTTAATCCTCATAGATCCTCACCACGGCTTGGAACTGCGTGTTGCCTAGTCTCTTCACCACCTTTGGGACTCCCCACCGTGACGCTATTGAGATAAACTCCCTAAAGGCTATATATCTGCCGCTCCCCGCGTTGTAGGTTGAGAACACTACCTCTCGCCGCGTCACGCGTCTTATCTCTTCCACCGCCTCGTCGGGGCGGGCTAAGAAGTTTAGAACGTTCCAGAACACCGCCACGTCTATAGATTTGGTACGGAGCGGCAACATGTGGGCGTCGGCGACAACCTTGTCTATCAGAAGGCCGTTGCCTCTGCTTTTGAGCACCTCCATGTCTATGTCAAGGAGCACCGCGTATTTGGCGCCCCATCTAAGCGAGGCTGCCCCCTTTGTGCCAAAGCCGCTACCGACGTCGGCGACCACGGCGTCTTTGAAATCGGCGTGGGCGAGGAGCGCCGGTATGGAGTAGCGCGCCGCTTGCGACCTCACAACCCTCACCCCGCGGGGTAAAGACCTGAGACCGGGAAGCACGAAGCCCCCTCTGACGAACTTTCTGGCCTCCTCCCAGAGCAGATCCGCCGGGACGGCCCTCCCCACGCCCCACCTCGCCAGCAGTTCGTTAAACGACACAGCGTTGTGCACCTCAAGGAGGTTGGGGAAAAGGAGCCTCAACAAGACGATTGCATCTACAGCGGCGGCTTCCGGCAACCCGGCGCATGTGGCGAAAGATGCAACGCCCCGCGCCCCGCAGATGCCAAGCGAGTCAACGACTCTCTTGGCCGCGCGGAAGAGCGGATATCTCAACAGCTTGTCCACATCGACATAAACGCGGCTTTCCGCGACGCGCACTAGGCCGTATTCTTCATATCTGGCTAGAGGAGACATACGCCTTCTATCTACGGCGCACGGGATCTGCCCCCTTCTGAGATTTCCCAGCTGCGCCTCCACCACAGCTACCCTGTCGCCAACCCAGTAGTTGGCGGCCAGCTTCCCGTCTCCACAACAGAACTTACGCAACTCGCCGCAGTCGGCCTCTGCGCGGTTCGTCAAAAGAGGAAGTAGAAGGAGCCGGAGCGCTCCCACTAACAATTTTACATCATTACCCAAAATCTTAGATATCGCAGGAAAGTCTATGAGTAATGTGTTTTTATCCTGGTTAATGTTGATACGTGGAATTTCAATTGACGTCCGAGGCATTTAGGGTTTTTGATGAGGCGGCTTTAAAGTTTAGAACATTTGTACTTGCGTTTTCGGGAGGCAAGGACTCCACGGCGGTGGCTGTCCTGCTGTATAGATGGCTTGCCGAGAGGGCTAGGCGAGGCGAGAAGCTCCCCAACGTAGTTCTGCTACACAACGACACGTTGAGCGAGATACCTGAGATGGAGGAGTGGGTAGAGTACTTCGTGAATCAGTTTAGGGAGCGCGTGGGGAAGCTTGGCGTCAGGCTCCGCGTGGTCTTCGCGAGGCCTAGGGCGACGGAGACGTGGTACTGGAGGGTATTCGTCAGAGGGTATCCAGCCCCGACGTTTAACTTCAGGTGGTGTGTCGATATGCTTAAGATAGAGCCTACGAATAGCTCTTTGAGCCGCTATAAGAACTACGTGTTGGTGGTTGGGGCCAGGGACGAAGAAAGCGCCGCTAGGTCTAAGTCCATGAAAGAGCGATTCGGCGTCTGCACCGGAGGCGGCTCGTGTCTCGGCGCATACTTCACGTCTAATAACGACATTCCTAAGGTCGCGCCGATTAGGTTCTGGAGCTACGAAATGGTGTGGGCTTTCCTCAAGGCACAGAAGGACTTCGACGTGGGGAAGCTCGTGGAGCTGTACAGAGGGCTTGCCTCAAGCGGCTCGCTGGGCGGTAGATACGGCTGTTGGCACTGCACGCTGGTGGTGAGACAAGCCGCCAACTACTACCGGGAGGAGTACCTATACGCCGAGGCCGTCCGGCTGATGTACCGCGCCGTGTCAGACCTGGCCGAGCTCTTCAGAGAGAGGAAGGAGGGCGGATACAGCAGATGGGGCCCCCTGAACCCGCTGGGGAGGGCCATCGTCTTCAACGCGCTACGGACCGCGGAGGAGTTGGCCGGAAGGCGCATCTTCTACGGGCTGGACAAGGCCAAGATTAGAAACCTCACCCTGCGCAAGATCTTCTACGAGATGGACCCGGAGAAAGCCGATAGAGTAATAGCGCGGGCGGACCCCACAGAAAGACGCGTCCCCGTGGCCGCCCTCCGGGATCTGTCAAGACATGAGGGCTTGAGGACGGCCCTAGACATGCTCAACGCCTACTTCGCCTCAAGAAACCACCGCGGAGAGGCGGCAGACAAGGCGCTCAGAGAAATACTGGCGTCGCTAAGACGCTAGAAAGCCGCGACCTCCACGTCGTGGCGATGCTTAAGGAGGGGGGCAGGGATTACGTGGAGGAGCAACTGAGGCTGTACAGAAGGGTTCTTGAGGAGTTCGACGCCGCAGGCGGCAGACTCGCCATGCTGGCGAGGCTGGGCAAAAGCGTTGCGGAGAAGACAGGCGAGTCTCTGTTGGAGAGGTTTGCAGAGGCGGTGGAGGAGTTCGCCAAACTTCTGCTTCCCCTCCTCCTCGGCGGCGCCGCGGCAGGCGCTGTGTTGGGCGTCGTCACGTTCTTTCTGGCGGGCGACAGGGGTGGGGCGACTGGATAAGGCTGTTGGCCGACTGGTCTAGGCTGGACGGACGGCTTAAAGACCTCGCGGCGGCACACATCGCGCTGAGCCTAGGTCTAGACAGAGACAGAGTGAGAGAGGTTCTGGACGGTCTCGCCGCCGCGGACGGGGAACTTAAGGCGCTGGAGTCTGACTTCAGCCGCCTCCTCTACGAGGTTAAACGCGTGGCGCTGAAGGTCGCAGCGCTGGAGCACGGCGTCAACGTCCACTTCCTCCCCGATGTAGAGAGGCGAGACCTATACGTAAACTCGTGAAAGAGAGGCCGTATCTCGAAAGCCGGGAGCCCTCGGGCCTGGCCGCCGTGTAGCTGGTGGAGGGAGGTTCGGCGAGCTGGCGGCTGAGGCGTCGCGGCGGCATGAGGAGGGGGCGTTGTGGTTATTGTCGGCCCCAGGGGGTGGGGAAGTCCGCTTAGCCGCCTACGTGGTCTGGAAGGCGTTGAGAGAGGGCAGGGTGTGCGGCGTGGTGAAGGTGGCTGGCGGCGTCCCCACAGAGGCAGTCCTAAGGGCCTTGGCTGAGGAGGCGGGGCGTATTCTCTCCGCCGGTCTTTACTTTAGCGCTAGGGCGGCGACTCTGCATCTACGCGACGGCCCCACTGGGAGAGACACTTCACAAAAACTATCAAGCCACATGTGATACATTTCTATATTTTGTTTTTAGAAAGTTTTGGGGGAGTGTGTCTTGTCTGTGTCTGATATAACTAGTGTATTTTTTAGAGAGCATCTTCTTTGCGTTGTGTATGTTCATGCGCCGCGGCGCGTCTGCGCTGGGGACAGCGAAGCCAGCTGTGTTGCTGTCCGGCGTAGCAACGCCGCGCACAGGGCCATGGCTTGTAGGCCGCATATAGACCCGTCGGTATTGATCCACCGCGACCCACGCGCCTGGGAGGAGCTGTTAGGCTGGAGGTGCATTGAGGCGTTTTTGGAGGGGGCGAGGTTTGTGGGCGTCGACAGCCTAGACTCTCTTGTGGATTACAGCGTGTCTTCTCCCTCGGCTATGCGGCTCGTCCTGGCGGGGGTGGAGTTCGCCGGCCGCCGCGGGCGGGAGTGGGAGGACTACCTATGCGGCAGGCTGGAGATGGGGGCCCGGATGAAGTTCCCCAAGGTGGAGACGGGCGTGAGGAGAGACGACGTGTGGATACAGATATCGCCCGCCTACATGCTCCTGCCCTTCGACGAGACTAAGAGGAGGTGGCAGAGATCCGCCTACACACTTCTGAAGTACATCCCAGACATCCCCACACACTACAAGCCGCGCGAATTCATCTCAGCCCTCCTCCCGCCGGAGCTCAGGGCGCTTTCTGCGCGGGGCTACGTCTGGGTGGCCAGCATAAAGTCGCGGGATAGATACAACGACGCGCTGGCGGAGTGGCTCTACTGGCTGAACCACGCCCGCCTCCCCCACATAGACGTGAAGATGGGCAAATTCGAGCCGAGAGCCCCCATCGACTCTCTTGTGTTGTCAAGACGCCAATTCGTTGGCAAAATCGGCGCGCCGACTCTGCCAACGAATCGGCAACATGCATAAGGCGTCTGACGCCTTCCAGGAAGGGCTACGCCGCTTCCTGGCAGAGGGCGGCTACGCCTGGACCGAGCACCCCGGCCCGCCTCCCCCAGGCGTCAAGATCCTCAAAAACGCGCATCCTCCCCGCCTCGCCGAGAGGCTATGCGAAGAAGGCTTCCCCCTAGTCTACATAGCCGCAGTGAGGCGTCGAGACTCCTCCACGCCGCTTGAGGAGGCCTGCCGCCGGGGGGAGGCCGTCTGCTACGTCTACGGCGACGTGGAGTGGGCGCCAGAGCTGGAGGGCAAATGTAAGCCTGTTACCTTCTACGTAGACGTGAGGGAGGAGAAGAAGGCCCTTGAGGCCCTCCTCCTCTACATCGCAAGGACTAGAAGCCTCCCCTGGGTGGCCTTCAACAGAGAGGTCCTCCGCATCGTCGGTCTCTGCGACGTGGAGCCAAACGCCTGCCTCACCGAGGAGCTGTTGTTGAAGAAGATCGAGATGATGAAGAAGCAACTGGCCGCCCGGCGTCCAGAGCCGCAGAGAGCCGACTCCGCCGAAGCCGCTGGAAACGGCGCCGGCCCAGGGGAAGGCGAGGCGCACGTAGACGCAGATGCACCGCTTCAGGCTAAGCAGGTGCCGACGCAAGATACCGGGAGGGCCGGCCCCGCGGAGGAGCCGCCGCGCCTGCGGCTTGACCCGGCTGTGCTGGGGATGTTGAGGCGGTGTTGTGGGGAGGAGTGCGTCTCGAGGCTTCTGGCTTGTCATGAGTAGGGGGAGGGCGTACGGCGGGCCTTTTGCAGAGGTGTGGGCGTTTGCCGACGTGGTGCTGAAGGGCGGCTGTAAGAAGTCGCCGCAGTTTCTCGACGCCCACCTAGAGCTCTGCGTCTTGGCGGCTCTCGTCAAGGCGGCCCCCGCCGGCTCTATGGTTAGGCTAAGACCTGAGATAGTCAGGAGGCTTGTGGAGGAGCTAGCCGCCGCCGCTGGGCAAGACCGCGAGCGAATCAGAAACGCCCTGCTCAAAAAAGCCGGTGAGACGCTGGCCCAGCTGAGGAGAGAACTGGGCGACAAGGCCCCGGCGGAGGCCCTCCTAGCAAAGCTGGTGGAGCTCTTCCTCAAGGAGCTAGAGGCGTAAGCCCACCCCCTCCCGGGGGTAGGTTTATCCCCCGCCCCTCTAGACGTTTTTCCATGGATAAGGCGGTGGTGGTTGTCTGCGGCGAGCTTATGCAGATCTCTCTAGCCTTCTCGGCCTACTACCCCCTCTGCCTGGGCGGCCCGCCGTGCGCCTATGCCGAGGCTGTGGAGCGGCTTATCCGCAGAGCCGCCTCCGCAAGAGGCGCGGAGGAGCTTCTCGAGGCGATAAACGGAAGGGTTAGGCTGGAGGAGCTGGGTCTGTCGGCCCCGGCGCTGGAGGACCTCGCGGAGGAGCTTGGGCCTGAGCCGCGCTGGCTCGACGCCTTGGCCGCCTCCTTCTTCCGCCTCTACCTCGGCCTGGGCAGGAGGCGCCGCGTAGACGGGCGGGACCTGGCCCTCGCCCTATGCCTCTGGGCGCAGAAGAAGCGCCAGGAGGACCCGAGGAACCCCCTCTGGCGCGCCGCCGAGCTGGAGCCAGACAGGCTGTACACAGAGGAGGAGGCCCGAGAGGCGCTGAAGATAAATGAGGCCCTCTTTAGAAGACTGTGGAGGAGGGCCCTGGCAGGCGACAAGGCCTACGGCTTCCAGCTCATCCTAGCCGCCCTCAGCCTAATGGCCGCTCCGCCGCGCTCCGCATAACGCCGGACTTACTCCGCTTAACAAC
>Ga0326762_1000544_pt1 | contig 16643 bp, 10 predicted proteins | sample NORPS_S_FD_207669 | JGI IMG/M metagenome (GOLD analysis project Ga0326762, IMG submission 207669) | Hot spring sediment microbial communities from Norris Geyser Basin, Yellowstone National Park, WY, United States - NOR.PS_S | ecosystem: Environmental > Aquatic > Thermal springs > Near-boiling...
CTTCCTGAAGTGGTATTTAAGCATCTGATGGGCGAAAAAATTGAACCCAAACAAGAACCCTTCGTAAGCGAAATTATTAATAATCTTGAATTACCCTATGAAGAATATCACCTATGGTTGGACCCTATCGTTAGCGAATATTACATTATTTTTATTAATATCAATAAGAATATAGAAACTGTGGAATTTTTAGACCTTCACAAAATGCCTGGCGCTTGGTATGTACATAAATTAGAACGCAAGATAGATGGTGATTATAGAAAGAACACTATTGTTATAATCAGTATGGAAGAACCCAGAAAAATATTCAAAGTTAGGGTTCCTTGGCAACTTTTTAAGAAGGTTCATGATTATTTGGTATTTATTACCGTTTGGCCTGATGGAACCATAGGTTGGTGGGATTTGATTACATTATAAAATTCTTCTTTATAATTTTTATCTTATGGAAAGTATAATGAAAGCGTATGAATGCAAGTTCAATTACTTGAATTTAGTGCTTGAAGAAATTTCTAAAAAGTATAGTAGATTGCCATCTTTTCGGCTTTCCCTACCATACAAATACGAAATTACTACGTCAATGCTCTTTGAAGCTAAAACATTCTCCGAAATGCAAGATGGATTATACTTAATCACCAATATTTGGGGTTATGCAAATGACTTTTTCGGTACTTCTATAAGCTTTAAGTTTATATATTCACCCATTGAAGAAGTTTTGGTTTATGATGACCGCAGGTATGAGATTGAACAAGGCGTTTCTGAACACGAGGGCACCTTAACGTTTCTTTTGGTTGAAAATGGAACAAAAAAGATTGTTGTCAAAAAAATAAGAGAAGTAGGTGTTGCCAATACTGTTGTGTTAGGAAAATTAATGATATATGAGCTAACTTATCCAACAGGTCTAATTTTGAAAGATATTTGGTGGATGGATTGTGAGGAACTAAAGAGTATGGATTATAGAAAGCGTGTAGAAGAAATTCAAAATCTAATTGAGAGCAAATTACATCCAAGATACATCAACAACTTAATAAATTTTTCTAACGAAATTTAAGTTTTTCCTTTATAATATTTACTTTTTTCCTTTATAATATTTACTTGAGTATGTTTAATATGAATAGTTTAGAGATTTTAGAGAAATTTTTTGGAGATGTTGCAGAAATTATGAACAAAACTTTTACAAAGGAGGATTTCATAGCAGGGGAATATATGTATTTATTTTTACCTCCAATGTCTGTAAGAGTTAGAGAGCAATCAAAAGAAACAGATTTAGAAGTGGTGTTTAAAAATCTTGAGGGAGCGCAAACACACAATGTGCCTCTGTCTTATGTTCTTGAAGGGAGGGTTAAATTGCCAGACGGTATTTATCCTATTATCTCAACTCGTCATAAGATAAGTTTGTCGCAAAATATGAAAAATAGAGATGATATATTAGTGAATATGGATTTAACAGTGGTTGCGGACCCTTCACAAAAAATAAATTTTTACACCGATAAAAAACTTAAAGATTGGCCCATTAGAAAAATAATGGATATTGTCTTGAGATCTCCACATATTTTGCCGTTTTTGGTTGTTAAGGAGAATATGTGGGAAATAAAAGTTTTAAAGCCATCTGGTATGTTTGATGTTCCGATTGGAGTACATCTTAATATAAACAACTTTATACCTTTTGGATACAAGCCAATTCACGTTTATTACTTCTTGGATGAGTTAGTGTTTGAAGTTATTAAAAATCTCCTTTGGGATAAAGATAAAAAACCAGAAATGATATTAGAGGAATTAGCACTCAAACTATGGACCTATGAAACATTAAGAGCCACAACAATTCTTTATCATACCATTAGTAAAATAGAAGAAGAAAATGCCGAAAGTATAAAAAAGATTGCGAAGGATATAAATGAAAACCCCGACTATTATCCGTTTCCATCTTCTAAAGACTACATTTGGGTTAATTATGAAGATATTATTTCAGGCAAGCATAAATTACAACCTAAACTTTATACTATCACACAATATCATTACGGAAAAATGTTTATTGAACCACCTGACGACAAAATTAAACCTGAAAATAGTATTGTGCTTGACAATTCAATAGTAATTTATAATATGCCTATAAACATAACAATGATTAACTATGGAGATGGTTTCTGGGCGGTAGATGACTTTTTGAATTTTGGGGTTCGTCTTTGGAGAATAAACTTCCTATTCCCTTGGCCAAATGGATATATGGTAATTTTTAGTATCCTTTCAGGATATAACCCATATCTTGAAATATCTTCAACTTTGGGTAAGGTTATATACATTCCAGAAGAGTTGTCAGAATTCTTGTTGCAAATATTCAACAATGCAGAAAAAGATAGGAGTATAGAATATGAAACAGAAAAATTACAAACAGAAAACAATAAGTGGTTGAATTTAAAATTGAAGATATGGAAATTGAGAAAACAAGAAAATAAATCACTTATGAAACTAAAACAAGACAAAGTATCTATAAAAATTAACCAAAACCCACGAATAATAACAGAGGAAGAATGGAAAAGGGAAAGACTAATAGAATATTTTAAAGAAGGTGTAATAGAGGGAGTGATGACCACTCTTTGCTGGTGGCCAAAATACACTCAAGATGCCTATTTGTTGCCACATATATATGTAAAAGGAGGATTTCAGTATAGTTGGCCAAAAGGACAAGTTCATATTTTCCCCAAACCCACATTTCTTCCAAACCAAAAACACATTTACGAGCCCGAGGATATAAAAAAAGTAATATCATTTGGTGTATTTCCTGTAGTTCGTTATTATCCATATCCTTTGTCAAAAAGGCAAATTGTTTTTGCCATATCCCCAGAGGAAGAAGTTGTATTGCATTATAGCGAAAAGTTTGACGATATTCAAAAGAACGTTTCCACAATTCCAGATGAGATGTATGGACTTGACCTCATCACCGTATGGAAAGGATTTATACAAAGATATAATGTAGCGAAAATTAATCCACGATGGAATAATCCTAATCACAGACCTTCTTATTGGGAAGGTGATGATAATGATAATGCTATGTATTATATTCCTGAAGTGTTATTTTACCGTTTAATAGGCAAGACAATTGAACCAAAACAGGAACCTTTCGTAGATGAAATCATTGCCCATATCCAATTTAGCAAACATAAAGAATACGCAGAATGGTTAGAACCCATTATTGCAAAATATAAAAACATTCCTATTAATTATGATAATATGAAAACTATAACATTTGCAGACCTTCATAAAATGCCTGGTGCTTGGTTTGTTTTAAAATGGGAGCGTAAAATAGGTGGAGATAATAAAAATAATGCGATGGTTATAATGAATATGAGAGAACCAAGCAAAGTATTTAGAGTTAAAATTCATTGGAGAATTTTACAAATTACCAATTCTCGGGAGCCAACATTTATTACCGTTTGGCCTGATGGAACCATAGGTTGGTGGGTTTTGATGCCAATTTAAAATTATTCAAATGTATAATATTTATCTATGAATTGGGATTTTGAAAGTTTTATGGATAAAGAGTTATGGGAAATATGCGAGGAAGCCGAAAAGATAGAAAGACAAAAACAAGAAGAAAAAGAGGCAGAAAAAATTATTAGTCAATTACAAATGGAGGAAAGCTCGGAGGTTGATGTTATACAAACAAAAGAAGAGGAAACCGAAGAAATTTCAGAAGTAGAACAAGAAACTATTGAAGAAATAAAAGAGGAAATCTTGGAAGTTGATGAAAGCGAAAAGGAAACAAAACAGGAGGAAGAACAAAAACAATCACCAACTATAGAAACAGAATATATAGATTACGGAATGATAATTAAGAAAATTGAAGAATATCTCAATTCCGAAGACTATAAACAAGAACTTATATCCGCCTTGCGAAAACTATTAGAAGAAAATCCTAAATACAAGGAATTTAACGAATTTGCGAAAATATATTATCCCAAACTTCTTGCGAGAAAAAATGTTCCCAGTGAAGTTCATCAGCGTAAAGAAGAATATTGGCTTTATGATAAAGAAGGAGAAGACCGCATATTTTCATTCTACAAAGAAACTGAGGTTCAACAACTTCAGGGTGTATATTTAGTTGTGTATAAATGGTATGAAAAAGTGCCTTCGTACCAGTATTTACATTGGGCATATGTTGTTTCAAGAAAGGGAGTAGATAGAAGGGGAAATGAGCAATTTTATGTCAGGGCTATCGGTGAAAATTTTGGAGTTAGAAATATGCCATATACCGTTAGTGGGTTAGTTTATTTTGTGTTCTTTAATAAGGACAATTATTACTTCCTAACGACTGAACTTCCCAGAGAGTTATACACTTACTTATATTGTGGGACTTCAGAAAAGAGTTGCATCTGGATGCCAAAAATGGTGTTAAAGGTTATCTGGCCCATTTTCCAAAAGATGGCCGAAAAGATTAAACGTGAAATTTTGGAGCCTGTTATGGAAGGGAAAGAGGATATCTTGGAAATTACAGAAATCAAGGAAGAAAAACAAAAAGTTGTGGAATTGAAACAAGAGGAGCAAAAACAACTACAAACTGAAGAGATTAAACGAATTGAAAATCTGTTTAATAAACAGGTAGAAAGATATTTGGAAATTGTTTTTTGTAAGTGGAATGAGTATGTTAAAAATGCTTACTTATTGCCTTACATTACAAATGATGAAACAGGGGACGGATTTGTTAGTTATCATCATCCAGTTTATATAAATGGTAAAGATAGTTTGATAAGGGGATGGGCACAAATTATTCCCAAACCTGTATTTCTTCCTAAACAAATACATATTAAAAATCCTGATGAAATAAAGCAGATACCTGAAGGTGTATATCCTATAATTCGTTTGTATCAATTTGAAGAGGAAAAGAGCCAAAAAATAGATAGGAAGTTATTTTTTGCATTATCTCCAAATACGGAAGTTGTTTTTGAAATCAATCAACAAACAGAAAAATTTTTGGGACATCTACTTCAAGCAAAATGGTTGAAACCGTTAAGTTATAGCCCCGAATTTGCGATTGTTTGGAATAATACTATAATATTCCGTAATTTGCTGGATTTTGACAAAGAGTTTAGAGAAATAATAATATACGATTTCTCGTTTAAAGACTTCCAATATTCATCTTCATATTGGGTAATTCGTAATGAGAATGGGTATATGTATTATTTACCCGAGGTTCTATTTTTGCATCTTGTAGGCGAAAATGTTAAACCAAAAGAAGAACCTTTTGTTGCAGAACTAATTTTAAATAGTGAGAAATGGTCGCAAGATTGGTATAATTGGGTGCAATCTATTGCTGACAAATACAATAAAGTTTATTTTGATAACGATAAATTAAAGACTATAGAGTTTTCCGACCTTCACAAAATGCCTGGTGTTTGGTATGTAAAAGAAATAAAAATACATTACCGAAACCCCCGAATATACAAACTTGATTATTACGAGCTTGTTATAATCAATATGAGGAACAAAGAGAGAATATTTAAAGTTAGAGCTGATTTTGACTTGCGTTTAAGAGAAGAAGATGCAGGAAGAGTTTTTATTACTGTTTGGCCTGATGGAACTATAGGTAGGTGGTTAATTGAAACCTAATTAATAAAGTTTGGCGATTTTACGAGTTCATAATTTTAAGTTATTTAACGAGTTTATAATTTTTAGTTATGGAAACAAAAGGTTTAATAGAAGCAAAAAAAATTGTAGAAAATGCAGTGTGTGTTAATAGTGGTCTTCGGAAAACGATATATGCAAAAAGGATGCTTGAAAAATTGGATAAGATATATTTAAAAGAATTTAAACCAGTTCAACGTGCAAGAAGAAAAATAGAAATTACTACTACAGAGTTTTTTGAAAACAAATTAGACATTCCAAGTGGTGTATATCCTATTACTAATATTTGGATTTATAAAGATGATATATATAATCATTTGACATCCTTTGTGTTTAGGACAAAACCTGATGAAGAGATTATAGTTTATGGTGAAGGGTTATATCCAATTCCAAAAGAATTACAAGCATTACATATAATGGACGATAAGACATTACTTTATGTTGCTGTTTATGGAGAAGCGAAAGTTTTTAAAGGATTTGGTGTTATGATAAATACTCGGATTGCTAATATATACAAAAAGAATGAACTAGTGATATATGAAGTGCATAATCAGGTAATAGAGATTTTAAATGGTTTCTGGTTGTCTAAATGTGAAGCCTTGGCGTGGTTAGACATAAAAAAGCGATTTGAGTTTGATTCTAGTTTATAATATTCAGTTATGGATAATGAAAATTTACAACCAGAAGGAGTGAAAATATTTGATACTGAACTTGCTAAAGAAATTGTAAAGTCTAAAGAATTCAAAGAAGAAATTTTACGTAAGCTACAAATAGCATCTGGCTCTAATACAAAATATTCTTCAATAATTACGGACCTTAGTTTGTCTAATATTACTGGACAATTCAAAAGAAGAATGAATAAATATCTCTACGTTAGATATACCTTACGTGGCAAGCAAGAAGTGTTAAAACATATTCCCCCTGGTGCATATCCTATAATTTATAAAAAAACTGACAAAAACAAAACCGAAACTTGGATTGCTGTAAATAGAGGGTCAAAGTTATTTGCAGTTATAATAATCAATTTGGATGATGAAATTGACGCCAAGTTTCCGTCAATATTCAATGTGGCTTTCTTAATTATTCATTCTAACGATGTGGAATATTTAGAAATAGAGTTGGATAATAATAAAGATTATCCTGTTTATGCTAAATGTGGTGAGAATTGTCGCTGGATGCCAGAAGATGTTTTGGATATTATTAAATCCATTCTTTATGATAATATAAAAAATAAACTTTATGAAGAGGAACAATCAAAAAGTCAATGGACGGAAGAAAAGGATAAACAACTTGAAAATCTGTTTAATAAACAGGTAGAAAGAACTCTGGAAATTGTTTTTTGTAAGTGGAACGATTATGTTAAAAATGCCTACTTGTTGCCTTACATAAATTATGATGACCTTTTTCCCGAAAATCATTATAAACATCTGGAGTGTGGTAGCGACAATTTTATAAAGGGGAGTGCATTAATTATTCCGAAGCCCACATTTCTTCCCAAACAAATACATATCAAAGACCCCGATGAGATAAAACAAATACCAGAAGGTATATATCCTGTAATTCGCCTTTATCAATTTTCTTCCTATAAAAAGAGAGGACCAGAAGAAATAAAGAAAGAAATAGTTTTTGCGTTATCTCCAAATACGGAAGTTGTTTTTGAAATTAATTACTTAACGCAAGACATTTTCAAGAACCCATATGAGCCGAAACGGTTTAGATTATTACCTAATAACTTTGAATTTGTATTTGTGTGGAATAATAGTATAATACGCCGTCGCTTGTTGGATTTTGATGAAGGATATCAATATTCACATTTTTACTGGATAATTGAGAAGAAAAAGGAAAGTTGGTATGAGTATATGTATTATCTACCCGAGGTTCTATTTTTGCATATTGTGGGCGAAAATGTTAAACCCCAAGTAGAACCTTTTATTGCAGAACTAATTTTAAATAGTCAAAAGAGTTGGAATGAATGGAATAATTGGGCAAAATCTATTGCTAACAAATACAATAGCATTGAAGTTGATAACGAAAAATTAGAGATTATAGAATTTTCCCACCTTCACAAAATGCCTGGTGCTTGGTATGTAAAAGAAATAAAAAAGCACTATTTTGCACCTTACGAACTTGATTATTACGAACTTGTTATAATTAATATGAGGGAAGAGAATAAAATGTTTAAATTGAAAGCCGATTTTGACTTGCATTTAAGAGAAGATGATGTAGGAAGAGTTTTCATTACTGTTTGGCCTGATGGAACTATAGGTAGGTGGGAATTGGACTTGGAATGATACTGATAAAATGAAATTTGCAAGTTTATAATTCTTGTTATGAAAGAAATAACGGAAGCTAAAAAAATTGTTGAAAGTGTGGCGAATATTTTGAGCGCTTTTCGGAAAATAGAGTATGTAAGTATGAAGCTAGAAGAGTTGGATAAAGTATATCATTATTCAAGTAATTTTAAAGGAACTGAACCTGGGCGCATAGAATTAGAGACTACAACCAGCGAGCTTGCTAAAGGTATTAAGGACGGAGTATATCCTATCACCAATATTTGGATTTTTAAAGATGAAATACACGATTATTTAACCTCCTTTGTGATTAGGACAGGCGAACGTAAAGAGATAATAGTTTTTGGAGAAAGTTCAGACTTACATTACGTAAAACCTAACGAATTGTTTTTTATTTTTGCCTGTAATGGAGAGACGAAAATTCGCAGATTTTCCGTTCAAGTTAATGTTGCTAACATATACAAATTGAAAGGAATGGATGTGTATGAATTGCATAAACAAGTGGTAAAGTTTTTAGATAGCTTTTGGTTTGATACTGGATGTGATGCAAAATTATGGTTAAAAGAGCAATTTAAAATTTAATTTTCCAGTTTATAATATCCGTATGATGCCAGAAGATAAGATTGAAGAACAATTTGAAAAATTAATGGAATACCTAAAATGGAGTGCAAAAATAGTAAGAAAAATCTTTACCCCTGATACTTTCAATTATCATTTTTTGTATGGAGAATATGAGGGACACGAAGTATTTAAAGGTTATCACGTTCTTCAATATTGGAAAACTGGCCAAATTTCTGATGCTGACAGAATATTTCAAGAAGACATTAAAAAAAGAAGATTTGAATTACCAGACGGAATTTACCCAATTACAAAAATTACTGAAAAATTAAATTTGCGAGCATATATGATAAGTAGAGATAAGAAAAAGCTGGGACCTCAAGAGGTGATTTTAGAAGTGATTTCGGGACCCGAAGAGATAAAAAAGATAGAAATTGTTTATTATCAAGGGGATGAAGTCTTTATAAAAAATTGGGAAAAGGTTTTTGGAGATGATGTATCCGTATTACGCTCTGATGCTATCTTTTTCTTAATCGTAAAAAATAAAACATTAGAAATAAGAACTTTTTCGCTTGAAGAAAATGGTGTTAAAATGAAATTTGGCATAGATAGGATAATGCCAGAGACATTGCTTGTTCCAAGTTTAATCCCCTTTGGAGAAAGACCAGTTATATGGCAGTATAGATTAAGCAAATTGTTTTTTGATTTGATAATAAGTTTTCTGTGGAATAAAGATGAGGACGATAAAAACAAAATTATAACTGGAATAAAAAATTTAGTGGATAAGCTTTGGACCGATGAAATGTTTAAAGCAAGAAGAGAATTCCTGTATATTGACACCAGATTATATTGGGAACGAGATTGGAATTTGCATAATCTACTGAAGTTTTCAGAAACTAAAGAGGAGCTACTGGATGAAATGCGAAAAAATCCTGATAAATACCTACCGAAATTACCCCAAAAAACCAAAGAAGTGTATTTCTACAAATTTTACGAAATTGTAGAAAAGAGCAAAACTAACTTGCCCCCTTCAGTTTATTTGATTACACAATATAGACCTGGCAAAATTGTTTTAAGGGACCCACAAAATAATACGATTATATTTGATATTCCAGATTATTGGAATGAGATGAGAAAAAGTATTACGAAGGGAAAAAATTGGAAGATAAGATTTATATACTCTTGGCCTACTTCTAACTCATCAGATGCTTATTTAACATTATTTCATATTAATTTGCCGTTTAATCCATACGTAATATACGAGCAAAGATGGGAAACTATTGTATATATTCCAGATGAGATAGCTGACTACTTTTTAGACAACATACTTAAAATTGAGCCCCGAATACAGAGGTGGATAGAGGAGGAAGCCAAAAAAGACAAAGAGGAAATATACAAAAGGTTAGAAGATTTATTGAACGGAATAAAAACAGGAAACTTAAGTAGTTATACAATATGGGCATTTGATGATGCCAGAGAAGAGAATAAAGACAAAAGAAAACGAATGGAAAGATGGGAGAGAGAATGGAAAGAATTGGAGAAGGAAAGTCAAACTTCTGAAAGCAAAAAAGAAGAGAAGAAAGAGAAGAGAAGAAAGAAGAAAGAAGGTACTATTATAGAAGTTTATTCGGGGTTAGGTAAGACAGAATACAGTGTGCAACCAAAACAAGAAGAAATCTCGGAGACTTCCGAAAGTAAAGAAGAAAAACAACAAGAAGTTTTTGAAAATGTTCAGAAATTGAAACAAGAAGTAGAAATTTCCAAAGAAGAAGAAAAGACTTTTGAGAAACCCAAACTTCAAAAAGAGAAAGAAAAACAGGAAGTGGAAATTTATACTACCAGTATGAAATCAAAAGAAATTTCCAAGAAACTTGATGAATTATTTATTGCCTTAGATAATGGAATAAGAATTTTAAGTGAAGCATTTGGAGAGCACGCTCCTAATTTAGGTGTATTACATCCTGTATTCTATAGTTCTAAATTTCCTGTTGGTAAAACAAACCACATAGATGTGTCTTATGGAAAAGTTTATAGAGGCGAATTCAAATTGAAAGATGGTATTTACCCAATTATTGAAAATGTTTTGGATTTGGATACAGATTTTACAATAAACAATTTTACAATTCTTATAGAACCCACCAATACAAAACGGATGATAAAAATTCAGATTGATGAAACGGATAGGAGCCTTTTGAGGAAAGATAAATACTATGGACTGACTAAAGTTCTGTTTTTAGTTGTAGAAAAAGGTAATATGAGTATTGAATACTGGGAGAACTTTCTTATAGAAGCAGATGATAGACGTTTTACAAGTTTTACAAATGTTGAGCTTCTTGAGGAGGAAAAAAATCCCAAACAAAAACAAATTATTTATATCTTGAGTAAAATGGCTGTAGAACTTATAGAGGATGTGTTATGGAGAAATGATTTATTGGGTGGTTTAAAGAAGTTTGCCAACAATCTTTTTACTTACGAGATGGCAAGAGCTAGGTATATTTACTCATATGTAGTAGAAAAGTTGGGTAAGTTTGATTTGAGCAAGGACAAGAGGATTGAGAAATGGATTGATGAAATTCGGAGAAATCCACAAAAGTATCCTTTACCATTTTCATCTAATATGCCTCGGTTAAGTTTTGAGGATTTGTTATACGGCAAACATAGCTTAGCATCAGGACTTTACTTAATAACACAGTGGAACTTTGGCGACAGTAATTCTAAATACGGTAATATTGTCCTTAATAACTCAATAATAATTGATGTACCAAAAAGTAAGATAAGAAGCTACACGTGGCGGTGGAAAGAAAATCAATGGGAAATTTACTTTGTGTATGTCTGGCCAAATGGAACAATCCATATTTTTCCAACGATATTATCAATAAATCCGTATTTAAAGACAGAAAACAATATTATTTATATTACTAAAGAATTATCAGAAACAATTCTCAAGGTGTTAAATGATTGGCCAGAAAAAGAAATTGAACAAAAAGCGCAAAACTGGTTAAAAGAAAAAGAAAATCTACTCAATGAAATAATAGAAAACGTGGCTCGTATTAAACAATCCGAAAAGACAGAACTAATCAAACCAGAGGAAGAACAACAAAAAGAAAAGCAAGAGGTAGAAATAGACAAAGAGCAGGAGATAACCACAGAAAAACCAAGGCGTAAGAAAGAAGAAAAACAAGAAACGCATATAGACAAAGAACAAAAGGAGACTACCGAGAAACCAAAGCGTAAGAAGAAGGAAGAGAAGATTTCTGAAATGCAACAAGAAAAAGAGAAGAAGGAAGAGAAGGTAGAAGAAAAGAAGGTAGAGGAAAAAACCGAAATTGAGAAAACAACAGAAGAAATCAAGGAGCAAGATATAATAGAGGAGTTGGAAGGTGCAGATGTAGATGTGAAAGCAAAGGTTAAAAGTAAAGTGAAAGTTATACTTCCAAAAAATATGATTAAAGATTTAGAGGAACCAAAAGAGAAAACAATAAAGAGGGGAAAGAAAAACAAGAGAAAGAAAAACAGATAGTTTATTCCATTGTATAATACACGTATGATGCCAGAAGATAAGATTGAAGAACAATTTGAAAAATTAATGGAATACCTAAAATGGAGTGCAAAAATAGTAAGAAAAATCTTTACACCCGAAGCCCTTAATTATCCATTTTGGTTTCCAGTATTTGAAAAGCACGAACGAATACCACGTTCCAAAATATCTTATACTGATATTCAGAAAGGAAAATTTATATTCCCAGATGGAATTCATCCAATTATAGAAGTTGTTCAGAGCTTAGATTTGGTAGAATATATAAGGACAGGGGATAAAAAGAAGTTAAAACGAAATGTAAAGTTAAGAGTGATTGTAAGAGAGGATAATTCAGAACCCGAAAGAATAAATATACAAGACATAACGATTGTTGATGATGGAACGGATAAAAACTTTATAAAGAATTGGGAAAAGGTTTTTGGAGAAGAGATTTTTTTACTACGCTCTGACATTATTTTGTTTTTGGTCGTAAAAAATGGGACATTAGAAATAAGAAGTTTCTCAATGAGTAAAGATAATTTGAGTAATAATTATGGAAAATTAGATTTAACAAATTGGAACTATGATAGAGTTAAATTTGGAGTGGATTTGTTGATGAAGGGCAACATATCTCCTTTTGGAAACACCCAAATTACACAGCATTATTTCTTAAGCTATTTGTTTTTGTATGAAATAATACATTTTTTGCGGACAAGTGATGAAAAAGAACAAGAGCGACTACAGGGACTTTTGGAAGCATCCGCTGAATACTGGTTTGCAAAAAATTTAGAAAATTTTGCAAAAGAGCTTTGGACTGACGATATGTTTCAAGCAAGAAGAAAATTTTTATATATTAACAGTATAAACTTGGAAGAAAACAAAAATCTACTTGAGGTTTGGGAAGAAAAGAAGGGACTACTTAATGAAATACGGACAAATCCCGATAAATACCTACCAATATTATCCCCAAAACCCCAATGGAAAGCATACGAGGAGTTTCTTTATAGTAAGGGAATTCGTATATCCAATGGACCTTATTTAATTACACAATATCGCATTAACAGTGAAACTCAACTTGCGCTAAAAAACCTGAAAATTTGTAATTGTATTGTGCTTAAGAATAAGTATGGTAAGGAGGTTGTAATCTATAATATGCCTGAAGCACTTGTAAATTATTACAAGGGGCTCGTTGATACCAAAGATGAGACTACAGGGAAAATAGGGCTTGTATTCTCTTGGCCACTTGGTGATAGGCAAGAAGAAAATTATTTAACATTCTTTTCTATCAATTCTCCGTTTAATCCATACATTGAAAAAGATGGTAATTTATATATTCCAGATGAAATAGCGGAGCTTTTATTGAATGCTATAGAACCCGAGCCTAAAATAGTGGAATGGATAGAAACAAAAGCAAAGGAAGACCAAGAAGCGCTATACAAACGATTATATGATGTATTGTATGAATTAAAGAGGGGGGAGTTGAGTAATGATACAGTTTATATGTTTGATAACACTGGAGAAGAGGACGCAGACAAGAGAAAGCGAATGGAAAGTTGGAAGAAAGAATGGGAGAAACTAACAGAAGAAATCCAGACTGACAAAAGTAAAGTTAAACAACCAAAACAGGAAGAAATTAAAGAACACAAACAAGCGCAAACCGTAGAACCAAAATATGAAGACACGAAAGATAATGAAATAATTGAGAAAGTTAAACAATATCTAAATTCCGAAGAATATAAACAAGAAATTGTATTCGCTTTGCAACAACTATTACGGGAAGAGCCAAAATACAAAGAATTTGTTGAATTTGTAGCTCAATCTTATCCCCGTCTTATTTCAAGAAGAAACGCTTCTAAAGAAGTCAAAAGTAAGATAGAGCAATATTGGGTTTATGAGAAAGGCGAAAAATTAAACTGGCCCCTTCCAGACGGTGTATATTTAGCTATATACAATAGTTATGACTTGATTTGGGGTGGGTATCTTTACTCGGTAGATTTTGTTATGGGGAACGAAGTGAAAGAAAATGGAGAGGAAATATTTTATGCTTTCAAACTTACTTCTACAAGCCAAATTAAAAGTATGCCCTATGTTCTTAATGGATTGGTTTATATTGTGTTCTATAAAGGCAAGCGCTATTTTATAACAACTGAACTTAACGACAAGTTATATACCTACTTATATTGCGGAACCGAATATAAAACTTGTTTTTGGATGCCAAAAATGGTGTTAAAGGTTATCTGGCCCATTTTCCAAAAAATGGCTGAAAAAATTAAACGTGAAGTTTTTGGAGTGATAGAGGATAAGAAACCAATAAAAGAACCAAAGGCTATAGAAGAGATGAAAATTGAGAAGCAAATTGAAAAACCAGAACAAAAAGAAGAAAAGATTTATGAAGAACCTAAACTTCACAAAGAGGAAGTAGAAATAGACAAAGAGCAGGAGATAACCACAGAAAAACCAAGGCGTAAGAAAGAAGAAAAACAAGAAACGCATATAGACAAAGAACAAAAGGAGACTACCGAGAAACCAAAACGTAAAAAGAAGGAAGAAAAGATTTCTGAAGCGCAAAAGGTGAAAGAAACTGAGGAAGTTAAAGAGCAAGATATAATGGAGGAATTAGAGGGCGCAGATATAGAGGCAAAGGTAAAAAGTAAGGTTCGGGTAAAACTTCCAGAGGATATGCTTGAGGAGTTAATTTCTGAAAAACCAAAAAGGAAAAAAAACCACAAAAAGAAAAAGAAAAAGGATAACTAACAAGCCAAATTGAACAGCTGTATAATTCTTACGGTATGAAGAAGAAAATAGAGCTTGAGCTTGAGGGCGATTTGATTATTAGCGGTGAAAAAGGTGAAAAGAGTGAAAAGAGCGAGAGCACATCTACAAAAAAGAAGGGCACGAGAAAGAGGAAGAGCACGAAGAAAGGCACGAGGAAAAAGAAAAAGAGCACGAGGAAGAAAAAGAAGAAGTAAAAGCAAAAACAAAAAGGAGGATAAGGGAAGCAAAATGAGAAAAGGATAAATCTAATCTTGGGAATTCTTTAACATTTTTTCAATATCATAATTTGCCCACAAAACTTCTGTTGCTTTTGGTTTGGGATTATTTCCAGTACTTGCGGAATGCTTACTTACCTCAACTTCTATGCGGTAAAAATCTTTTAGGTATTCATCATAAAGTTCGTTCGGATAGTTTGACAAAAGCCATTTTGCTTTCATATTCTTTATCATCTCTAAAAGGTCTATGTGGTCCTGTTTCGTGAATTTTATGCTATAATATTCATTAATTCCGTAATATGGAGGGTCCAAATAAAAGAATGTATCTTCCCTATCTCCATATAGTTTCAAAAGATTTCTAAAGTCTGTATTTAAGATTGCTACTTTTTTTAAGCGTTCGTGAATTTTATCTAATCTCTCCAAAGAGGAAAGGTATCTAAACCTTTTCTTGATTGATAATAATGTAATAGGAAACCCTTTGCTTTTAATACTTGAGGAATAAGATAATTGTAGCAAATAAAATGTTTTCACTGCATCATTTACATTACCGAGTTTTTTTAAAGGTTTTTGTATGTCTTTATAGAATTCGTAAAACAGGGTTTGAGAATAAACAAGTCTTTTTAGCTTCTTTTCAAACTCATTGTAGCGGAAAGCCCAAACGTAAAACAAGTTCGCAATACGCTTGTCCAAATCATTGTAGATTTCTACCTTTGATGGTGGTTTGTTTATTAAAACTTTTGCTGAACCCCCAAATGGTTCAACGTATATTTCGTGTTCAGGAATTAGCTTTAGGATAATTTTTAACATATAGTATTTTCCGCCAACGTAAGGAACAGTGTTAAGATATTTTCTTTTTCTTCCCATTTTAAATTCCTCCTTTAAACCCTCGTCTTCATTTTCCAGAAGATTTCCAAAATTTGGTCCCGAGTGTAAATGCGAGGTTTAAACTTTTGCCCACCTTGAATTGGGATAGGTGATATATGAGGGAAAACTACGTGAATATCTGCGGTTCGTTTAACAGAATTGGGAACATCACCGTAAGAATGACAGATTAGGAAAATATTCTGTTTCAGATGTCGGTAGGCGAAGAAAAAAGCCATCCAGTATCCCCGAGGTCTTAAAAAGATAAATGTATCTGCATCATCTAACACAAGGTTAATTTTTCGGAATGTCCTTAAGGTTTTGACAACCTCCTCCTCCATCTCGTGTATCAAGGAAGTAATCCTTATCGGTGTTCTACCTTGCCATTTATCTAACTCCTCAAGTGTCTCCGCTTCAGGAATATCTGACCAAGCACCTACAGGGTCTATCACAATATAAGGTTGGTGTTTCAGAAGTTTTCTTACCCAAGTTGTTTTCCCCGTTCCAGTTTGTCCCACTACTAAAACTAATTTATAATCACTATGTATTTGTTTTTTCTTTCTCATTATGCTTGCATATCTTCTGTAGTTTCAGTTTTTTGTTTCTTTGGAGGTCTTCCACGACGACGTTTAGGTTTTTCAGTTGTATTCTCATTTTGAGTTTGGTTATTGGAAATGTTGGTATTTTGAGTAGCTTTTAGGTGATATGCAAGTATTACCGCTTGTGTAATATATGTTGTGGAATAAAGCATCAATAAGGCAAACAAGGTTCCCTCTTCTGAGAGCTTGATAGCCCACTGGGAAAATCTCT
>Ga0326762_1000566_pt1 | contig 16250 bp, 14 predicted proteins | sample NORPS_S_FD_207669 | JGI IMG/M metagenome (GOLD analysis project Ga0326762, IMG submission 207669) | Hot spring sediment microbial communities from Norris Geyser Basin, Yellowstone National Park, WY, United States - NOR.PS_S | ecosystem: Environmental > Aquatic > Thermal springs > Near-boiling...
GGTTCTAGCATTAGCCATCGTAACCTCCACTCTACTTGTAGCCCTCCTACTACTAAGAACAGCTAGGCACTCGATAGGAAAAGCTGATATTGTAGTGGTAGCTCTTAGCGTCATAGCGTTTGAAGCCTCCTACTGGCTGGTATACACAGCTATGCGAGGTCCCTGGAGCCTCTCAGACATATACTCTTTCGATGAGGTCGTATCAAAGATAAGAGCTTCAACAACAGTAGGAGGATTAGCCTTAGGTTTAACCATTGGGGTTGCGGAGGTAACCCCCTACAGGTCTGGTTTTAGAAGAGCTCTTGTAAGAGCTCTCACAGCAATAGCAATTGTGGCGGTAATAGGCCTCCTATACTCTCTACCAACCATCATAACATACGGGTTAACAGTTAGATTCCCGTTTCCAGACTGGGGTAGCGCAGTACTATACTTCACATCCCTAATGAGAGTAGCTTTCACCGGGTTCACAGCACTCCCCATAACTCTAGCTACAAGCATACCTTTAACAGTAATAGGCGCGTACCTGTTCAAAGGGCTTAAAACAAGTTAACACGTTATGACCCCTTCCCCACCCTTTAAGGGCGTAGTTTCGAACCTCCAGATCAAGTGTGTTACTCCCTCTAGTGTGGGAGATTATAGTTTCTAACAGCATCCCATCCAGACTTGGGGATATGCCGTGTTCTGAGCAGGTTTCCCCGACCCCGTAATCCCCAAGCCCTCGACCCTAGTTGAACCCCACAGCTACCCCCGGTGGCGTACCGGGGTCTGAAGCTACGTAAGCTCTTGAAGGGCTGGCTTTGATAAACTTCAATGTTGGGGGTTTGGATGGTTTTAAGCTTCTCAGCTAACCTTTCTACCCTAGGTTTGCCTGTTTTGAGCTCTGGTAGGGTTAAGGTCGAGGATTGGATTAAGTCTCGGGGGCTTGGCTGGAGGGTTCTCGTAATGCCGTCTACGACTAGGACTGTTGATGATGCTGCTAGAGCTCTCGGTGTTAGTAGGGATGTTATAGTTAAAACTCTAGTGGTCACCTGTAGGGATGCCATCCTAGCTGTTATCATACCTGGGGGTAGGAGGCTTGATATGTCTAAGCTCAGGGGTATCGCTAGGGATTGTAGGCTTGCTAGACCCGATGAGGTTGAGGTTCTAACAGGTTACCCTGTTGGCGGTGTCCCCCCCATAGCACTCCCCGAGGGTGTTAAAGTTGTACTCGATAGGAGTCTCCTGGATAGAGATGTTGTCTACGGTGGTGGGGGTGACGTTAACCTGCTATTGGAGTTTCAGCCTAGGGTTCTCGTGGAGCTAGGTCTCGCCATGGTCCTCGATGTTTCAAGCTAGCTCTGTTCCCACCACTAGCCTAACGTTTTGATCTGCATATTATTTATAAATATCCATCACCATCAAACTCACATGGGTGGGGTCTGTGAGCATCCATATAGACCCCTATGAGGAGGCTAAGAAGCAGCTTAGGGCTACGATCGAGATACTAGGTTTGAGCGAGGACGTCTACGAGGCTTTAGCTGTTCCAGAGAGGGTTATACAGGTTAAGATCCCGGTTAGGATGGATGATGGTAGTGTTAAGGTCTTCATTGGGTGGAGGAGCCAGCATAATAGTGCTCTAGGCCCCTACAAGGGTGGTGTTAGGTACCACCCTAACGTTACCATGAACGAGGTCATAGCCCTTAGTATGTGGATGACTTGGAAGTGCAGTCTTGCAGGGTTACCCTATGGTGGTGGGAAGGGTGGTGTTAGGGTTGACCCTAAGAGGCTTAGCTTTAGGGAGTTGGAGAGGCTTAGTAGGGGCTACTTCGCTGCTATAGCGGAGATCGTAGGCGAGGATCTAGACATCCCAGCTCCCGATGTATACACGGATGCACAGGTTATGGCCTGGTACCTGGATGAGTACTATAGGGTTAGAAGGGGTCATTACTTCGGGGTTGTGACTGGGAAGCCTTTGGATCTAGGTGGTCTAATGGCTAGGGTTTACTCCACGGGGTTAGGGGTGGCTATAACCGCTAGGGAGCTAGCTAGGAGGATCCTAGGCGGTCTTGAGGGTGCTAGTGTTGCTGTACAGGGTTTCGGTAACGTGGGCTACTATGCTGCTAAGTTCTTGGAGGAGATGGGTGCTAGGATTGTAGCTGTTAGTGATAGTAAGGGTGGAATATACAAGGCTGATGGGCTTAGGGTAGAGAAGGTTAAAGCTGTTAAGGATAAGACAGGGTCTGTTATCAACTACGAGGGGGCTGATAGGAGGGTATCCAACGAGGAGCTCCTAGAGCTCAAAGTCGACATACTAATACCGGCAGCTCTCGAGAATGTTATAACAGAGCATAACGCTAGGAATGTAAAGGCTAAGCTTATAGTGGAGGGTGCTAACGGGCCTACTACAACGGAGGCGGAGAGGATCCTAACGGAGATGGGTGTAGTAATAGCCCCCGATATACTAGCTAATGCTGGAGGCGTCATAATGAGCCACATAGAGTGGGTTAACAACAGGATGGGTGGGTGGATTACAGAGGAGGAGGCTAGGAGGAAGCTGGAGGAGAGGATGATGAACTCCATACAAACCACATGGAGCTTCTGGGAGTCTAAGCTTGATAAGAGGAGGCACAATCTTAGGGTTGCAGCGTACGCTGTAGCAGTAGATAGAGTTGTAAGGGCTATGAAGCTAAGGGGTTGGATATAGCTTAGGCTAGGAGGGTTCCATCCACTTTTTCTCCACGCACAACCCTCACTATTACTGTAGGATCATCCCCTCTAACGAACAACACCTTAACCCTACTCCTCTCAGCCACCCTTAACGCAACGTTATCGAATAACTCGTAGGTGCCAGCCAGCTGGGGGTATCCTCTAATCAAGCCTTCGAGCTCACCATAGCTAATCCTATCAAGCCTCCTACTACCCTCAAAACCAGGTGGTGGCACGTAGACACCATCAATCCCAGCTAGCATGTTGATAACGATATCGGCTTTGAGAGCCTCAGCTAGGGTTACAGCAACAGCATTAGTACTCTGCCCAGGCTGGAGGCCCCCCAGTACCGGGATTAAACCCCTAGAGGCTAGCTCAACAGCCTCCTCAATACTCTCAATAGGTCTTGGCGGTGAATGGGGGGCTAGTGCTAGTGCTAGGGCTAGAGCGTTAACCCTTGAAACAGCTATCCCCACTAGATCCAGGAGAGCCTCTGGGATGTGGAGAGCTCTTAGAACATCAATGTAACCTCTAGCTGTAGGACCACCACCACACACTATAGCTAGGCCAGAGTAACCCCTAGCCTCAAGAACAGCATCCCTAAGCCTCCTATAGTAGTCAACGTTAGGGGGGTTTAGGAGCCTACCGCTAACCTTGACAACAACATACCCCATCTCGTGACCCCAGCTATCCACCCGCTAGAGGCCCCACTATGCCAACCACTAGATCCCATACTCTATAACCCTACGTCTATTAACATCATCCAGGGATCTTGCAACCTCCCTAACAACCCTAGCCTGGAGGGCTGCTAGTAGATCCTCTAGCTCGCTAGACTCCTCCACGAAAACACCCTTAAAGGAGTCCTCAAGCCTTATGTGTAATGCTAGCCTCTCCGGGACAACCCCCCTACGGCTCTCCCTCCTAGGTAGTTTAACGAGCTCCACCACAACCCTCCCCACCTTAACCAGAGGTCTCCTCTCCCAATCCCTCATGCTCTGTAGTAGTTCTGAAAGCCTCCCAGACACCTCAGCTCCAGTTCCACTCACACAGATCACCTCTATAGATGCTTCTCCAGCTTAACCTAATAAAAGGTTATCCCATGGATTAAAGGCGCTGTTCTAGAAGTTAGTTGGATGGTTGAGGGTTAGTTGAAGGTCATCATAGGGGTTCCTGTGACCGAAAGGGGTGTTTGGAGGCTTTCGAGGAGGCTAGCTGTGTATGCCAGGAGGTATAGTAGTATAGCTCTACCCCTACCTCAAAGCCTATGCGTGAGGATCGCCACGAGGGGCGGGGATGCCCTGGACTATGCCCTTAAGCTATTGAACCCCTCTGGCTTCAGGGTGTGGGGTAGCCTGCTTACAGCGCTGAGAGATCTAGTTCTAGACTATCCTGATGTTGAGGTTGGATGCTATGCTTCGGAGGAGAGCTATGCTGCTTCAGAGGAGCGGGGTTACACCATAGCAGCTTTAACAGTTAAAGCTAGAGCGTACAACATAGTCAACCCGGAGGAGTGGCTTAAGGTTTTCGAGAGCCCACCACCCAGAACCATAGTGGGTAGCCTCGCAGGCTACAACGCTATAGTAGCTGACGGCTATAGCTGGATGGTAAAGCTTAGAAGGGAGATTAGGCCCAGCAAGCTCCTAATCCTGGACATCACGGCGCCAACACCACTCGACATACTAGACCTGATGGCGTCCGGTTACCTAGACACATCAAGTGTAAGAGAGGTCATAGACTATGCTGTAAAGTACATAGGAGAGTACGTGGTGACATCACGCACGCTAACACAGGCATACGACAAGCTCTTAACGGATAAGGGTTACCTAGAGCTCCTAGAGAGGCTCAGACTTAAAGTGTACAAGCCTGGTAGGAGGGGGAAGAGCAGCCGATAGCCAATAGAACCCCCCGGGTGAGCCTAGGCTACCTAATCTCGGTCAGGAAACGGTTTTAGAAGAGTAAACCTCGCTTCACCCCCAGCTCTGTGGCCGAACCCTCGGTTACCGGTATTCTCATGCAGTGTCGGGCTCATCCCAGGAGCTTTCGACCTTCGCTGTCCCCTGCTGGAGCTCCTCATACGATCTCATATGATGGGGGTTATATGGGGCTTTTTAAGATCCTTTAGTATCCGAAGAGCTGGTATGATATGTCATAGTGTGCTGTTAGCGGTGTTGTTGTTTGGACGAATATGTAGCCTCCTCTGTACACGTGGCTTAATACCACCATTAGCCTGTCTGGGAGTCTTGGTAGCACCTCTTTAACCTCCCCCGGTACATCTAGTCTTTCCACGTGTTGGGGTTCCGTTCTAAGTATTATCTTTGTGTTGGCAAGCTGGACTATTATGTCGTGGAGGTCTTTGGGGCTGTGGGTACTGAATATAAGGCCTACCCCTCTAGCTCTACCCATCCTAGCTATACGTGATATCATTGACGCCACCTGCCTACTAGCCTCCTGCTCCTCCCTAGCACCCCTCTCCTGGGGGAAGAACTGGTGTGCTTCGTCTATGACCACCACTATACTCCTCCCCAGCACCCTTCTGGCCCACTGTGAGTGCTTCCACTCTATCAGCGCTTGGAGCATCCTGTACGCGGCCATACGGGGGCCCTCCAAGCTCTCCAACCCCTTATCCATAGGCCATTTAAGATCTAGCACTATAGGGGCTCCTAGCATCTCAGCCTCCGAAACTATATCCTCCCATCTAGGTTCACTCATCATGGTAACCCTGCTTGCAGGCCACCCGCTCATAACAGCTACATCGACTATCTCGGTGTCGAGTAGCGATAGCAACCTCCTATAGAGGGCTCTATACGTCTCCCTATGTGGGTTGGAGAGCTCTAGAACCTCAAGACAGTCGTCTACCAGATCCTCCAGGGTCCTATCGAAGCCTTCAAGCTTAATAGTCCTTAGGAGGCTCTCATCACTAACACCCTTAGCTACAACCCTAGGTGCTATCACCTCCCTTATGGACTCGAACAACTCATTCCTATCACCACTCCTAACACTATCATTGTACGCCTGGAGAGCCCCTAGTATGGCTTGGAGTGGTGGGTAGAGGCTTGTCTTAGACCTCCTCCTAAACCCCCTCCTAATCCTCTCTAGGAGGGCTCTAGCAGCCTCAGTTAAACCGGGCATTAGAGATGAAACCTTATCAGAGTCGAGTATAGTAGTGTTTATAACATATGGTACCAGCACCAGGGGGCCCCATGGGGCTTGAGCTCTACACACAACACTCCTACCCTCCTTAACCAAGCAGTTCAAATCCCTCATCTTAGCCCCCACTAGGGGTTCTATGCTCTCCTCATAGTACATCCTAGCAATACTCTTTGCAATCTCCAGTAGCGATACCCTGTCAACGCTGAACTCCTCGTAGACGACCTCCACAACCCTTAGTGGTAGTGGTGTTACAACAACTAGAGCTCTAGGCGGCCTAACACCCTTATAGGCCGTTAGCGCCACGGGGTCTGAGGGGCTCCTAGCGGGTTCCAGGGGTAGTTGTATGAAGTCCTGGTTCATATCCACAGCTACCACTACGGGTGTGCTCTGAGACCACTCTGAGTACATTGATGCTATCATGTTCTTGATCAACGTCGTCTTACCACTACCGGTAGTCCCGGTTATCAGGACGTGTTGTAGGAGAGCCCTATACGGTAACCTCACTGTTAGAGCCCCGCCTTTAACAAGACCTGATGGTGTTGCAAGGGACCCTATAACGGGGCCCCTCTCACTCCTTAAACCTAGTAGTTTTGCTAACACCTCAGGCTTAGGGTCTATTACGGGGCTTTGAGGCTCCAACCCTATGGTTGCCGGTACTGGCTCGCTATCAACCTCAGGGTCTAGCTCTAGTAGGATCCTAGCTTTAACCCTAGTTGTTGTTAGGAGCCCTGAGGGTTCTGGTTTAAACTCGTAGCTTGATAGTGGAGGCTCTACACCTATAACCGCTAGCTCATCCCTCCTCTCAATAGCAACAATCCTTAGTAGGACTAGCCTACCAGACTTAGGCTCTACAACTGCAACGTACTCACCAATCCTCTGGACAGCCCCACCCCTCTCAGAGTAGTACACTTCAGGCTCTACATCGAACTCCACCAGCCCCTCCTCGCTAACCTCAACCCTAGAATACCTTGAAATCCTACCCACAACATCCCCGTACCTCGATGCCCTGGAGTACGCTTGCTCCAGGAGCCTCGATACAGTATCCAGAGGCCCCCTCTCCCTGGCACCCGTGGCTACTCTCTCCACGAGATCTCAGCCTCTCTAAGACTCCAGTAGCTTAGTGGAGCTCCAACACTAATAATGTTCATTAGAAGGGCTTTCTTAAGAGCATGGGATAGGAATGACGATCTTAGATCGGAGAGCCTTATGGATAGAGGTTCAAGAGCACCCCTCCCCACGCTATCACCACCTATAACGGCATCTGGTTCTAAACCCATATCCTGGAGTATACCTAGTGTCTTGAGAGTGTACTCCAACCTGTAGACTCTAACCAGTGGCGGTGATAGCTGGAATTTACCCGGGGGTATGACAATATATTGAACAACCTTCTCCAGAACCCCCACCTCAGGTAGCTGGGGTGTCCTAACGATTATCCTAGGTGTAACGTATATCCTACCAGGCACCCTATCACCTAGCATTGTCATAGCCCTTAGTATGATACTCTTATCACCCTCCACGATATCACCTCTAATACCTTCAAGCCCCCTCGTCCTGGAGAGTATCGTGCTCTTCTCAACCCTCTTAACAACACCTATAACGGGTACACCCCTAGACTCAAGACCCCTTATAGCCTTAACCCTACCTTCTAGGAGTTTAACCCACACATCCCTAATCCACGGTTGAATATCCCTCGTGAGAGCCTTAGCTACAACGTAGAGAGGCCCATCGACCATAACAACGGGGTTGACTTGAGCCTCCAAGAGCCCCCCTAGAACCTCTAAAACCCAGTTCTCAAGGCTAACCCTCATCTCATCACAAGCCTCACCAACACTATAGCTTATATCAAAGGGCCTACCGGATGGGTTAACGGTTGACACGAGTGGATCCTCAAAGCTAAACTGAACCCCGGCATTGGATAATATGTAGAAGACCGGGTGCAACCTACCAGTATGACGTAGAGGGCCTAGGCTAGGCCACTCAAACGCAATAGAACCCAGGGAGCTTATGGCGGCAACAGCACCTACAACAACGTCCGCTACAGGAGTCTCAACATGCCTAGAGCTTGAATCAACACCAACGGGGGTGAACGTAACACCATCACGGTAAGGCCTCCTAGCGATCAGAAGCCTAGAAGAGTACTCCATGAGGGATGCCGAGAACTCACCTGAATCCTCAACAGGCTCCCTAACCCAGATGACATCATCAAGCCTGAGAACACTCCTGGAGGCATAGGTGGAGCTCGCAGAACTAGCCCTCCTAATAACCTCAACAACCCTAGATAGAGAGGCCATAACAGTGCTACTGACAACCTCCAAAATCTCAACCCCAACACTATACAGGCGCACACACCAAATACCATTGATTACGGTATTACCTTATAAACCTCTCCCCTGGCTATAATTGAAGATACCTATAAGCAACTTGAGGAACCTGAAAAGAGGAGAGGTGGGGAAAGTTGCGATTCTTGATTAGCTTCTCAGCTAATGTGTTTAGAAAGAGATTCAAGATCAATCAGATAGTTGAGATCTTGTCCTAACCTCAGGAACCCTCTGATCGACATCTCCTTGTACAAAGATTTAGCCGATCTCCTTGCCACTCAATTTCATAGGTTGCGTTGTAGCTCTGATATAGCTTTTCCAATGAGATTATGGAGTGACAATGCTTCTTAGAACTTCGCCTCTCTCTAGAGCTTCAAATGCGCTATTGATCTCATCTAGTTTATACTTCCTCGAAACGAGGGTATCTACTTCTAGTAGGCCAGCTGACACTAGTTTGAGTATAATGGGTAAATCCGCTCTTGGTCTTCCACCATAGCTTCCTAGTATTTGGATCCCGGCTCTAACAACCCTAGCCACATGTACTGGTGCTGTTGATCCTACGGGCATGAGCCCCACTAGTACTACCTTACCACCAACCTTTACTGACTCTATGGCTTGTGTTATGGTCTCTGGTAGTCCTACGACCTCGAAGCTTACATCTACTCCCTCACCACCAGTTAAATCCTTAATCTCCTTTACAGGATCCTTTTCACGAGCATTGATCGTGTGAGTTGCTCCTAGTGATTTAGCGACCGCTAGCTTCCGATCAACTATATCAACTGCTATGATTTGAGAGGCTCCAGCTATCCTAGAGAATTGTACTACAAACATTCCAACACCACCAGTCCCGAAAACAGCTACTGTATCCCCAAGCCTAACACCAGCAGTATTCACAACAGCCCCAAACCCTGTTAACCCCGCACATCCAAGTATTGCTAAGCTATCCCTCCTCTGCATAGCAGATGGAACCTTAACTAACGCGGTCTCAGGTACGATAACGTACTCGGCAAAGCCTCCTCCAGCAAAGATGTGAAGAGGTCTGCCATCAGATAACCTTAACCTCGTTGTTCCATCTAAAAGTACACCTTTCATCCTAGCAGAAGCCGCCTTAACACAGAGATTCTCTCTACCAGAGATACACATAGAACACTTTCCACACGGCCATATGAAGGAAGCTACAACCACATCTCCAGGCACGACACTTGTAACACCTTCTCCTACATCCTCAACCACACCCATTATCTCATGTCCGAGAACAACCGGCAAGGGGATTGGAGTTCTTCCTTTAATCACATGAAGATCTGAGTGACAAACACCTGTGGATAGAACCTTTAGAAGAACCTCTCCTTTTAGAGGTTTACCTATTTCTACTTCCTGAATCTTCAAAGGCTCCCCATAGTTATGTAGAACAGCGGCTTTCATCCAATACCACCTCTCCAGTCTTTTACACTCTTTACGCGTAAAATTTAAATATTCCCTCTCCCTTATTATTAAGAGCGAGGAGGGGTGGTGAATTGAGTGTTTCAAGACGTGATATCCTCAAGTACTTAGCCACTGCAGCTGTAGCCTTTGCTGCAGGGGCTGGAGTTGTATACGTAGGTCGTCCTCCTAGGGAGGTTGTAGAGGTTCCGGTTACCCGCCCTCCTAGGAAGGCTCCGGAGACTATTAAAATGGGTATTGTTACATTTCTATCAGGGCCTGGAGCCTCCTGGTTCGGTGTAGAGGGGGCTAAGGCTGCGGAGATGATCATTGATAAGATTAATGCTGAAGGAGGGATCGGTGGTGCTAAGATTAAACCTATAATAATAGATGAAGCCGGGGGACCTGAGGTTCAGGTACGAGAGTTTAAGAGGTTAGTTGAAGATGAGAAAGTGGATGTAGTTATAGGCTACATATCTAGCGCTGATTGTCTTGCCGTACAACCTGTTGCTGAAGAGCTAAATACCTTAACCATATTCTATGATTGTGGAACGCATCGTCTCTTCGAAGAGAGACGCTGGAAGTTCACCTTCAGAACCAAGGGTCATTTAGCACAGGATGTGATAGGCGCAGCATATGTAGCTCTAACATTAAAACCAGATCTTAAAAGGGTATGTGCATTCAACCAAGATTACGCATGGGGAAGGGATAATGCGAGTGTATTTCTAAGAGCTATAAAGAAGCTAAAACCTGATGTTGAGATAGTTTGTGATGAATACTCTAAGCTCTACGAAACTGAGTATACGCCCTTCATAACGAAACTTCTTGCAGCCGAACCCGAGGTTATATATACATCCCTTTGGGGAGGGGACGCGATAGCTTTCCTTAAACAGGCAGCAGCTTTTGGGTTGCATAAGAAAACCCTAATCATAGGAAACTGTTTGAATAATACAATCCCAGCGTTGGGAGTGGATTTCCCACCTGGTGTTGTTGTAGGTGGTAGAGGGCCTCATTGGTGGACATACCCGGATCCTTCAAAATGGCCTCTTAACAAATGGTTTACATCTGAGTATCTAAGAAGGTACGGTTGGTACCCCGTCTACCCTGCATACCACATGGCACAGGCAATTCTAGGGTATAAGTATGCTGTAGAACAGGCTATCAAAACCACTGGTGAATGGCCAGATGTGGATGCGATAATCAGCGCCTTCGAGAGACTCGCATGGCCTACTCCTAGTGGTATGCTTGTAATGAGGGAAGATCATAATGCTGCGGAGTCCATGGTGTATGGGATAGCTAAAACAATCCCCACGTTCCCATATGTTGAGTTTGAAAGAACATTTGTGATAGATCGAGAACTCGTTACTCCTCCACCCGGCATGAAAACAGAGGAGTGGATTGATAGTTGGTGACCTCTTAGAATGCAAGAGGTCACCCACTTACTTTCTTTAACAAACGTTAAGAAATATTTCGGAGCGGTTAGGGCTGTTGATGGAGTAAGTTTTCAAATAGGCCAAGGTGAGATTGTCGGCGTAGTAGGTCCTAATGGAGCTGGAAAGACAACATTAATTAACTTGATAAGCGGAGAGCTAATTCCCGACGGTGGGAGGATTAGATTCAAGGATTTAGATATAACATTCGCTCCAGTCCATAAGAGAGTTAAGCTTGGCATAGCTAGATCCTACCAGCTACCACAGATTTTTGAAAGGCTTTCAGTCTTAGAGAATGTTCTTGCAGGATTACTAAGCTATAACGGATATGCCTTAGATTTTTGGAGTCTTAAAAGTTCAAAGAAAGCTTTGATAAAAAGAGCTGAGGAGATTCTTGATGCATTAGGGTTACTTAACAAAGCTACAGTGGAAGCTCGAAAGCTCTCAGAAGGGGAAAGGAAGATCCTGGATGTAGCTATAGCCCTTACATTGAACCCAAAGCTTCTGCTACTCGATGAACCTACAACAAGCGTGTCCCTAGAGGAGAAAGACATGGTTATGAGCGTTCTAATGAAGTACATTAAACAGCACAGTATATCCTCAGTCATAGTTGAGCACGATCTAGAAGTAGTAGAGAAGTATCTTCCATCACGTGTTCTGGTAATGAATGAGGGTAAGGTAATCTATGATGGTGAATTTCAAGGGATAAGATTAGACGAAAGAGTTAGAGCTGTAGTATTTGGTGAATAAGTTTGAAAAGGAGGTGATTAAAAGATTATCATCTTAACCCTATCTGATGTACATGTATCATTAGGATATATTAGCGTTTTGAGGGGGGTAAGTTTGGATGTAGATGAAGGCACTATAACGTGTATTACCGGACCTAATGGTGCTGGAAAGACTACATTATTCAAGACGATAATGGGACTTCATATACCATATCACGGTTCTATAATCTTTTATGGCGAAGATATAACGGTGAAGCCTGCCCGTTATAGGGTCATGAAGGGTATGGCTATGAGTCCTGATTATAGAGGAATATATGCAAATTTAACAGTTAAAGATAATATCCTTTTACCTCTTATGGCCCTGGGTGTTCCAAGAAGTGTGAGAGAGGAGAGGCTAGCTGAGATCCTAAAAGTGTTCCCTGAGCTATCTACATTACTTGATAGAAGTGGAACGCAAACAAGTGGAGGTCAGCAGAAGATGATCGCTATAGCTAGGGCTTTGATCCTTAAACCTAAACTATTACTCTTGGATGAGCCTTTTGAAGGGCTAGCTCTACCTGTTCAACGTAGATTACAAAACATACTAATGGAGATTAGAGATAGGATGAGATGTACGCTATTAATAGCAGAACCTTCAATCTCTCCGCTTAAAGGCTTATGCGATCACATTTTTAAAATTGATAGAGGAGTTGTTTATAGGGGATGATGCATGGTTATTGAGGTAAAAACACTAACCATTATTATTGTTAACGCGTTAGTGTATACAGCAATACTCAGTCTCATAGCTGTAGGTTTAAATCTAATATTGGGGGTTCTAAGAGTACTAAATCTAGCACATGGAATCATCATGGCACTTGGTGCTTATGTAGCGTTAAGCTTGACTACCCTAGCCTTAGAACGTGTAGGTTCAATAGGGCCTTCATTACTACAGGGAGCACTCATAATTATTGTATTATTCCTCTCAGGACTACTTGGTGGGCTCCTCTTCGCGGTTATAACCGGTTATCTTATGGTACGTAAACTTGTATACTATGAGGCTATATATGTACTACTAGTAACGTACAGTATAATGCTCATCATGGAGGATGTTATAAAATTCGTTTGGGGACCTAAGGGTTATGTCATTCATGGCATATATCCGCTTTTTGGAACTGTAGAGATAGCTGGTATCACGTACCCTGGTTATTACTTTATCCTCTTAGCGACAGCTTTTATTGTAATAGCCTCCACCTACATTTTCGTAGATTATACTTCCATAGGGAAGATCGTTAAAGCGGTTGCTAGCGATAGGGAAACAGCAGTTATGCTCGGCGTGAGAGCGGATATGGCTTACTTTATAGCATTTGCAATTGGATGTGTGTTAACTGGTATAGGTGGAGCCTTTACAGCTCCTCTACTCACACTACAACCAGGGTTTTCACTTGAATTTCTCTTATTGGCATTCATTGTTGTAGTTATAACAGGACTAGGAGAGATTCGCGGGATCCCTATCGTAGCCTTCATTATATCCCTCCTACGTGCAACTACGGCTACCTACCTACCAGAACTTGAAATGGCTATTCCATTCCTACTAATGATGTTAGTCCTGGCTTTTAGGCCTCAGGGTCTTTTCGGAGGGAGGTGAAGTAAGTGCTGGCGTTAAGAAAATATGACATCTATGTATATACCGTTCTTATATTACTTCTACTACTACTCCCAATCGTAGCACCTAGATGGATTGAATTCCTAGTTATAATCGCGTTAGTCTACGCTATTATGGTCTTAGGGTTGATTCCATTATCGGGTTTAGGAGGTCTAATAACCTTCGGGAATGGGGCTTTCATGGCCTTATCAGCTTACACTATTGGTCTTGCCGTCCGACACTTAGGACTAGGCTCTCTGGCTCCTATTCTTATCCCAGCTTTAGTTATCCCTGTTATTACTGCACTATTAATCTCATTAGTAGTTTTAAGAACACGTTATGTTTTCTTCGCACTAGCAACTCTAGCTTTCACAATGCTCCTCTATACTTTACTTTTGAAACTCTACTTCTATACCGGTGGTACTGACGGATTACACATACCAAACCTGTCCCTACTAAAAGGTGTCCTGGATCTTAAAGTAAGGGATAGGGTTTTAGGTGACGCATATACAAGTTATTATTTAACTGTAATAGCTTTTGCCCTAGTACTCTTTGCTACCCAAAGACTAGTAAATTCACCCTTCGCATTAAGTTTAGCAACCCTAAGGGATAACGAGAGGAGGGCAAAGATGATAGGGATAAGCCCACTTACCACATACTCACTAGCCTTTGCGTACTCAGCATTAACAGCAGGCCTCGCTGGCATACTATATGCGTTATCCGTAGGGCATATAGATCCAGGCCTTGCATATTGGGCTGGACCTTCAGCGAAAGTAGTCTTTATAGCCGTCCTTGGAGGGTTTTCCATCCCAGGATGCGTCTTAGCATCATTCCTTTACATAGTAGTCGAAACATATGCTCTAAAATACCTCTCCTACTACTGGCAGTTCATGATGGGATCAATTCTTCTAATAATCCTACTCACCTCTCCAAAGGGCCTGCTAGGTCTTCCCGAAGCCTTTATTAAAATTCGAAACCTAAAGACCTATCTTTCATTACGACGTTAAGAGGGAAAAGCCACATCTACTATAATCCTTTGCTTAAAGTCCATCTTGCTCTCCCCTTCATCATAATCATCAGAGCCCTAAGTGAGATCCAAGGGGCTCTGCTATCCTCGCTACCCTCTGTGTACTACTAGAGCGCTCTCCTTGGATGCTTACGTAAGTTTACGAGGTGGGTTGCCTGCCTCAGGAGACCGGGGTTAAGAGGATGTACCTACTGGATTACGGTGTTCTAGCTGGGGAGCCTGGATGGTTCGTACCTAACCCCCTACTCTACGTTGAGATGGGGGATGTGAGGAGGATTGCTGAGAAGCATAAGTGGATAGAGATTCCGGTTACCGGGGCTTTGGTGGAGCATAGGGATGGCTATGTCTTATTCGATACTGGAAGCCATCCTGAGGCCTCTAAGGTCTGGACTCAAGCTACATGGCAGGTCTTCCCCATGGTTAAATTCTCCGACGAGAATAGGATTGAGAACCAGCTTAAACTAGTTGGCTTGAAGCCTGAGGATGTAACCTTCATAGTCCTATCCCACATGCACCTAGACCATCTAGGGCAGGCCTACGTGTTCAAGGACGCTAAGACACCGCTTATAGTTCACAAGAAGGAGATACAGAATGCACTCTACTTCTACTGGCTTAACAGGATCGGGGCATATCAGCCAGTGGACCTGGAAGCTCTTAAGGGTGCCAACTGGTACCCCATTGATGTAACCCATTTCGAGCTACTACCAGGAGTGGAGATAATATGGGTTGGAGCTCACACACCGGGGAGCATAATGCTAAGGGTTACAACTAACGAGGGTAACAGCTACATATTCACAGGGGACTTCACACACCTACCCCAAGAGCTTGAGGTGGAGAACAAGGGGTGGCTACTAGCAGATCTAGACGAGTACATATCGGGGATGAAACTCCTAAAGCTAATGCTAAGGAGGCCTAGGACAAACGTTGTGATAAGCCACGACCCAGACCTGTGGAGCAAATACCCCAAGGCCCCCAAGTTCCTAGTATAACCTTACACCACCCTCCCCCTCCCCTTTTTGAACTTGACTGTAAGGTAATACACGGGTGCTACACTGCTAACACCCTCTACTCTATGGCAGAGTATACTTCAGCCTAGGGTTGGGGGTTGGAGAGGTTTATAGTTGATGTTGCGCTTCTCGTTGCTACGGCTAAGCTTTCGGAAGCTGTTTTAGGCAGGGTTGGTGTCCCCTCGGTTGTCAGCTATATACTCGCTGGGTTCCTCCTAGGGCCTTCTATGCTGGGTCTTGTATCCTATGGTGAGGAGCTTCGTGTTATGAGTGGTATTGCTCTATTCTTCCTCGCTCTCTACGCTGGCCTTGAGGTTTCCTACGGCGAGTTTCTTAGGTCTAGTTTGAGGTCTACATCTCTATCCCTTATATCATTCCTCCTAACCTTCGCTTCAGCCATGGTTTTATGCTACCTCCTAGGCTTGGGTTTTAATGAGTCTATCGTTGTTAGCCTTGTTCTAAGTGTTACAGCTCTTCCTGTTGCAGCCGCTATCCTATCGGAACTCGGGGTTCTCAATACAAGGGTTGGAGCTCTAGTGATGGGTGCTGCTGTAGCTACAGATGTCCTGGTTGTATTCCTCCTAGGGCTCCTTGTAGGTATCGCTGTAACGGGGTCTCCTAGTCTAAACTCTCTGACTAAGACTCTGGCCGGGATTACTCTATTAATCCTAGCGGTGGTCGCAACCCACATGATCATATCCAGGTTTACATCGCTAGGTCATGAATGGTTTTCGAGGGTATCACAGCTATTTAGATTACAGGAGGCTGGATTGGCTATGCTCATGCTATCCGCTCTAGCTCTCGGAGCTCTAAGCGAGATTCTAGGTCTACACTTCATAGTGGGGGTGTTCCTGGTAGGGCTTCT
>Ga0326762_1000572_pt1 | contig 16099 bp, 13 predicted proteins | sample NORPS_S_FD_207669 | JGI IMG/M metagenome (GOLD analysis project Ga0326762, IMG submission 207669) | Hot spring sediment microbial communities from Norris Geyser Basin, Yellowstone National Park, WY, United States - NOR.PS_S | ecosystem: Environmental > Aquatic > Thermal springs > Near-boiling...
AGCGATATGTGAACGGTGGACAGGCCTAGGAAGAACTGTGCAAGGCCAAACAGAAACACGTCTTCTGTAAGTGCAATAGTTGTGGCTCTTCTCCTCTCCGGCTTTATGCCGGCTACTCTGTAGGCTATGTAGAGCGTCAATAGAGCGGCGAGGCCCGGAATCAGCGAGGCCTTGAAGACGTCTTGCGGCGTGTGATTAAAGTACAGCATTGTGGTGGCCATCACGACGCCCGTCACCGCCCCGAGCTGGTCTAACGCGGCGTGTATGCCAAATGCCCTTCCCTTAGCCTCCTCGCCCCCCGCCGAAGAGATGATCACGTCGCGAGCAGGCGTGCGGAGGGCTTTGCTGAATCTTTCGAGAAATATCAAAGCGGCGACTTGCCACAGATCACGCGTAAATAGAAGGCCGGCTATTGCGGCGAGCTGGAGGCCGTAGCCTAGGAAGGTCTCAAGCCAGTAGCCGCCTCTTCTGTCGGCCAGCGGCCCCGTCACGAATCTGGCCGCGTACCCCAAGGCGTCTCCCAGGCCGAAAACAAAACCGACAAAAGCCGCAGTGGCGCCCAAATGTTGGAGGTACTGCGGCGCCACCGCGCGCATGCTCTCGTAGAGCCAGTCGGCGAAAAAGGAGACGAGTCCCAAAAGCAGAATAAGCCTAAGATTCATGTCCGGCTACTTATTATGTGTTATATCTCTTCCCAATACTTCTTTAGCTATGAGAATCGGCGCCAGCGCCGAAATAAACATGGCGGTGGCTATGTCTATGTTAATCACATAGGCGTCTCTGGAGGGGACCGAGAAATATACGGGGCCGTTGGGCGTTCTGTAGTAGCCAGGGCGGGCATCTAGAGGGACTTGCACAGCCGCCACAGCTGTGTAGGACGCCGGCCGACAACTGCTGGATGTGCACCGTAGAACCTGTGACCACCTTAAAAGGCGAGTTAATGTCGATGTAGACGTTGATAAGCGGCTGAGCGGAGAATAACGTGATGTAGAGCTGAATCAGAGAGCCGGGGGTGCACATAGACACAGCGATATTAAACGGAGCCGACTGCGCGCAGTCCGAACAACACTAATGCAAGTAGCGGAATTATCCGATATATCGGTTGCATAGGCGCAACATTATCTAGAAGTACTTTTATTGATAAGATGACTTCCCGGCGGCCTCCGGCGGAAGCCGCAACACGCCATAACTCAGAAGCAACGTCCGGTAGGCTCCATGATCCATAACGCTACAAAAAACGATGAACCGTTGCCTGCAGGTGTTGACTCACAGGTGTATTCACACCTGCGAGGAAGCACCTGTGAACAAGTACCTGTTAGGAGAGTTGAAAGAGAAAAACTTCTTATTTTCTCCTCTTCTTCAGCGCAAGGGCGGCCGCCGGCGCGGCGGCTCCGGCGGCTGTGTAGGGGCTTATGGGGAACGCCTCCACCGCCGGCTCGCACACCTCTTTTGTATACGTGGAGACTGTAGCCGAGCCGTCCAACCCGGCTTGTGCCGCAGAGCCGCAGAGCCTCACCGTTGCGAGGGGGTTAGGCACCCCCAACACATCTCTCACCGCCGTCTTGTACACGGCGTAGAAGAGCGGCTTGTAGACGCCGGGGCCGGCCGCGGCGACGACCTCAGCCGGCGTGTACTCCACCCCGCCTACCACGGTGGCGTTAAGCCTCACGACAGCGCCCGCATCCACCCACCCCTCCCACTCCTCCACTCCCTCAATCTTGACGTAGTACTGTCTCTTGGCGTACTCCACCTTCAACACAACCGGCCCCTCGACGACCACCTCTCTTACCGACGGCCCCACCAGCCGAGTCCCATTGCCGAAGTCGACGATGTCGGGGAACTTCAGCACGGCGCCTTTCGGCATCCAGCCAGCTGTCTTGTTCACCGGCGTCTCGACCACGGCCCAGTAGTAAACCTCGGCGTACTCCGCCCTCAGCGCCACGGGCCTCTCCACGCGAAACTCCCTCGCCGAGGTGCCGTTGATCAACAGACCAGCGAAGCGGGTGCCGTTCGGTAGATCCCATGGATCTGCCATACCCACCTTGAAGACGGAGCCCTCGTCGGCCCAGGTCTCGGTCGAGTTGACGGGAGCTATCAGCCGGATTAAGTATTGTCTCACGCGTGCGACTGATATCTCCGTCGGCTTTGCGACTGTTGTTTTGACTGTCTTCCCGACCGGCGCCCCGTCTACGTATACTTGCGATACGGCTAGGCGGGTTCCGTTGCTTAGGTAGACATCTCCCGGCTCGTAGGCGATGACGGCCCCCTCGGCAACCCACCTATACGCCGTACCGTTCCAGTCCCTGACCGCCACGAGATGCTCACGGCGGAAGGAGTACGTCACGTTGAGTGGACGCGTTGCGGCCACCGCATCTGCGCCCAAGCTGTTGCCGAAGTAGAGCACCCGCGTCTTGTTCCCCACATACACCACCGGCGGACGCCTCAAATCCAGCAACGTGCCGTTCCTCACTACGAACCACTTTGCGCCGTCTGCATCCACGACCCGCACCGGCACGTAGCCGCTGTACAGCAGGGCAGGTCTGAACACGCCGGCGGAAAGCCTAGCCGAGCCGCCACCCAGATACGCCACGGAGACGCCCTCGGCGGTCTCGCCGGTGTTGCTACCGAAGTTGTAGAGAAACGGAGGAGGCACATACGCCGTGCCGTTCCAATACTCAAGCCTGAGGTCTAAGTTAAGGCTCTTAAACACGGCATGGTCACCACAGCAGATGCCACACACCACCAGCTCTATGTTCATTTGATGGCCACTTCCCGTGAGGCCCTCCCTAGGAGGTCTCACAACAATCTTCACATCTCTGGCCTTTACTAGAAGAGTCACGTTGTCGTACCACACCACCCCCCTACCCACGTCGTATCCAAAGGCAAACCACGGCTGTCCACCTCTAGATAAACCAACGCGGATGTATAGCGCAACGCTAATAGGAAGAGAGAGATACTCTGGGTTCAGAGCTCTTGCGTAAAACTTTTCATCTCTCACAACGCCTGTGCCTTTTATTGCATAACTTCGCATTACACCCTCGACAGCCGTGAGGTTCCAGATGTTATTGACAAAGTTAATCCAAAAGTCCCAGAGATCTACAACGTTTTGAAGAAGATAGTACTGTGTTTTTCCGTCGGTTCTTACCATGGCCACTAAGTTTAGCTGGATGGAAAAGCCGCGGAACTTCTCGTTTACGCTGTAAGCGTCGAAGTTCTTGAGGGTGGCGAAGGCTCTGACCTCCCGCGTCTCGTAGCTATACGCCACAGGTGGGTTGGTCATGGCTATGCCGTAGTCGGCGAGGCCGATGGGTAGCCTTGGCTCGCCCCGACATGCCGTATACACCACGCCCGTGTTGTGGAGATTACGCACCACCACCACGTCTCTAGCCCCCACCTCAAGCCTCAGCTCAGTGCCGGAGCTCTGCTGGACAGAGCCGGAGGCGTAGTAGATGCTGACCTCCACCGGCCTATCCGCCCAGAGGTATATAACTCCGTCATGTTTGATGGAGACGGAGAACTTAGGCGGGAGATACCCCACCACGCAGTTGCCGCCCTCCACAGCCGCAGGCGTCTCAACGACGTATTGAGCCACGGCGAGGAACGCCAAGGCCAGAACCAAAACTCCCAACCTCACGCTGAGAAATCCACAGGACTTTAAATGAAGAAACGTCTGAAAAGAGAGGAAAGAGTTGGGTTTAAACAGGCACATGTTATTAACGCAGTTACCCGCGACGCCAGATATCGTATTCCTGCCGCCACCGGAGGAGTTACTGGAGCTTGAGGAGCTGCTTGAGGAGCTGGGGCTCTCCTATTTCTCAATTTTTACATCGCCATTGTCGTATGTTTTTGTCATTGTTGTAGTACTGCCGTGACTCCCGGCGGTTATGGTGTTGACCGCGTCTCCGTAGTTACTAGGCTGACCATACGCTACATCGCCCCTCTGAACGGTGATACAACCTATGCTATTCGCGCCACCAGTACACTGAACACACCAATCCACCGGAGGCGAATTGTAGTCGTTGCCACCGCCGTCGCCACTGGAAAGTGTTCTAGTAACGCCTGGGGTAGTTGGCTGTGGTTGCACTATAGGCGTCTTGGTTGTTGTCGTAGCTTGCGAAGTCGACGTGATGATTATTGACGTAGACGGAGCCGGAGGCGGCTGAGGCTGACGCGCCGAACTTAGCCGGCTACGGAGCCGACATGCCGCACGGTCGAGATGTGGAATTGGCTACATATGTCCGGTTTAGACAGAAACCGGAGAGTCGGTAGACGCCGGGGGTGGGATTTGAACCCACGCCCCCGAACGGGGACGGGCTCGCTGCGCCTGGCTTAGCAGGCCCGCGCCTTGGACCAACTCGGCCACCCCGGCTGGGAGCTGTTATGGCTGCGGTTTTAAATTTTTCTCCTCTCTTGACTTTTTCCACTCTATAATCTTTGTAGGTTATGCGGTAGCCTCGCGGAGCTAGAGGCTCGTAGAGCATGAGGCGCGCCGGCGGAATACATCCACTTGATGTTTTCAAGACCTGTCGATATCTTCTCTAGGTGCTCAACGGGTAGAGATACGCTTGCCTCGTCCTCCTCTGACCAGCCCCACACCACCTCTCCAGACGATGGGATGCTTACATGAGGCTGTTTTGAGCGGTGTGCGCCTACAGCCGCCGAACACGTAAAGAACCAGTTGCTACTAATTTCTGGGAATATGCCGTGCCAAATCAACGCCCCTGCGATAGCGCTTATTTGAGCCGGCGTGCCGTATATAACGGCAACGTCAGACACAACCTCGGCGGTCTCCAGCGGCGAGACACGTTACAACGCCACTTAATTATTTTTGACTATTACCAAAAACACCTATAAATCTCGATGTATGCTGGTTCGTGATGAGTAACACAGTCTAGGGTTCGATGCCCGTAGTGGCCAGGGCTGACCATAAGCAGCCGAAAGCAGAGGCGAGACCCCATACATAACAACCCAAAAGACACGTTACCCCCTGGGCAGTCTGCGGAACACCGGGGTCTTACCGGCGTCGTTTCTCACGTTAGGACCCCGCCGTTCAACAGCCAAGCCGCGGCGCCCCGCAACCGCGTAGTGAAGGTTTTGCCACCTGCGTCTTTTGCGCCGAGATCAGCGCTGTGCCTCAGGGGTATTGACGCCGCCACACATCTCCCCGCCATGTTGCAGCTGGACTTCTATCATGCCGCCTGGCTGCGGCGGCGTAGAGAGGCGTTCATCGGTTGTTATCGCCAGCTTTTGGGCCGGCGCCGTATCTTATGAGCAACTCGGCGAGCTCGGCTCTGCCTAACTGCGCAACTATGTGAAGCGGCTTCTTTCCCTCTTGGTCTCCAACGTCTGGATCCGCGCCCCTCTTAAGCAGAAGTCCCCACCACCCCCGCATGCCCTCCCCTACGGCAGAGAGGCGTCTTGCCATAAACGTCGCGCATCCAGGGTCCACGCCGACAGAGAGAAGAAGCCCGCAACCAAGCCTCGACCACTACGCGAAGCAGCGTTTTGCAACCCCATCCCGCACGTTGACATCTACGTCGCTGGAGACTAGCCTATACAACTCGCCTAGGTCGCAACGCCTCGTTGTCTTAAACGAGTCCACGACGAATAGTTGGACTCCCAAGTAAGAGTTCTGTACGATACATGGAAACTAGTGTTCCAGCTTATGCTGGGAACGCGAATCAGGGAAAGCTTTTCCCCAGTTATCTGGATGACGTTGTAGGAAAGAGTGGCGCCGGGGGTGGGATCTGTCCGGCGGTTCTCCCGCCGTTGAACCCACGCCCCCTTGACGGGGACGGGATCTCCAGTCCTATAGATTTTGAAAGCGGCGAAACGTTTTTAAACGGCGCAAACCAAAAACGCACAATGGGAACTCCAAACTCCTACTGGTACAGGCTGACTGACGAGCAGAGGAGGGGCGTCGTCGCCTGTCTCCGCGACCTGGGGCTCTCGCTGAGCGACATCGCTAGGGCTGTAGGGGTTAACCCCAGCACCGTCCACGCCTGGCTGACTGGCAGGGCGGCTCCCCAAGCCGACAAGCTGGAAAAGCTATACAGCGCAATGCCCGACACCGTGGAGAGGTGTCTCCCCGAGCCCCCTGTCGGCGAGCTGGACGTTATGCAGGCGATAAGCGTCATAGCCAAGGCCCTCAGGACAAAGGCGCTGAGGGACAGAGTCATAGAGGAGCTGTCTAGGCTTCTGCCGGGCGGGCTGAGGCGGGAAATAGCCTACAGGGTGGAGCGGGAGGACGTTGAGATGTTTAGGGGGAGGCTCCTTTCGGAGGGCTTGTCGAAGGAGAGCGTTGACGAGTACCTCCGCTACTTAGTAAAATTCCTCATGGAGGCTGGCTGGGTCATCTCGCCCGACACGGTTCAGAAGATTTACGCCGTCGAGCAACCACACGTCAGGCGGAAGATGGCGGTGGCGCTGAAGCGGTTTATAGACACCGTAGTCAAGACCCGCGAGCCGCAGATAGCGCCCCTCCTATACGACGCCTTCACGACGCCGAAGGTCAAGATGAAAAACAGCTTCAAGGTGCCGACGCTTGAGGAGGTGAGGCGGGTGTGGGAGGAGGCGCACAAGATATCGCCCTGCGCCGCCGCCGTCTGGGGCATAATGGCCGAAACTGGCGTCAGGCTGGACCACTTGTTGCGGGCTAGGCTTGACGGTCTCCAGCTCGACAGGAAGCGGTTGCTACTGGGAGAGGTGGCGGGGCCTAAACGTCAGCCGCTGGTCTTCTTAACGGACGCCGCTGTGAAGTACCTCAAGGAAACTTATTTGCCCTGGCGGGAGAGGTTCTGCCGCCAGCTCCAGCTAAACACTGACAAGCTGTTTCCATGCCGCGAAGATACGCTGTATCAGTGGCTCAGGGAGGCCAGGGAGCGGGCGGGCATGCCGTGGCTCGAGCCGCGCCTGCTGAGGAAGTTCAACGCCCAGTGGCTGTTAGACCGCGGCGTAGAACCCACCGACATAGACCTCCTGCAGGGCAGGAGCGTCAGGGAGCGCGTGCTGTTTGAGCACTACATAGCCGACTACGAGCGGCGGCTTAGGCAGGTCTTCGAAAACCACGCCCCGCGGGTTTTCCCCTAAACTAATTCATTTTTTCACACCCCCTCCCCCCACCCCCCGGGTTGCGCACGGCGCTTGCGCATGTCGTTGCGCACAGCATGCGCGAAACCTGCGCAACATGTTGCGCACGGCGCATGTAATTTCTGCGCGCGGCGCGGCTGAAAGGAAGTTTTGCCCCCGCAGTGTAGATATCCGCCGACCAGCTCCGCCGCGGATATGTACCTCCTCGGCGTACATCTGTAGCGCCCTGCCGGAGGGCCGCTTTATTTTGTCCGCCGTTTAGAAACGGCGACCTTTTACTTTTAACAAATTCGCCCTATCCGATAAAGCGACTTGTGTAAAAACGCCACTTAAAAAGTGGCGTAAAATTTCCAAGCAGACATTTTCCATGTGCACGCTTTGGTGTATAATACGTAAAAGAACGGCGAACATGTTTTTATAGCAGTCATCAATCTTCAGACATGCCAGGCGCAGTACCCCCGATCACCGGTCTCCCAACACCAAAAATTCCCCAAAATTTATCCATTGCTACCATAAACGGCCTGCCCGCCACTGTCGTAAGCCACTCGAAAAACGCCGTGTCTATCTTCGGCGAGAGTCTCAACGAGGTGCTAGAGACGTATTACAGCCTCGGCGTGCGCCAAGTCGACGCAGTTGTCGGGCTGGACGGCCAATATCTAACCATCACATGCACTATCTACAGGAAAGTTGACAAGCGTACAAACCGCGTCTATCACTGGCTTTACCCCCTCGGCGCGGGCCAGTACCTACTACGCGAAAAGTACAAGGCCTTCCGGGGCGCGGCTGAGAGATACGCAAAGACCCCAATGCCCATTATTATCTACAGCATAATGCCTAAAAAGACGGCGTAGGGGCCATGAGCGGGGGCTCGGGCGTCGGAGCTGGGGGCAGAGCCCCACCTGTTGAGAACATGCTATTATTAAAGTTAGTCACACTACTGCGCGCCGAGAGAGAAACATTGGGTGGTATCCCCCGGGGGGAAGTTGCGCACGGCGCATGCGCACGGCGGTGCGCAAAGCGTGCGGGGGACCTGCGCAGAATTTGCGCACGGCGGTGCGCGCGGCGGCGCCATGACGGTGGCATCTGGTGAGGTCGTCGGGTGCAGGTGCGTAGCCGAGTCGCGGCGCCGCGTCGTGTGCACATGCGTTGCGGAGGGCGGGGGAGAGGTATCAGTTTCCGTGGCGGCGGAGCCGGAGTACGGCTACCGGCTTGTCGTCGCGGGACAGGGAGGCGGAAAGACCACCGTGAGGACTGAGAGGCTCGGCGCTATTAAGGTCTTGGAGGCGCTGGAGGAGATGGGCGTGCCGGACCCCGAGTCTCTAGTGCGGCGCGTGGAGGAGCTCTTCAGAGAGGCGAAGAGGAGGGCGCGCGTGACGTGCAAAATGAAGAACGCGGCGCCGCCCGTAATCGCCTGTCAGGTAGAGGGCGAGTCCTTCACCTTGAAGCGCGTCGGCGGCGAGTGGTACTTGGTAGAACCATATGTGAAGAGGATTGGTCAGCTGAGCCTCTCCGCCGTGGCGGAGGTGGCGGAGAAGTTCCTCGTGTCGGCAGAGCAACTGCACGCCGCCCTCGCGGAGGAAATCGGCGAAGTCCGCCCGGAGGCCTGGCGCGTCGAGTACTTCCACCCCGCCCACGACCACGTCGAGGGCCTCGGCCCCGTCCTGGGCGTGAAGTATGCGTGCGAAGACAGGGAGTGCTTCGGCTACGTCTACGTCAAGGACGGAAGGCTCCAGCTGGCTGACGTCTCCGCGCCGGTGAGGGACGAAGACGCCAAAATTGTCTACCGCCCCGCGGTCTTAGGCCCCTTCAACGTGACGGGAGTGCGCGTGCACATCCCGGACTTTGTGGACGTCCTCGAGGCCTACAGAGAGGCGCCCACTTTCCCAGACGTAGCGCGGGGGGTGGAGGCGCACATCAGAAGCCGCGTGACGGCCTCCGACACCGACATTAAGTTTGCGACGGCCTTTGTTGTTGCTTCGCACTTCTTCCCAATTGCAAAGTACCACCCCGCCCTGGTGCTTGGGAAGCCGGGCTTCGGCACAGGCGGCACGACGGCGGCGAAGGTCTTGGCAACGCTCATGCCGCGTCCAGCATTTCTCGTAGACCCCTCGTGGGCCGCTCTCTTCAGGGCGGCGCACGTCTTCCGCCCGACCTTTGTAATTGACGAGGTGATTCTAGAGCTAAGCGAGGAGACTCTCAAAAAAATCAAGCTGTACCTCGTCGCGAGGTACGACAAAGACATGGTAGCGCCGAGGGCGGATGAAGGCGGGACGCGCCTCGGCACCTACAGCGTTTACTCGAATGCAATTGTGATAGATCCGCAGGGGCTGGTGGCAAATCTGGCTACGGTGCGTCGGTCGCCCCGCATCACTCTGTACCCAGACCCAAACAGGCGGGAGATAGTCTCAATAGAAGAGGAGCTGAGGAGGCCCGAGGTCAAGAGACTGACAGCGAGGCTCTACGCGTTGTTCCTCCGCTATGCGGCGGAGCTGAAGGCGGAGTACGATAGGGCCGCGGAGATCTTCCCCTGCCACGGCGCCGTGTTGCAGGCCTTCGCCCTCCTCCTCCTGGTGGCGAGGCGGATGGGGCAGGAGTACCTAGACGCGGTGGCGGCCAAGATACGCGAGTGGACCGACGAGGTGGGCGTAATGCATGCTGTGGGCGACCCCACTAAGCAGGTCCTCGCCAAGGTGCTGGAGGACATAGAGCACCTTGAGGAGTACGTGCGTGCGAGGCTTTCGCCGGAGACTGGCTGGCTGACGCCGGAGTCGGTTGGCGACGCCGAGCCGCCGAAGCCGTGGCGCGTTGACACCGAGGGCGGGCAAGTCATCTTGTGGACTTCTTTAGAGTCTTGGCGCAAGTACCTGCAACGCGCATTGGGGGAGCTTAAGCAAGTCAGCCGCAGGAAAGAGACGGGGGAGGAGATGGAGTGGGTGGATACAAAAGTCAAAGACTTGGGCCCGGCGCTGAGCCGTACGGCCTTTGTTTCCCTGCTCAGGCCGTACCTCTCACACGCAATAAGGCGCGACAAGTGGAGACACTTGAGGGTTGTGTTCACGTCACTTGAAGACATCGTGAAGACAAGAGAGGCCTTGAAGAAGGCGTTGCCAGAAACCAGCTTCGCCACCTGCCCACCTGCGCCGCCCGCTGAGACCCGCCGTGCGCAGGAATTACAGACGCCGAGCGCAGAACATGCGCAAGACCTCCGCACGCCGAGCGCAACGCCGCGCGCAGACGGCGTGCGCAGTCCGGGGGGTGGGGAGGGGGATGTGAAAAATTCTGAAAGCGGAGAGAGTAGAAAGGAGCCGGGAGGGGAGAAGTCTGAAGACGTTGAGGAGCTTGAAAAGTTCATCAGAGAACACTTGCCCGAGGGTCCAGCCGCGGCGGGCCATGATTAAAGAAGCCCCCCTCAAGTACACTGTTACATTCTACGTAGAGGCCAACAGACGAGAGGCGCTGGAGGCGGCTGTGAAGTACGTGATGGAGCACGTGAAGGACGGCGTCGCCATGTACGCATGCGGCCGCTACGTCTGCGTTTGTAAGGTCAAGCTGGAGTGGGACGGCGAGCGGCTCACGGTCAGGTCCTGCATGAAGCGCACCGCGCACATTGTAGCCAGGTGGCTCCTCAAGGCGTACGTTTGGCACGGCGGCGAGTCGATGCGGCTCGTCAAGTGCGAAGAATATCAGCTATGAACCCCCGCCTGTCCCTGGCGGCCGCTAGACACCTCTGCCAACACCGTAGCGTGGGGCTGTACCGCCTCGTAAACGACCTGCTCAGAGACCCAGGCCTGCTCCCCGTATTTGCTGAGATCGGCGCCGTTGAGGTGGTCGGCGGAGCCCCCGCGGCCCCCAGGCCGGACACGCCGGAGTGGTGGAGGGCGTACAGCGCCGTGAAAGACGCCGTGCTGTACCTAGAGACCAGGGGCGTAGTTAAGTATTCATCTCAATTTGAAGTAGTCAACTGGATAGGCAAGCCCTGCGGCTCCCCCACCCCACCCCCCACCTCCCCACCCCCGGAAAATTCTACGCCGACTGCAGACGACGTTGCAGAAGACTGCAGAAAATCTGCAGTAGGCGTTGCAGACGGCGGGAGGAAAAGGCGCGCGCTTGTGGACTTCCTATGAGCGTCTTGTCTCTCCGCGGGCTACACGCCTTCGCCGACCTCTACGTCAGGGGGAGGCTAGCGGAGGACTTCGCCAAACAATACGGCGTCAAGCCGTGCCGCGAATACGGCGTGCCGGAGAGAGTGGGCGCCGTCTGCGGCGGCGGGGAGCTTGTGGAGCTCATCTCCAAGGCCGAGAGGGGGCGGCTCAAGAAGGGCACCAGCCACCTCTTCCTCAGCATGGCTTTGGTGGACTGGCGGCTCTACTACGACGAGAAGACCCGCCCGCAGTCCTACGTGGCCTTCGACCGCGTCTGCATAGACCTGGACATCCCTAGCGACTGCGCGCAGGACAGGCTGTGCCGCGCCGCCAAGCTCGGCAGGCTTAAGAGCGCCCTCCGCGAGAAGTTGCGCAAATACAGAGACGTGCTGTGGGCGGAGTGGACCGGGTTCAAGGGCTACAGGCTGTGCGTCTGGCTCCCGCGCCTCCTGCCTGCCGATAGGATAATTCTTGAGAAAATGCAGAGGTGGCTGGCCAAGGGTCTCGAGGAGTGGCTGGATGCGCACGTTGTCGGCGACGTGAAGAGGCTCTTCCGCGTGCCGTACTCCATCAACCCTAAGTCGGGGGAGAGGGCGGCTGTGGTGGGCCACATGCTCCAGGAGCTGTCTCCCCGAGAGGCGGCGGAGCACCTGCAGTCCCTCAAGCCGCTAGACGCGCGGGTGCTGGAGCGTATAAGGCGGGAGGCGGCGCTGGAGGCCTTCGCTAGGGAGCAGGAGAAGGCCCGCGGGGAGGCGCCTAAGGGCAGGAGGTGGGAGGCCAGGAGGCTCCCTCGGTGGGTGGAGGCGCTTGTCGAGCACCTGCGGCAGACGGGCGAGCTTTGCCACGCCGCCCGCGTCGCCGCGGCGCGGTGGCTCTACTTCGTGGGCTACAGCCGCGAGGAAATCATCGAGGTCTTCAAGGCGGCGGCTGACTTCAAGGAGAGGGAGACAGCGTACCACGTCGACTACGAGATACGGCGGATAGGCGAGGAGTGCAGGGCCTGGCAGGCGGATAAGTGCAGGGAGAAGCCGTGGCGTTGCGAGACGGTGGCGAAGATGTGCAATGGCGACGGCGTGCCGCCTAACCTGGCGGAGCTCTGCCCAAAGGCGGCGCCATGACGTGTAGAGAGCTCCTACGGCGGTTTGCGGAGGCTCTTGAGAGGGACGAGGTGGATTGGGGCCTGTTCCGCAGGCTGGTGAACAAGTGCGGCTTGTCCTTCGCCTTGGAGGCTGGGAGGGCCTATGCGAGGAAGATCGTGAACTACTTCATGTCGGTGGCGTGGCGGTACTACAGAGGCGCGGCTATCGCCGGCAGGCACCCGGCGGTTGCCTACGGCGAAGCCGTCCACATGGTGTGGGGCCTCTGGGACTGGTTTGAACTCTACTGCGAGCCCCTAGCCGACATCTCCACCTACGTCGCCGAGGCAGCTGCCAAATACCAGTGGCCCGCCAAGTGGCCCTTCCTGGCCAGCCCCGCAGTTGCGGCAGAGGAGAAGAGGTGCGGACTGCCAGACGCCGCGGCGGAGGCCCTCGGCCCCGACGAATACAGCCGGCTCGAGGCCTTCCTAGAGCAGGGAGAAGGCGTCGTGGAGGTGGCGGGCAGAAAGGTCGCCTTCGTCAGAGACGGGCCGTATATCTCTATCGTAACCTAGGGGGGCTTTCACAGCTGGGGGGAGGGGGATATAATATTATACGCGGCGCAGGTGTTAGAGACGAATTTAAGAGTGGGGTAAAGGTTTTATGCTTGCCCTCACAGTTGTCTATGGATGAGGAATCTAAAAAGGTTCTGCAGACCTACGCCAAGCTGAACCTGCCGCATATGGTGGCGCGGACGCTGTCTAACAACAGGCCGTTTCTCCTGGTGTCTATTGTGGGGGAGCAGGGGGTGGGCAAATCTACCTACGCCTACTACAGCGTGAAGGTGGGCCTCATGGCGTACCTCTGCAAGCCCCACGGCATCAACTTGTTTGAGGAGCCGGAGAGGTGCGCGGCGCACCTCGAGCGGAACTACGGCGAGCTGTGCCTGACGAGGGAGTGCAACAAGCCAGACGAGCTGGACAAGATATACGGAGTCGACATCTACACAGGGCCCCAGGGACTAAGGAGCCTCTTCTACACGGCGCAGAACATAGCCGCGTACGCCACGTTGTGTACGGCGGAGAAGTGGCGGCTACACGAAGACATTGCAGCGCACTGCGCCGAGCTGGCTAAGGACGGCGAGAGGAGGAAGGTTCTGTTTCTGGACGACCTCCTGGCGCGCACTGCCTACCACATGGGGGTGAAGTACCGCCGCGCCTACGCCGCCCTCAGAGAGCTGATAAGGCTGGCGAGGGTTGTGGGGAAGGTGGTGGTGATGACCGCCCCGGCGAAGGAGCACCTCCCGCCGGAGGCGCCGAAGGAGGGGGAGTTCATTGTGGCGAAGTACGGCTACGACGAGAGGCGCTTCGTGAGGATGCAGGCCGCCGCCTTCGAAGACGGAGGCTACCTCCGCAAGCGGCTCGTCGTTAAATACACCGACGCGGTGCCAGCCAAGGCCGCCTTCGGCATGCCCAAATGGCTGGAGGAGGAGATCACCAAGAGGAAGCTGGAGGCGGTTGCAGACATCTCCCGCATAGGGAAAGACGCGCTGTACGAGGAGACGTTCTACCTAGAGAGACTCTAGGGCGGGAGAATTTCAAAAAACAGGAAGAAATTAGCTAACCCACATCCCCTGTTCAAAAACAAATTTTTTCCGCCGTGCGTTTCACGGCGGTGCGGCGCAGAGACGCGGCGGGGGCGCGCCTGTTTTTCCGCCTCCGCCGCGGAGGCGCGCGTTTCAAGTTATGCGCCTAGAATTTCTAAGCGAAAGATTTATAAGCGTGTGGTTTCTAAGCAACTATGCCCAAGCTCAAAATGCTCTGCGTCTACGACGGGGAGGAGTGGGTGGACACCCTGCGGATCTACGAGGTGCCGTGCAACGGCATGCTCCGCTACGTCCTGCACCACATAGAAGACGAAGACATGCACATCTTCGACAGCCTTAGAGACGTGCTGGAGGCGGCGGGGAGGCGTGTGGCTCTAGAGTCTCCACGGGTTGGTCCATGTCCATGAGGCCGGAGGAGAAGCTTGAGTTCTTGAGACTGGCTCTAGAGCGTGGAATTGAGGTGAGGACGCTGTACCGCAACCGGCGAGTCGTGGCTGTGGAGCAGGTCTCGGAGCGTTACGTCTTGATTAAATACGCGGACGGCGGCGCCGACAAGCTCTACATCGCCGACTTCGGGCGGCGGCGCTTTGTCGCGGTGCTGTAGCCCGCGCCGGCGGCTGTAGCAAAAGACCAACGCCGCGAAATTTTTCTTTTGAATCCGCGCACTTGGGCTAACCTTAGACCTGTAAATTTTGCAAATTTTCCCCGCCGTGTGTTTCCCGCCGTGCGCAACGCCGTGCGCAAGTCCTCCGCACGCCGCGCGCAGAACTTGCGCAACACTCGCGCACGCTGTGCGCATCGCTTTGCGCATTCGCCGTGCGCAGTCCGGGGGGTGGGGAGGGAGATGCGAAAAATTCTGAAAGCGGAGAGAGTAGAAAGGAGGCGCGATTCCGCGCCCGCCGTGTGCAGGGCTTGTGCAACACCTGTGCAGGACTCGTGCATGCCGTGTGCATCGGCGTGTGCAGACGCCGCGTGCAACTCCACCCCCCGGGGAGATACCCCAATTTCTCTCTCGGCGCGCTGTGGAGACGCGCCCCGGCCCGCGCCGGAAGGGGCCGGTTCATGCGAAGCGCGCCTAAAAGGTGGAAAGGCTTTTAATGCCTAGAGGGCCTTTTCGGCATGCGGCTGGTGGCCTACGTCCGGGTGTCCCGGGAGGACGAGCAACCTGAGAACCAGGAGTTTGCCATATTCAAGTGGGCGGCGGAGAGGGGCCACCAGGTGGTTGAAACTGTCAGAGACGTGGGTGTCTCCGGCGCCCTGCCGCCCGCCCAGAGGCCAGGCTGGCAGAGGGTGATGCAGTTGCTCGAGTCCGCCGACGGAGTTGTGGTCTATGCCCTGGACCGCGTTGCCCGCAGCCTGTGGGATCTGGCGGCTGTGGTGAAGGAGCTGGAGTCCAGGGGCAAGCTCCTCCTCAGCGTGCGGGAGGAGTGGCTTCAGAACGTGGACCCCCGCGTCCGCCAGCTGATAATCTCCGTGCTGGGTTGGGCGGCGGAGATGGAGCGGGAGTTTATACGCGAAAGGACGCGCGAAGCGATAGCTAGGCTGAAGGCGCAGGGGAAGGCTGTCGGCAGGCCGCCGAAGTGGTCGGAGGCTACGCGGCGCCGTATAATCGACCTGGTGAGGAGGGGCCTCACGTTGAAAGAGGCGTGTCAGCTAGTCGGCGTGGGGTACAGGACGGCGCAGAGGTATCTGTCGCGGGACCCCGAATACCTCAAGGCGCGGATGGAGGCGAAGCTGGCTGTGCGGTAGCTTTCCACTAAACTTAGTGGGTTTGAGTTGGCGTGTTTTTGGTGTGCCGCTTTTGTCTGTTTTTGGTGTGCTTTTGGAAAAAGCGCGCCGACAATGCAAAAGCGTCGTTTTACAAAAGTTTTGTAAAGAAGAGAAAGGCGCCGGGGGTGGGATTTGAACCCACGCCCCCTTGACGGGGACGGGATCTCCAGTCCCGCGCCTTGGGCCGCTCGGCCACCCCGGCCGTGTCTCCGTGTCTGTTTGTATTTAAGCTTTATCCCCCGATATAGACCTCGCGTACCTTGGGGTCGTTTGCCACTTGGTCCGGCAGGCCCTGCGCTATTACTTTTCCGCTTGCCATTGCGTAGACGTAGTCTACGTATCTGAAAGCTATGTCGATTCTATGCTCGATCACGAGGAATGTAATCCCTTGCTGGTTTATGTCCTTAACTATTTTG
>Ga0326762_1000578_pt1 | contig 15997 bp, 20 predicted proteins | sample NORPS_S_FD_207669 | JGI IMG/M metagenome (GOLD analysis project Ga0326762, IMG submission 207669) | Hot spring sediment microbial communities from Norris Geyser Basin, Yellowstone National Park, WY, United States - NOR.PS_S | ecosystem: Environmental > Aquatic > Thermal springs > Near-boiling...
TCGACGTCGTCAGGGCGGTCAACTTCCAACCGGTCTCCCTCACCGGCAGGATGCCGAAGAAGGAGAGGGAGAAGTACAGGATCACGATACCCGACTGCATCATCAGGATCGAGGAGCAGACTAACGGCGAGATCCCGAGGGACGCGTGGTTCCCCGTACCTGCCTGCACGCCCCTGACCGGCTTCCTCGAGGCCTTGACCAGGAGGGCGCATTACGAGCTGAGCATCCACTTCGCATGCGGCGCCGGGACCTACGTATTCAAGGACGGCGATAGGATGGTTCCGATCACAGAGTTCGTCGACGTCGAGGGCCTGATCAAGTACCTCCAGGACAAGGCGGAGGAGATCGAGGCCGGCCGTAACAGGTTCTGGGTCGGTTTGAAGGTCCTCTGGAACATCGGGAAGTTCATCAACGAGAAAAAGCAGCCTGCTGGGATGAACCTCAAGCGGATGCTCTTCGACATACTGGTGAAGCACGACTACAAGAGCGTGGGCGATTGGCACAGGAAATCGCTCTTCGCCGGCCTCATGCATTTTATGGATCCCTATAATCACGACGAGGAGCGGCTCAGGCGTTGCGACATCCATTACCTAACACCCGACGGCCGGATCATCCCGTTCTGCGCGTTCAATGTGATACCGCAGTGGTACAGGGACAGGATCCAAGCGATATTCGGAATACCGATCGAGGAATGGGAGAAGAGAACGGGTCGGAAGCTGAGCGACGACTTCTATAAGAGAAAGCTTCCTGTGAAGACCGCTTCAACCAAGACTGCTGGGTTCGGAGGTGCTGGGGAGGTTCCTGTGATCCAGGGAGGGTAAGGTAAAGAGGAGAGCTGCCACGCATCATGTGGTCGCAGCTCCTAATGGCTTTCATTTCTTTATAATGTGCATTGTTTTCAATTCACTTCACAAATTTTTGTAGATAGTTCCGTTGAAGAAGTTTGTTCTTTCAGTTATAGCATGGAAAAGGCTTCCACCTCTATCTTTCTGAATATCTGTTTAACTTCGTTTACGCATTCTTCCAATGTTAATTCAGGATCTAATTCTATGGACAAGTGGGCTTCGGCTACTTCTATGTCATAGCGCCAACCATACTCTCTCTGTATTTTTACTCTCGGATCCAATTCCGGCGCCATCTCCAGAGCTTTGAAGTATGCTTCCAAGAATTTGAGTACACTCACGAATCTCCCACTAAGTCTTATTTTGAGATATTTCCTTGGTTTAAATTGAAATATCCAAATCCAAACGTACCCATTTCTATTATAATATACCTCTGTATTCAACACTGTGTAGGATATCGGTTCATAAAAATCCTTTTTTCTATACCTGACTATCTGTAATGTAACATCATCTGGAATCTCCTTGGATTTAATGCCTCTAACCTTATCGATCTCGACGATAAAAATTCCGTCCCCTATACTTTCATAAACGGTTCTACCTATCCGGATTTTGAGAGGATAGCCCTCATTATCTCGTTCTACCACTTTAATTCGAGCAGCCAATACACCTCACTTCTCAGTAGCTGATTGAAACAATATAAAAAGATAATACTACGTATGTCCATAGGAGGACGGTTTGGGCCCGATGAGGTCTTGTGTCCCGCAATAAACCGCAGTCCATTTTCCGCTGCACCTCGTAAAAGTAGAGCTCGGCTCTCTTTCTGCCAATTAGTACAGACTTCTTGGCTATTTCGTCCAATCGGTCCTTGACGGCTTTGCTTACAGACCACTTCAACGGCTTATTGGTGCTGTTGGTTAGCAACCTTAGCGCCCAAATTCTGTAGCTCTCTTTCAGTGGGTGTGGTATCCGTCCCAGCCATCTAAGCATATGGTACACTTCATCCTTCCGGTAGATCACGACCCGTAGCTCTGGGAGTTTTGATTCGTATAGCCGCCCAAATCTATCCATATGCTGCTCAGGTGGCTTGTTAACGGGAGTGACGCTCGTGTGATAACCTCGTTTTTCTATCACACGGTTTATATCGTTTATCAACTGCTTGTTCGTGTTGGTAATCGGAACGACGAAAAATGTTGTCGTAGGTTCGAGCGTCCTTCCTTTGTTTGCAGCCGCCCACGTAATGTACCCCTCGCACGCCAGCATCGTCGCTAGGTAGGCTCTGAGTTCCTCATCCGTCCTCACAAAATCAGGTATCCGCATGTCTCGCTTGCACTCAAGTAGGAAATACCAGTCCTTCAAATCGAGCCGTATTATCAGCTGCCACTCGTAATAATTCTCCGTGTACTTCCTAGCGCCCAGCGCTATGGTGCCGTGGCCCTCGAAGATTTTGGCGACCGTCCTCGCGTACGCCTCGTACGGAGTATTCAGTACCACCTCGACCATCGTCCTCCCCTTCACTCGAACAGCTGCGTCGCCTTGGACCAATGCCGCGGCCATCGCCATTTGCACCGTGTCCCTCGGCGGCCTCCTCGGTCCCCTCAGCGTAGCCATGCGCACCGCCTCCTCCTGCCTCCTCAGCTTGACGCCAACCTCGACGAACCTGTTCCTCAGCGTCTCCTCGTCCATCCTGTACTGCGGCTCGACCATCGCGTTGACAGCATCGCAGACCTCCCTGTAGCTGTAGCCCATCTCGTAGAGCATCGCTGCGGCTCCGAGGTACGGCGGCGGGTAGACGATCCTCTTCCTCCCTGTCCTCTTGGGCACCGGCAGCCTTGTCCTCAGCTCGGCGTCCCTCTCCTCTACCTTCCGCACCTCCTCCTCGAGCAGCCTCCTCAAAGTTAGGTGCGCGTCGACCTTCAGGATCATCTCACCATCACCCCGCTTCTCGTCGGATCCCGCCGGCCGGATAGGATACCAGACCATACATTCCCCTCCGGGGCTCATGGACCCCTCTCTGACGATGGTGAGGGGTGCCGCCTCTCCGGCGGCGATAGCCCGGAGGGTGTCGGGACCGGCCGGCGGGGCCTGCGCGCCCACGGACGTCCGTGGCCGCCCGTGAGCGAGCAGGGTCGTCTGTGCGGCCCAGACGGGTGTCACCAGCTGCCACGGCAGCACGGGGCCGCTCTGCCCGGCCGGACGCCCCCACCGTACACCCGTCCATTGGTTTACGTGGACGGGTCCTTTTTTGAGAAGGAGATAATAAAATAATGGTGGGTGGCACAGTTGTCCGGCCGGACGGGAAATCATCAGGAGTTTTCTGCCTTCTTCCTCTTGGTCTGCCCCCGCCCTCCTCCTTATGGACACGGATATGGATGCCACTAACACGCCGAAGACGTCACATAACCCACTCACCTCACTTGACTGTAACAGGTGAGGCACCTCGCCTCGCCCTCGGGTCTTCCCTCAGACTCTCAGCTGCCAGTCTGAGCGCTTCCCTCACCATCCGTCCGCGTTCTGAAAGTCTCGGAAAGCCGGAGGTATTCTCGATCAGTCGCAAGCTCTTCAACCTTTGGAGAGTCCGTTTCGTTGCGAGCTTGTGATAGAGCGGAGCGCGCTTCACAAATTTTATAGGGCGTTCTCCAAGAATCCAAATCAGAATAGCGTCCTGCGTTTTCAAATAGTGTAAATGATCTCTGTAGAGATCGCGATCGACAATAATCCCCTCGTTCAACATTTTCACCGCTCTTCTAACTATTTTCATGCTGAGAACTGGATCTTTTAATAGCTTTACGATACTGGTAGATTGTGCATTTTCAGCTCTCATAATTATTGGCCACAGATTGCTTCGTACCGCATCATTAGAGGTTTGTAGACATGCATGTCGTTCTAAATTTTTCTGAATAGAGTGCATGGCAATATCTGTTAAATTTGAGTTAAAGTGTTTTATTGGTTTTTTATTGGCGATTAAAGTAGATGTGTAGTTCTTATTGCTCGAAATTATAGACTCACAGGTAGACGGAACATTTGAGTTGTCAGGCTTCATTGGAGGCTCACATTGGTTTAGCGCACTCCATGACATCTGTGAGGACGTGTCCGTAACCTCGAGAGTCCAATTCCCGGCGAAGCGATTATTCGTTGAGCTTCTGTGCTCTTCATAGAATGTATTATACTGATCGTAATACTGATTGTATTCAGCGCTTTTACGTGATCGTCTAAATAGACTTGGCCCAGACTCTTCTAAAAAGCCTATCGCTATTACAACATTAGTTAGACCTATAGACATAGCAATCCCACTCATGATGCCGTATGGAATGTTGTTAGATAGACTTGCATTCAGAGGAGGCCAGAACTTTACTGCGAAGTATGACGCTACACTAGCAATCCCACCTATGGTGGACGCTAGCCGTATTTTGCGGTCTTGAACCCCTTTCTCTATCCCCCTACTTGCTAGATATGCGAGTATTCCTATGTTGTAGAGCAGCAGCACGATCGAGACGGCCATATATAAAGGAGATAGCTCACCACCCCCTGCGCTCTGGACTGCGTCACATTGCTTGCTCGAATCGGTCATAGTCCACGGGTTCAATATCCCCTTTGAGCAGTCCGTGGTTGACATTCCCATTACCCGCTTACCCAAAACTTTATCTAAATGCGTTTCGAAATTAGAATCGGTGGAACTTCGGCGAAATGGCGGGCAAAGACGCGAAAAAGACCTCGAAAAATAAGCAGAGGGGCAGACCGTCGAAGGAGCTGGTGACGCTGAGGTGCCTGGCGGCAATGGGCGGGAGGGTACGGTTAAAAGATCTGGTCCATGAACTCGATAGCGCAATTGTGGCGCGAATCCCTGAGAGCACATCGAGGACCCATTTAAAGCGCCTAATGCAGCGAGGAGTTTCCCTATTCTGGAGATTAAGGCTGGCACCGGTAATCGAGGAACGCCTGTCCGACACTTTCACCGGCAGGTTGCTGAAATCCGTATTGGGAGGAAGAGCCAAATTCGTTGACCAGACATACGTTTACTCGATAAATACCATGACACCTCTTGATACAATGGCACTGATTGCGTTGACTTTATACCTTGCATCTTACTTGTTGACTGGTACATTACACTGGGATCCTCACTTATCGATAATATTGATTATCATAAACCTGAGCGTATTGGCAATAACCGTGATCCCAAGGATGATCACAGGTAGAATATTGAAGCGAAGGCTGGGAATAAGCCGCAACATTAAACTGACTATTGGGACCCCAGATGGGAAGAAGGTTGGGAGAAAATTCCGGGCAGACACTAAACTCATGAAAGTGATCAAATGGGCAGCCGCTGAATTATATGGTGATAAAAACGCTGACATTTCAGAATACATGCTTCAGTATGGAGGTAAAGAATTAGACAGATATGCGAAACTGTGGGAATTCGATGAATTGTGGATACGAAACGGAAATGATCGTTCAAAGGGACCATACTTAATATTGGTTCGCAAAAGAAAAAAATGAATAATAATTCTGTAAACTGCCCTAATTCGCGGCCTGGTAGACATGCATAATCTTATGTCGCGCCTTCTTCACGACGGTTTAGAGAGGTCGTTTACTATGTCAATACGGATTCAGAAAGGTTGTCCCATACAATGTAACTAATGAGTGCTACACTAACTAGGATTCTTCGAGGTATTTCGAACTCGAGTCTGATATGTGAAATGTCTTACTACGAACATCGACATATTGTTGCCTGATTCATCTATGATAGGGGAATGAAAAAAGGATGTCTGGGCCATAAGAACCTCCTGTTATAATCATACGAGGAACTAGTTATAGAATTTTCTGATGGGACGTTGCCCTCCATGAGACTGAAGATGCACTCTCCCAGCTCGACATATATTGTTATTATCAGAACCTCAAAGGGCCTAGTCTGCAAGCCTCTCACCTCTAAGGCCCTTCCCCTTTTATAACACTCCATTAATGGATTTTCTAGGTTGACGCATGAGGAGCTGAAAGAATGGATCACGAAGAGAATAGCGGAGCATGAGGAGGAGTTCTTAAAAATGGGCGAGATCCTCTCAGTCCCTGAGAACCAACAGGTAACCGTCCAGAGCGGTAAGTCCTGCAACGAGGATGACCTAGGACTCGAGGACCTTGCTGCCAATTGGTTGCGGGGTTTTGGTCTCCTGACTATGAGCGAATGTGAGGTCGATCCTCAATACTTCACTATCATAGCAATTATCAGGCCGGCATCCGGCTATACTGTCCAATCAACTTTAATAAAAGAATCCCTGAGTGATACCAGTAATGTACGCGGTAAAGGTAGTGAAAAGCGCCGGATACTTCGATACCATAGTGAAGAGGCTTAAGACCGCATACTCGAAGTTCTTCAGAGAGCACATGCCGGACCACGTGATCGTCGAGCTGTGGAGGCACAAAGGCGATAGCGAAAGGTACGTCCTGACAATTTACAGCAAGGACGCCAGGTTGCCGCAACTCGCGACTTCAGTCATGGGTTCTTACGGCTTAGAGATCACAAAGGACATCGATCAATGGGTCGAGAAGGAGAGGGGCCCGATCAGGAGGGAGGTCCTTGGGCAGATGAGGCTGAGCGTTTAGAGCCCTTCGCCTTATTCCCGGGAAGGGAGAGCCTGATCGAGATAGAGCTGACCCGGATCTCCCTTCCGTCCTTCCCCTGAAGGCGCTCGGTCCCTATGTCCACGCTCTCGACCTTTAGGCCCTTCACGAGACCTTCCCTCAGCACCTGAACCGCTCCTATCGCCTTAGGTATTGCCCTCCCCCTTGCCCTGACCTCGACGCTCCCGTTCTGCTGGAGAGCGTGGAGACAGGCTAAGAAGTAGCTCCAGACCGGCTTCCGACCGTGACTGTTTGGGCGCTCATATCTCCAGGTCCTCCGATTCTCCCTCCTCCTCTTCCCTCCTTCCGTTGACCTCCTCGAGGGCCGAGACTTGCGCATCGAGGCTCCTGTCGTTTATCAGCTTCCCGTACTCCTCCAGATCCCTTCTGCTCCTTATGTAGAGACCCCTCCTCTTGGTCGGCAGGTTGTTCTCATCGACGGGGGTTTAATTCGATCAGGAGGGACGGCGGATTCCTCTTGGTCCCAGGGGCCTTGACCACGAATATCCCGGGAGAAGTTTTGACTGGAACCCTCTGCCAGTCCCTCGCCTTCTCCAAGATTTCTCTGAGCCTTGACTCCAGCTCCTGTACCCTACTCACGTCCTGCTATTTGCCAACCAGTTATAAAAGAATTAGAGCCTGATAGCCGAAAGGAGGATCAGCCAGGTCAGGACCGTTGCCACAGCAACCTTAGCCAGAAGGGCTCCGTGCCTCGTCTTGTGCCTGAAGATGAAGGCTCCAGCGAGGATCCCTGGCCCTCCTCCCGTCAAAGCGTACCACTCTATCGCCCTCTCGCTCAGCCTCCAGCCCTCCACAACCGCCTGGGACTTATCGACCTTCATTGCAAGGAAGCCTAGGGAGGAGCTGACCAATGCCATGACGGGGACCGCTGGCATCGTTACCTGTACTGTTCTAACAGCGTGGTCGAAGAGGAAGGACAGAAGGTTGACGACGGGCAACAGGGCAGCGACGATGAAATCCGCTATCAGGTTGCCTGTAGAGGGAAGGGCTGAGAGAGCTGATTCGAGACCGATGCCGCGGCCGAGGAACCTGACTGCGCCGTAGAGGAGCCCGGAAAACAGGGCTACGGCTATTCCCAGCCCTGCGAAGAACCGCATAAGCTGGACGGCCATGTAGATGGAGATGAAGAAGAGCAAAGCCGCAAAGGCGATCGCCTTCACGACGACTATTGCGGTCGGCTGGGAGAACATCAAGTGGAGTCCGCTGGAGAGCGCCTGGAGCGGGCTGGACATGAGCCTCGAGGAGAACCCCATGAGCCTGAACGCAAGGGTAAGGACGTAAGCAAGAATGAACAGGGCAGCTATCCATTTGGGCATGGGGTCGAAGAGGTATCTCACCAGGGTCTCTTGGATCTTGAGCTTGAAGCCAGAGCCGGTGGCGTGGGGCTCACGCGATTCCAGTCCTGTAGGTGCGGAGACTCCTGATGTCATCATGTCGTACAGTGCGTCATATTCGGCCCTCTTAGCCGGGTCTGAGAGGACCTGGTAGGCCTCGTTGATGAGCTTGAACCTCTCTTCCGCTTCAGGAGACGGGTTCTTGTCGGGATGATATTCCTTGGCGAGCCTCCTGTAGGCCTCCTCGATCTCCTCAGGAGTGGCGTTTCTGGGGACGCCGAGGATGGCATAGTAGTCCTTGAGGCGCGCCAAACCGGATGAAAGATCGGAAGAACTTACTTAAGCGCTCTCTTTCGGTCTGAATAGCCTAGGCTTGAAGGATTAAAATAACACGGAATCGCTGATGGTACGATGTTGGCGACACAAACCGTAACGATGGTTGATGCCAACTCCATCCTGGCGGTACTTGATGTCATGTTCTATTGGTCGATAATCATCGGTATGATAGGGCTATTGCTGAGCTTACGGCCAATCAAGCGTATCGCCAACGCTGTGGACGATCATGAGATTTTCCAGTATGGGTTGGCAGCAACCAGCGTACAAATAGTCGTAGGTGCGTTCGTTGTCCTTAGGAAGCTAAAGGTTGAGGCGAATTTGTCCGAACACTTACAATTCATCAAAGAATTTCACCCTTTGGGCAAAATAATGCCGTCTTCCCTTTTGCTCACCATTGACCTACTGACCCCAATGTGGGTTGTATTAATCGTTTCTATGTATTTTCTCAAAGTTACTTACGAGCGGATAGCTAAGAGAACCTCCACGGAAATGTTCAGAAAGGCGGGCCGTCTGTATTATTATGGGGCTTTGTTATCGATCGTCTTCGTTGGTTTTGCCCTCCTCTTGGCCGCAGTCGTCTATCAGCTCTTAGCTTACAAATCCCTCCCTCACCCCCCACCGCCTCTGGAGACGCCAAAAGATAGGGTAGACGGACCCCGAGAAAGAACCTTATCACCGGGATTCGACCAGAAGCGGTGAGGTGGACATGAGAATGCTTACTGGAGAAACAGGCACGGCAACGCTGAGGCAGGCCAAAGCGATGGGCGGTGTGGGATCGATCCTCGTGCTGCTGTCCTTCGTGCCCTTCGTCGGGTTCCTCTTCGGGCTGACAGGATTGGTGATGGTCCTCTTGGCTGTCAAGCGGATCTCAGAAGCGGTGAGCGACAGGGAAATTTTCAGAAACGTTCTGATGGCTGTAATCCTCCAGATAGTTGGCAGCGCGATCTCCGTATTCGTCGTGATAGGCTCCTTCTTCGCCTTCGTCGGCAGCCAGGTCATGATGGCCCCGTTCGGATCGTCCTTCGACGGCTTCGGAGGCTCGGGCATCTTCGGCGCGAATGCAGTCATGGCCGTCCTCGGCTCCCTCCTAGCCGGCCTGATCGCGATGTGGGTCATACTGATCATAGCGGCGAGGTTCCTCAGGAAGGGCTACGAGGGGATAGCGACCAAGACCGGCACGAGGACGTTCAGGACGGTGGCGCGCTGGTACTACTACGGCGCGTGGTTGATGATAATCCTAGTCGGATTCGTTCTGATATTGATCGCCTGGATCCTTCAGATCAAGGCGTTCTTCTCCCTGCCAAAGTCTCCGCCAACCCAGCCGACAGCGCAGGTCCAAACGATCTGATGCCAAAGGAGTCACGGACGCGAAGATTTTGTTTAGGACTCTGTAACGAATTCATAAATAACGAGGCGAGGTATACAGACGGCAGAAGCATGTTGCTATCACAAGCCAAAATATTAGGCGGCATAGGCTCGATCCTCGTGCTGCTGTCCCCACTCATTTTGCTGGCAGTCTTCATCCCTCCGCTCACGTTCTTCGCCGACGCAATTCTGGGCATTATCATCGCCAGCGGGATTGCCGATCTGGCCGGATGGATATTGATGCTAGTAGCAATCAAGAAAATCTCTGATGCGGTGAACGACAGGGAGATCTTCAAGAACGTGTTGATGGCGGTCATAATCCCATGGGTGGCCGTTGGGGTCGTTTCGGCCGTGGGTCTGGGCCTTGCGATGTATGCAGCCCCGACCATAGCTAAAGTTGACGGGAATTATTTAGCTGAAGTTGGCTATTCGGGAACTGATGTTGCACTACCTCCACTCCTCACCTTCCTAGTTCTCCCTATCATCACTCTCATGATGGTGTTCGGAGTGTGGGCAGCGTTTATCGCCTCCGCATGGTTCCTCAAGAGGGGCTACGAGCGGATAGCGGTCAGAACTGGGACTAAGACGTTCAGAACCGTTGGCCGCTTGTACTTCTACGGCGCACTGTTGGTAATTGTCCTGATAGGAGTCATTCTCGCCTTCGTAGCCGTAATCCTTCAGATCAAAGCGTTCTTCTCTCTACCGGAGTCTCCACCGTCACAACCGACAATACAGGTTCAGGCGGTCTGACTCGAAGGAGCCTCAAGGCCACGCCCTCTTATAACATCGTGACTGTAGAAAGACAGCGTGAGCGGGGCCGGCCGGAAAGGCCTCGTGGTGAGCCTGCTCGCGATAACGGTAACAATCTCAGCCTTTTACTGGGTTCTGACTTACGGCCCCCGTCAGGTCACGACGACGGTAACTGTCCTAGCTCCTCCCCTCGATGGAGGAGGGCTCGGAAGGGTCCTGGACGTCTGCTTCTCGTGGTCGAGGAGGTGCGACGAGATGGTGGCGCGCCTGATCGACTCGGCCAAAAGCAGGGTCCTTGTTGCCGCCTACTCCCTTAAGTTCAGATGGATAGCTGAAGCCCTGATAAGGGCTCACAGGAGGGGGTCGAGGTCAAGGTGGTTTTGGACGCGTCGTAAGCCCGCGCAGGAGGGTCCCAGTACTGGAACCTTTGGCTCTCCGGGATCGACGTCAGGACCCTTTAGGACGTCCGTCCCGTGCGCTACGGTTACGCCGTGATAGACGACGGTATTGTGGTTGCCGGGAGCTACGGCTTCTCGCGGGCGGAAGAGGGGTATGAGAGCGTCGTGGTCCTTCAAGGAGAGGTAGTGAGACGTTATTCGGAAGAGTTCGAAAGGCTGTGGGTTGACGCCAAATGAATTCGTTCCGCTCCCATGAGAAAAATGTTGATGGTTAAGGCGTTACTCTTCGTCTTCTTCACTATCTACTCCTGTCTCTTCACCTACCCATGTGGTAAGGTTTTGATGGACCAACCTGTACAACTCGTTTAGCTCCCTTTCGTCAACCTTTACATCTAGAGCCTCCAAAAACTCCTTGTCTATCCCTTCTCTAGTTGGGTCTATATTATTCGGGTCGAACTGCTCCGGTAGCCTCCGTAATTCTTTTCGACAATACTTATCAAAGACGTCCACTAACCTTTCGATTTCCCTTTCACCTAATCTCGTAACGTCCAGCATTGGCTGAAGCCTCCAATGTGTCATCTTAAGACGAATCCATGCCCCTTCGGTTTCTGTTCTGTTGGCTAACAGCGAGAGTAGACCCCAAGTCGTGTTTAACCAGAGACATAAGGCCTTTGCTTTGCCCTCATCTTCGCCACTACTGAGCCTAACCGCATAGAAAATGTTCGAGAGAACTGGTTCGGTGGAGTATATTGCTGTCGCATGCGCAGTATTAACTCTTATCCTATCCGGGATGAGGAGCTTACTTGAAAATCCATTAAACAACCTCACACCATCCTCCGTTTTTGGGACAATTCTGGCGTTAGGCTCTACTAACATCCTCCTCCTCACATCCTCTTTCCCTCCATAAACGGCCGGGTAGGAACCCGAAGGCCGCCCAGATGCCTTATTAAAAGCGTCGTGGAATTGATGGGCGTCAATTCCTATTGTTGCTATTTCATTGAGCCTAACCATCGGAACCTCTTTGTTGAATATTTTACCGTCCAATATACTGTTGGCTATTTGCGTAAGGCGCGGCTCGGGGAAAGCTACCAGACTCCCCCAGTTTAATGCCCTCTCAGTAAGTCTCTTCCTTGGAATGAATCCTATACACGTAGGCTTTGGCACCATTAACCTCTAAGTAGCCGCCTCCAGTTTTGAGTATTTTGAACGCTAAAGCCCTTGCTTCTAGGGCTGTTTTTGGCTTTGTAAGTAACAACGTGATGGTTGTCGGTTCGTCTTCTTTCGACGGTTCTCGTCTTTTCGCGACTATTAGGACTTCGCTCAGGCTCGTCGATTCGGAGAAGTTGTATCCGTTTTGGGCATCGTAACTTACAACTATATGCTCCAAGTGGAATTTCCTCAACAGTAAGTTGCGGACCAGGAACCAACTTATCCCACTCAGCAATGATTTAGGCAGAACGAAGGCTATTCTCCCACCATCCTTAATCAGTTTATAGGCGAGATAGAGGAACAATAAACCCTCGCCCGCCTGACCTATGTTAAGAAGTTCATCAATGCGATCCGTAACCCTATACAGGTTGTAGAGCTCTTTAAAGTCCGGTATATGTGCATACCTATCTTCTCGTTGCACGAGCTCTATTAGTTCGCGGCGCACCTTCTCCCTATGCGACTCATATTCTTTAAGGAGTCTCTTCCTTACAGATTTGTCAGGTATAAATCCGAATAGCCCACCACCCTTTTTGCGCCCCCTGCCAGTAGCTCTAGTGAAGGGTGGATTCATGATTATGATGTCAAACTCGGGGAGCATCTCTGGAACTTCTCCGCCCGTTATGGAAGCCGCCTCGGCCTCCCTAAGAAACTGGAGCGGCACTTGCGAAAGGTACATGGTAACAGATGGTAAGCCTCTGCCTTTGATGAACTCCAAAGAGCCCAATGTAACCCTGTTCTCCCTGAGGCCAAGCGGCACAGCGAACATGTTCATACTACGTACTGGCGTAGTTGGATCCTGAAGCGCGAGGTTTGTGGAGGCGATCTGAACAGCATAGCTCAGCGCATCAATCCCCCATATCTGCCTTTCTAGCATCAACTTGTGGAACTCCTTCAGGTCGACCGTCCCTTCCCCGAACCTTGATTGTATATAACGGTCTTTAATTGCGCTATATATCGCGGTCAACAACGTCCCGCTCCCGCACGCAAGGTCACCAACCACGAGGTCCTCCTTGAGGGATTTGTCTGAGAAGATTGTGAGGTAGGCAAGGAGGTAAGCCGCTGGAACAGTAGTGAAATATGTCGCGAAGTTTTTCCTCACAGCCCAATCGCCAACAACCTTGTGGTATACTCTGCCGGAGAAGTCCCTTCTGAGCAACGTCCTCTTGGAGGCGATAGTCTCAGCCAACTCAACAAGTCCCTTTATTGCGATGTTTGCGGCCTCGGGCAATGTCTCAACGACCTGTATCGCAAGGCTGTAGACCGGCCTGTAGTCAACTTCCAGAATCTCTTCGAATGCCTTTCTAACTCCCAATCTGTAGCCATACCTTCTACATAGGGAGTTTAGGCCGGTAAGACCGAGTTGCGAGCAGACTGACTGGTAGAACGTCGCACTCAGGAGTATCGCCAAAGCGGCCTTGGCGTATATCAGCTCGGCTATTTGCTTGTAATCGCCAATCGATAGCCCGTAAAGCCTGTAAAATATGTCATAGAGCCTTTTCGCAACAATGTGTTGCGCGTCTACTTCTTTCACCCTTTCAACGAATTCCCCCACGCACTGCTCTATCTCCTCCAGCGACTTTGTGAACTCCTCCTCGCGTAGAATGAACTGTACTGCCTCGTTCAGGATGAAGGCCAGATCGATGACGCTCACTTCGACCCATCCGGTGACGCTTACTATCCATCTTTGCTCCGCCCTCCCCTCTCCTAAGTACCGTAGTAGCGTCTCGGAGACGTCAACAGGGACTACAAGCCGCGCCTCAAAAGTTGAGTTCTCGAGCCTTTGTTCCAGTTCTGAGTCTGTGACATTAGCAGGGTAATGCTCTTTGTAGAAGAGGGCAACTCCAAGGTCGCCCAATCCGCTCTCTAGCCTTTCTGTTACGTCATTTATCGCGTCGTCTTTTGAGTAGGACCCCTCTAGGACGACCTTCACACCATTGACGTATACGATCACATCCGGTCTGTCACGGGACACATAATACTCGCTTGTGGTTCTCATGCCCAACTTGGCACTTAGTAGCCGTCCGAGCAAAACGTTCAGCTTGGTCTCAAAGGCCCTTCTAGAGCCAGGAGAATCCATTTCAGCCCTTTCTTAATCACCGCATGGGTCTAATATAATATTTTGTTTGACACCATATCGCTTGGATTTTTATGCTCTCGGGAGTAGGGACGGTGGCCAGCATGAAGCGGTCAGCTAGGAGATAGATCGACAGGACTAAAGCCAGGAACCCCAAGAAGCCGACGAGTAAACCTCCGGCAGGCCCGAGGTCGAGGGAGTACTTCTCGTCAAGGGGCCAGAACCAGGGGACTCCCTCATACGTCACGAAGTCCAGCACCAGGTGGGAGAGGTATCCGGCCGCTAAGGCGACTGCGTAGAGCACCGCGAGGCCCTGATCGACGAACTGGCTGGATATGAGTAGGGCTATGATCGTGAAGAGGATGAGGGAAAGCAGGGAGTGGCCGAAGCCCCTGTGTCCCGGACGGTCTCCTGAGTCGATCCAGTCGGGGAGCCTCGAGCCGATGAGGCAGGCCGCAAGGGTGAACCCGAAAGTCATCATAAGCATCACAAACCATATAACATAACTATTGCAGCAACTAATGCATCAGACGATTTTGGCAAAGTGATTAGTCATGTAAAGGAGCACGTCGCCTTCGTGGGGCTTCCCGTCCTCGCAGTAAGGGCAGGGACCTCGTTGAGGAAGCTTTCAAGCTTGAGTTGCATAGCTTGCCTCCCCTTCAGCAGTTTTAACCTCTCCGACAATCATGCCCTTCGGCTTCAAGATCTCATCAGCCTCATCAGCGTCGCTCGCTACCACTTCGTTCCACTCCGGGCACCTGAACGTCATCTCGACGGTTTCGCATGAATCGAGGACAAACTCCTCACCGTCATACGCGTAAGTGGCGTATTCTGTGGTGTCGCAAAACAGGAACTCTAACCCTTACCGCACTTGGGGCACGACTCGGCCAGAGTCCTTCATGGGATGATATCAAGGGTCGTGGCCTATTCTTCTTCCTCCTCGAGAACGAACAACAGCAGGAAGACATAGACGACCACGAATGAAGCGATGAACCAGTACCAGAAAATGGAGCGCCGGGCGTCTGACGGTATGGCCGGTGCGGCTTGTCGGGGTGGTAGAGTTATGAGGAGAAAGGTCATGGCGGCCGCCAAGACCGCTAAAGCGACGAGGGGTAAAACCCACAGGACTACGTTCCATCTCATCCTTCCCTGCAGACGTAGAAGCGCCTTCAAACAATAATGAATTTTTAATCGCTATCCCAACTCGCTCAGTTTCCGCCTAACGTAATTGACGACCGCTTCTAAGGGATCATGAAGCTCCCTCCAATGCTCGCCTGCTACAGTCAGAATCGCTTTCAGGTGCTCGTCGAGCTCGTATTTGATGTCGCCGCCGAGGTTGTAGTAGCGGGTGCCCATACTTGAGCGGCCCAGCATCAAGAACACAAGCCGGTGCGGGTGCCGGTAGACGTTTATGCCGTGCGTTCCCTTCTCGTCGCGTATCTTCTCGACCGGCTCGACGATTTGCCTGCACGTGCGGCAGATGCCGATAGGTTCATCCAATGATTTTGACCTCGTCCTCCTCCAATACCTCTTATAGATGTATTCCCTTCCTACCCCTTTCAGCTCATTTCCTAACATGCCGTTGTCTGCAAAATTCGTCATGATATAAACATGCTGGTCAGGTGCAATCATCCGTATCACCTTTGCAGCGTGGAGTCTGGACGCTGGGGCCTGATATCTCTGAGATGAGGGAGAAGTGAGGGTTAGGTCGGATATACCATGTGACCTCTGAAAGCATATACAGACCTGAAAGGGTCGAGGTGATCCCGAGAGAGGGAGTTGAAAGAAAGTATCCGCAATAACGGCAGAAAGGTTGATGAAAGCTAGACGGCCGAATCCGTGGTTCAGGTATAAAACAGCTTGACCTCCTCCGAGAGCTGTGACGTGACGATCAGCTTGGCGACGTTCGGCTTCGGCTTCCTGATCACGGGGTAACCGCAGTTGGGGCACCTCAACTGGGCGGCCCTAGGCGCTATGTCCTTCTCGAAGAGGTACCCGCACCTGACGCACTGGTAGAAGATTTGCTGTTGTGCCATCCCTTGCAATGACCTCACG
>Ga0326762_1000579_pt1 | contig 15995 bp, 19 predicted proteins | sample NORPS_S_FD_207669 | JGI IMG/M metagenome (GOLD analysis project Ga0326762, IMG submission 207669) | Hot spring sediment microbial communities from Norris Geyser Basin, Yellowstone National Park, WY, United States - NOR.PS_S | ecosystem: Environmental > Aquatic > Thermal springs > Near-boiling...
AGCTTCAAAGGGATCACCGCTACAATATTTACTTGAAGAAATTGTTAAAGCTTGTTGAACGTACAACAACGCATAGTCCTAACACTTAATCTTCTACTAGGATCTCGAACACTATACCCCCTTCTCACCAGATGGACTCTCAGATGTAGGATATTTACCCTGAGGGGGATCTCATCGAATAAAACCCTATTGCTAGGATCAAGCCTTATATACGAGGTATCTATAGCCAACTTTACAGCATACTTTTGCGACTGAAAGCCTCGCCCTTCAGGGCGGGGATAGTTTTAATAGCCAGGTTTTTGTTTTTGGAGGGGGCTCCATGGCTTCTGGCGGTGAGGGGTTGCTAACCATCTCGATTAGAATGATGGTTAGTCCCGAGCCTGGGGCTATAGAGCTCCTCAGGAGATACAATCTTGCTCTCAACCATGCTATAAACAAGATCCTGAGCCTTGGTTTGAGAAGCATTGGGAGGATTCACAACGCTCTATACAGAGAACTCAGAGAATGATTCGGGCTTCCATCTAGGATAGCTATTGACCATTATAGAAATGCTCTTGCAAATGCAAAGGCTTGGATAAGAAATCCTAAGAAAGGAAAAAGACCTATGGTTAAGAAATTATCAATGCTCCTACATCCAGGATCAGGATATAGTGTTAAAGATGGCTACGTAGAGATCATAGGAGGGATCAGGCTTAAGATCATTGGCTGGAATAGGAGGTATGACCAATATGAGAGTAGGGAGGCGAGGCTAGTCTATAGAGATAGAGGATGATTCTGTGGATCTCTAAGAGGGTCCCCAAGCCAAAGCCTTACCAGCCAAGAGACGTCATAGCCATAGACATTAATAAGAGGAAGATTATGTCACGGAGATCACGTGATCAACGAGGAGATAGACACAGTTGTTGATAGAGCCCATAGGTGGAAGAAGCTTGCCGAAAGCCTCCAGAAGAAATACTCCTCTCCAAAGTATCCAGCCTGGAGGAGGAGAAGAGGGATCCTGAACAGAATAAGATCCTATCATATGAAGGCTAGGAATACATTGGAGGACTGGGCTAGGAAATCAGCCTTGGAGATTGTGGGACTGGCTAAGAAGCTTGGACACGCAGTAGCTAGAGAGGATCTAACTGGGCTGATAAACACACTGAGAAGGATCAAGAACAAGGATCACAGGAAAAAGCTGATCATGATGGGCTATAAGAGACTGGGGAAGTGGATCGATTGGAATGCTAAGAAACAGGGGGTTCCGCTAGCCATTGTAAATCCAAGTGGGACATCGTCTAAGTGTCCTAAATGCGATTCCAAGGGATTAAAAGAGGTTGATTATAGAAGGCTTAGATGCCCAAGATGTGGCTTTGAGGGAGATAGGGATGTCATCGGAAAGCTGAATATCAGGAAGAGGGCATTGAAAAAGCTAAGGATAAATCCTCCCGGGGGAGTTCTGGCCCCCCTCACTGCCCCCTAGATGACAGATGTAAACCCGAATAGATGGGGGGAACCTATGAGCCGCCGGTAAGAGGGCTGGGGAACCCCCGCCCTTTCAAGGCGGGGAGGAGGTCAGCACAAGATAACAAAGCATGCAGTTCAAGTCTATCTATTCTGTTTAAATGGTTCCTATGGAGCCCTCCTTAATTTAGTTGAGGGCATATTGTTTTGGGGGCTCTGGGTTGAGGGTCTCTGCTCTATGTGTTTCTCTTATCGTGGTTCTTCTTGTGCTTGGTGTTGCTAGCCCTCTTTCATCGAGCCCAGGTGTTGAGATCGATGTTATCGCTGTTGTTAAAAGGGTTGTTGATGGAGATACCTTTGATGCTTTTCCAGTTGGAAGGGTTAGGCTTGCAGATATTGATGCTCCAGAGCTCGGGACTGCTGAGGGGGATGCATCTAGAATCGCCCTTGAGAGGCTCATCCTGGGGAAAACCGTATATCTAGATGTGGATGATCTGTATGTTATTGATAGATATAACAGGGTTGTGGCTATAGCATATATCAGGTATAACGATACACATCTGCTGAATGTTAATAAGTGGCTTGTGGACAATGGATATGCAAGGGTTGTTGATTATCCGAACGAGTTCAAGCCATCAGCATGGACACTCTACATATACTTTCCAAAAGAATATGAGGCGAAGCAGCCAACAACAATAACAATAACAACCACGCAGGCTAGAACTATAGTTACAACACAAACTGTAACACAGACAATAACTAAAGCCTATACAGATACACGGGCGACCACATTAACAACTACATTAACAGATGTTAGGATAGCAACACTTACCATATTGAAAACAGATGTGAGGACACATCTGATGGAAATAACCAGGGAGATAACTAGGACAACAACCATTGCTGGGATAGGCATTGATGGCACATTGATCATAGCAGCTATAGCAGTCATATCAACAATCATACTGTTGCCCTGGATACTAAAACGCCTCATCCACAAATAGAGCAAATAGCACTACGTTTTAGGTTTGGTCTTTATCTTCTTAAAGATGCTTATCATTGTATCTGGCGTTTCTGTATGTATTGGGATTAGCTTTTTTGGTTTTAGCGATGTAATGATCTCTCTGAACTCGTGTGGATAGTAGTGTCCCGAGACTCTTATCCTATAGATCTTATCTACTCTCATAAATACTCATAATCAAGGCGGTATTTAAATCTTGATTATGAGTATTTATGAGAGTAGATAACTTGAAACGTTTAAAATTTTTATATTACTTAATCTAGCTGCATATATATACCTAGTATAAAATATTTTCCTAGCAGACCAAAACCCAAGGATAACATAGAGATTTAGATGTATCCTCACAGATCCGATTAAGCTTCCTTTGAAAGGATCTAGAGAGCTCAGGTACCTAATGTAGAAAAATATCTCACGCTATTTCTATCTTCTATCCTAAAAGCATTAGTTTAAGCTTAGCAACTATGCTTACAATATCCTAATTCTACGTTCTCGAATCACCTTCGAACTCTATGATCCGCTAAAGTAAAAATAACATGATGGACTTTTGCTGCAACACTTGAGATATAGAATATTTACCTATCGGGAGAAGATAAGCCAATTTATATTTTTCTGAAACGTATTAGTATCTATGGGATACTCCATTATGAAAAGTGTTAAGGTTAGGATATTAAATAGATCAGGTCTCCATGCGAGACCCGCTGTTCGATTCACACAATTCTGCTCTAGGTTTAGATCCTCAATAAAAGTGTGCAAGGATAATAATTGTGCAGACTCAAAGAATCTCCTAAAGATCCTCTCTCTTGGAGTGGACTATGGAGATATAGTAACGTTAATTATAGATGGGGAAGACGAAGATGAAGCACATTCAGCTCTGCTACACTTCATAGAAAAAGTCCTGCCAGTGGAGGATGGAGAGGGCATATGAAGATCTACAGGGGCACCACAGCTTCAAGCGGAATAGCAATAGGTTTTGTTGTTAAACACGAAAAGTATGAGATCCTAGATAAGATCCCCAATAGCTGTATTGCAGATAGCCCTGACACCGAAGTTAAGAAGCTCAGGAGCTCTCTTGAAAGATTTGAAAGACATTTAGAGATCCTCATGGGCTCCCAAGAATCCTTGTTTAGGGAACTATTTGAGGCATATAGGATAATGGCGAGAGCTATAATCGAGGAAGCCGCTGCTTTAGTTATCTCCGAGCAGATCTGCTCAGAGCTCGCAGTCAAGAGGGTCTTCACGTCCTATTCTGAGGCACTCCTAAGAAGTGAAAATGAGCTTATAGAAATGAGAGAACTTGACCTCAGGAACGTGGTTTATGAAATTCTAAAAAGGATTAAGGAGGACTCTCAAGATGAAACCTTATCTGCTGAACAGAGGTTCATTGCAGTGGCTGACTATATTTTACCGACTGATCTTATAAGTCTCATAAGAGTAGGATTGAAAGGTCTTGTCACAAGAAAAGGAGGGGTTACTTCGCATATAGCGGTAATAGCTAGGAATAACGAGATCCCCTATATAATTGTACCTATGTTGGATCTTGAGTCTATCAAAACGAATTCTAGGGCAATTGTTGATGCGATAAATGGTCAGCTCATCCTAGAACCTGTCGAAAGTTTAGTGAAGAAGTATATGGAGATATTAAAAAACTATGAAGATTTAAAGGTTCTTACGAAGCCTTATGCAAGATCTAATGCTGTAACATTTGATGGAAAAAAGATCGATGTTTTATGTAATATAGGTAATGTAGAGGAAGCGAGACTAGCTTCCTCATTGGGGTGTGATGGTGTAGGTCTCTATAGAGTCGAATTTCTCTACACATTGGAAAAACCGCCTAGCGAGGAGAGACTTCTTAATGCTTTAATAAGATCCGCAGAGTTCTTTAAAGGAAAAGAAATAGTCATAAGAGCCCCTGATCTAGGAGGTGACAAGCCTGTACCCTATCTAAGACTTAAGGAGCCCAATCCCTTTCTGGGTCTGAGAGGGATTAGACTACTTCTAGAGTATAATAAAGAGATTCTGATGCCGTTTCTAAGGGCATTCGTGAGGGCTGCTGAAAGATTCGGAGAGAACCTAAAACTTATGATACCTATGGTGAGTAGAGTGAAAGAGATTTATGAAATCTATAGTTCCCTAGAGATGGCAATAATAGAAACCTCCTCTAAGCTAAGAGCCGACGACATAAGCTTAGGCATAATGGTTGAAACTCCTGCTGCTGCGCTGATGCTGGATCTACTGGTTGACACGGGGCTTATTAGTTTCGTAAGCTTTGGAACCAACGATCTTGCACAGTATGTACTAGCAGTTGATAGAACCAACGAGAAACTGGGAGAACTATATAACGATCTAGACCCTTCAGTAATAAGAATAATGAGCATAGCAATAGAGAAGATAAAGAATAAAAGGGTAAAGCTAGGTGTCTGTGGCGAAATTGCGAGTAGGCAGATTTCAATTCCGATCCTAATAGGCCTTGGAATCGAGTCACTCAGTGTTAATCCACCGGCCGTAGGCCTAATTAAATATACAATATCAAAATTAAGTCACTCTAAATCGCTTGATCTAGTAAAGGAGATTACAAGATCGGCAATAAGTAGCGAAGATGTGATAAGAATGGCTAGCAAGCTGTTGATATCTAGTGGCATTAAGATCCTCAGGTAAAAGAAAAAGCTGTTTCTAACCTATATAGCATTAAAATGCTTTAGATGAGTTACATCTACGTAAGAACAAATGAAATTGTTTACGTCACAATAAGCAGCATATGTTGTCACTATGGAGCATGAACATAAGGATAGAATAATTTTATAGATTCATTTACTCCAGATATTTTCGATCCTATGAACATTATTCAAAAGCCCCTATCTCAAATTGCCTCAGCATGTTCTACAATAACCCGATATGTTTAGGGTTTATTGACATGGGGCTAAACAGGGAATCAGTCTCATTATATCATTGAAAATGATTAATGGACTTCTCAGCACAGTTAACGCGATATATCATTAGTATTTAGAATATTATAAGGAATTAGAGAAGCATATCCAGGCTAAGTCTGTTAATGTAAAGTACAGGTATTCCATAACCTGTATAGATTTATTATGTACCTACATTTTTAAGGATGTATCAGTACCGAGTAACCTTTACCGCATATTGAAAAATCTTATAAATTTTTATTGGATATTAACACGAGATTTTATAGCTACAAGTGCATATTATGTTCGAAATAATTGATTAAGATCCTATGTTTATAGGTTAGGAAATAATTCTTATTAAGGGGTGAAAATGCCTAAGACTATTTCTGTTGGAGTTATAGGAACTGGATGGTCAGCCTCAACGCAGGCATGGTGCCTTAGAACCCTTCAGTTTACCTCTAAAGGTTTTGCTGAGAAGATCCACATAAAACTTGACTCTGTTCTCTCTCATTCCATAGCTAGAGGCGAGAGCTTTGCTAAAACCTACGGTTTTGAGCACTATACAGATTCTGAAGAAAATTTTTTCAGAAGAAACTTAGATCTAGTAATTGTTGCTTCCCATAACTATACTCATAGACATTATACTATAAGAGCCCTTGAAAGAGGCTCCCATGTGGTTATTGAGAAACCCCTAGCAACAAGCTATGAGGAGGCCCAAGAGATAGTTAGAAAGGCGCAAGCCTCGGGAAGATTTGGCACAGTTTGCTTTGTTGCTAGGTTTGTGCCAGCCTTTATATATGCTAGGAGTCTTATGTCTAAGGGTGTTCTAGGATCTCTTACAATGTTTCGGGCCGTTAGTGCTCACGCTAAGCATGCTTATGAAGACACCCCATTTGAATGGAGAATGAGCAAGGCCTTAGCAGGTGGTGGTGTTTTTACAGATCTGGGGATCCATCTCATAGATTTAGCTGAATATTTGACTAACATGAGAATCAAAAGAATCCTTGGCAAAGGATATATTATAGTATCCAAGAGAAAAGATCCGTTTACTGGACAGATGGTCGAGATCGATGCAGAAGACATGGGAATAGCACTGGTGGAGATGGAAAACACGAGCCGCTGGCTAGCAGGTAGTCTAGAAGCATCTAAAGTATGTCCAGGTTTCGAAGAGCAAATGAGAATAGAGATATACGGAAATGAAGGAGGATTAAGAGCTTCTCTTAATCAGCCTCATGAAGTTTATGTATTCACAAGATCCTCAGGTAATGTTGAGAAAAGAGTTATAGGGTTTAACGACATCTACAAAGATCTACTATGGCCTCCCTCGAAGAGTTATGAAGGATGGACATATGCGTACCTAGTCCTTCTAAAGGGATTTATAGAGTTTCTGGCTAATGTATCAGATAGCTATAGCCCAACGCTTGAGGAAGGTCTCAGAGCCCAGAAAATTCTTGACGCGTACTATAGATCAAATTTACAAGGAGGATCTTGGGTCGAGGTGGATTGAAGAAGACCTCAGTAATAGTTATGGATTACGATGGAACAATGACACAAGAAGGTGGTTTGCCAGATCATAGGGTGCTCGATAAAATTAAATATCTAAAAGATAAAGGAATCCTAACTCTAGTAGCCACAGCGAGGCCTTATAGGGATATTGAGAGCCGTTTCTCAGTAGTCGGAGGTCTAAGAACTTATTTCAGCGCTCTGGTACTCGAGCTGGGCGCTGTCATCTATCTAGCTGAGGAAGATGAGCTAATAATATATAAGCCGCCTTGCTGGGATACATTGATCAAGTTGCTGGAGAGTAAGGTCGAGCCAGCTAATCAAGGACAAGTGCTCTACTATTTCGATCAGACACATTTGGATGCTGTAAGAGCTCTTAATAAAGATCTCAATGTATGTAGATACAATATAGTGAAAGTAGGCTCAGCAACCTATGCGCTTGTCCCTTTTGGAGTTGACAAAGGAATAGGTTTGACTAGATGGATGAAGCATACCAAAATTTTAGATGCCTTTATAATAAGCATAGGGGATAGTAATAGCGATCTTCCCCTCTTTAGGGTCTCTAATTACAAAGGAGCCGTCGGCAACGCCTCTAAAGAATTGAAGGAAGCAGCCGATCTAGTTGCCTATAAGGAAAATGGCGAAGGTCTTATAGAAATTCTGAAAAAAATAGAAAGCCTTCTAAAATAAGAGACATTCTGGATCGGATTCCTAGATAGTGTTTTTACCCGAGGAACCCTATAAGAGCCAGAATAAATGCTGTGACAAAGAGTATTATTACTGCAGTACCGTAGCCATAGCCCCTGACCTTGATAAGGTAATATGCATATAGGACAAATATAAGTGATAGTAGTGAAGGCATTAACTGATCTAGGACTGGTTGGAGTTTCAAAGCCTGGCCACCATACTGTCCAAGGATCAAAGGTGTTGATGCTCTGACATAGGTAGCAGCTATTCCACCCACTATAGCCATTGCAAAATCGGCCGTGGCATCTCTGAAAACCTTTAGGACATCGCCTCTGAGGATCCCTGCTAAGGAGAGTCCGTATCGATATCCATAAACTAGAGAATAGTACTTCACAGCCCACGACACAGGAATCCATATGGCCAAAGCTACAACTGGGCCAAGTGGATTGCCTTGAGCACCAAGAGAAGCCCCCAATAGGAAGGCTATGGGTAATATAGTGAACCACATAATCGAATCTCCCAAGCCCGCAAATGGTCCCATAAGTGCTGTTTTTACACCTCTCACGGTATCCTGGTCAGCATTCCGCTCCTCAAGGGCTAAGACAATTCCATAGATCGCGTTATGTAGGTGCGGCTCCGTATTATAGAATTCATTATGAAGTTTAAGCCAGCTTTTGAGCTCCTCAAAGCTTCTTCTAAGCTTCTTCTCTATGCTAAGCATGCCATGTAAGAAGCCTGTCCCCATCATTCTCTCATAATTCCAACTGGACTGGATAAACCATGATAACCAGAAAGCCTTATATATATCGCTTTTAGTAAGGATCCGTTTCGTTTCGGCTAGCCCGTAACCTCCTTCAGATGTATCACTGGAGTGATTCGGTCTTTCTAGGCCCCCTGATTGTTTCTCTGCCAAACTTCCTTCAAATATCTGTGAATATCTATTATAGTATATAAAGAAAATCAGAGCCCCAGCTATAAGGGCTATAGCCACTAGGGTCAGCTTCAAATATGCTGCGAGAGCGAATCCTAGTATGAAGAGAGCGACATTTCTCCTATTTATCATAAGCCTCATCAATATAGCAGCGCCTAGCGCTGGGAGAACACCTCCTGCAATTGCCATAGCATCCCAAAAACGTATAGCAAAGGGCCCAACATGAATAACTTGAAGGGCGTCCACAGCAGCTTGAACAGCTTGTGGATTTACAGCCAATAGACCTGTAAGCCCTGCGACGGGAATAGCCCTGCTTAAACCCCATGGCACCGCACCTAGGATGTTTATGATAGGTATCATGTTCAGATTGCCTCTTTCTATAGATCTATCAGCCCAGTGAGTGAAGACAGCATCGAAAGATCTAACAAAAATCTCAATATTCATGGTAAGTACAGCTAAAGGTATCGCTAGGGGAACCGCAGCGGTAGGCGGTAATCCTGTTGCTAGAGCCACAGTAACAGCAGCTATAGCACCAGAAGAGGCTTCGGGCACTGTGCCTCCCCCTATAGTGAAGAGACCTGCAAAGGTAAATTCCAGAAGGGCACCTATTATAAGACCAGTTATCGGATCGCCAAGTACTGCTCCTGCCAGGGTGCCAGCTATAAGGGGTCTCCATATCCCTAGAGGGGTTACCCAAATATAGTCTAGCCCGAATATAAATGCCATTATCGTTAGAACTACTATTTGCTGAATTGTTATCTCTAGTACCAATCATCTCACCCTCATACCAGAGTTACCATACAAACCTAATAAATCTTAATTTTACTATTGTTAGCAAATATTAATATAGCTTTAGCTAACCCGCTTTTCCATTGTTATTTATATTGTATATCCTAAATCTTTATGGAGAGATTAATGCAGGCACGTAGCAAAAGGATTCTCGATCTCACGGGATCAGAGTTGGCGAGGATAACCCCGGGTGATATGAAGAGGGCTATATTGGCTTCAGAGGGTAGAACGATAATGGCCGAGGTAGTGGCTACAGCTCCCAGTCTAGTAGATGGAATCTCTAATGTGGAGATAGCCGCATCAATGGGTGCAGATATAGTGCTTCTTAACATGTTAGATATCTTAAATCCTAAAGTTGAAGGGGTACCCTCCCATATTGATAATCTATCAAAGCTTTCCATGTTCGTCCTTAGATACATAGGTAATAACCTGGAACCTTCTGAAGGTCTTGGGGCAAACCTTGGTTGGAGGCTAACAGAGACAACTGTGAGTAGAAGCATAGAGCTAGGATCCAGACTCATAGCAGTCACTGGCAATCCAGGAGCAGGAGTTACATGGAACAAAATAGAGTGGGGTGTGGAGCTCTGCCATAGAGTAGTAGGCTCAAGAGCCATAATACTAGGAGGCAAGATGCATGGGGGTGGGGTTAAAGAAGATCCTATATATGATTTAAAGAAGATAGAGACTGTTTTATCTGCAGGAGCGGATGGTATAATTGTTCCGGCTCCCTATACTTCTAAGGGTTCTCACCCCTCGGTTGTAAGGCTTGTACACAAGTTAGTAGAGAGATATGATGCGCTGCTAGTATGTGCTATAGGAACCTCTCAAGAAGGTTCTTTTCACTCTGTCGTGAGAAGTATAGCCCTTCACTCGAAGGCTTGTGGATGCGATATTCACCATATAGGGGACTCCGGATATAGAATGGGAATAGCCTTACCGGGTAACATATGGGCTCTCTCACTTGCGATAAGGGGTATTAGGCACACATTGAGGAGAGTATCACAATCCCATATGAGGTGAAACATTGTGGGGGGACCTTTATTTCTTCTAGTATCGCATGGAGGTTATGCTTGCTCCCTCATAAGATCCTTAGAGATGATAATAGGTTCTATCGTGAGTGAGAGAGTGTTATGCGCAAGTCTCGAGGAGGGAGAGAGCCTAGAGAATTTCTATGAGAAGATGCTTCAAATATGCAGTCGAGTTGGTAGTAACGTTATAGTATTAGCAGATATACTTGGTGGAACACCCTCGAGAGCCTCTCTCATGTTACTTAAAGAATCAAAAGTCAGAGCTGTGATCACAGGCTTTAACATGCCTCTCCTTCTAGAGCTTCTAACAGGAAATTATAGTTCCTATGATGAGCAAGAGCTTAGAAAAGCCTTAGAGTCATCACAACAACACATGAAAATTTTTACATCTATTTGAGGTTTGCTTCCTCATAATCTTGTTATTTTTTAATGTAAGAGATTTTTCAACATATCCTCAATCACCCAGATCAATTTCTCTGCACCTTCTACGCCTACAAGTGAAATCAAAGTCTCGTACTCTCCCTCATAGCCATGTGCCGGTAAATAGCCTATGTAGCCATTAGAGTAGCCTGCTATTATAGTTAGGCCACATTTGACTAATGATCTAATTCTGATCCCATGTTCTGCAAAGGCTTCACCAGGGATACCGACTAAGGTTAGGCATTTGTTCTTGCCGATTGATGCTTTCATCACATTGACCTCGCCTTCAACATATGCCGCTCCCCTTTCCTTAAGCAGCTTTGCCAGCTTACCGCGAATTTCGATCCCTAGAGCGATAGCAAATGCTCTTTTAGATGGGATGGAACTGGGAGATCCATATAACGCATTTAAATTAAGCTCATTGTGATTGCTGTTAAATGACTTCTCGAAAGCATTGCTCAACTTTATAAAAATTTCCTTGCCAAGACTCATGAGTTCTAAAACTTTCAACTCGGTCCGAAATCTATAGCCTTCAACAATTCTTGATGCAATAGATCTGCCTATTCTATCTGCCTCTTCGTAGCTGCTCTCTCTCCTAGTGAATCTAGTGCTTAGATTACCGCAAGCTCCGTTCACGAAAACCACAGAATCTAGGGACTCTATAGAACCTTTTAGTCCCTGTTCTAAATAAAAAAGAAAATCATTGGAATAGAGCCTGTTGTCTGATCCTAGAACCGTAGGGTGACACGCGAGGTTTATCAGAGCCGATCTCTCCCTGTTTACATTTTCTATGAGAAGCGATATTACTCTGGGATCTTGAGGTTTTCCAGGATCTATTCTATTAGCGCAAAGACCCTGGATAGAGCTTTCCCAGATATATAATTTTGATGGCAGGATTTTTCTCACAGCTTTCTCAATGGCTACGAAAGCCTTTTCTATAATGTGTATTCTTAGCTCCTCAATTTCAAGAGGGAGAGTTAACCCCATTGCATCGCCCAGAATTCCAAGAGAACCAATTTCAGGACCTGAATGTGTATGTGTCGCAGTAACTAAGATATTTGTTCTTGGAATTCCTAAGATCCTCTCAATCTTACGCCTTAATTCATTAGAGAGATTTAGATCTACAGCTATTAGATCGAGAGATAGTATGATAAGAGATTCGCCACCTGATTCTATATATAGTGCTCTCACCTTAAGAGGATCGTGGTAACCTACAGCATTTCTAGCCCTTATCGTATAGTAGCCTGACATGGCTATACCAGTTGGGAACTCTAATTTTTCCTCGTGAAAACCCGCCTCTATCAAGGTTCATCATCTATATGGATTTTACGAGACACCCCAGCACTTTCAAAGACGTCACTCAATAAGTCTGCCCTAAGCATATTAATCCCTATACAAGATAGAAAGTTCGGGGTATTAAATTTGAGCACTATAGATACGAAATCCCAAAGGAGGAATCTGAGTGACAGGATATTCATTAGAATCGACGATAGATTCATACATGGCCAGGTAACGGCAGCATGGATTAAAAAAATAGGGAGTTTATCTGTATGGGTTGTTAACGATAAGATTGCTTCTAACCCTGTGCTAAAACAGCTCCAACTAACCCTAGCACCTCCAGGGATCCAAGTTGATGTTCTCAACATAAAGGACGCAGCCGAAAAGCTGAAAAATGCCGAGATACTAGGGAAGACTCTCATCCTGGTAGAGAAGCCTCAGGATGTGCTAGCTCTACTTGATATGGCGGAAGCTACTGTAGAGTTTATAAACCTAGGTCAGATGGGATGGAAAGAAGGTCGTGTGAGAGTAGAAAAGACGCTGAATATAGGAGGTGAGGATAAAAAAGCCCTTTTAGAGCTTCTCTCAAGAGGTATTAAGCTTCTTTACCAACAGCTCCCCGATTTTCCGCCTAAGCCAATAGATCTAGGGAAGAAAATATTGGAGCTTAAGCTCTAGAGATAACAGAGAGATTCTACAAAGAACTGCTTGAAGACTATGTAAAGATCTTCCTAGTGCTATACCCACCTTCAGAATAAAATAATACATTTTTGGCTATTCTTGTATGGCTATGGATGTGGATATTGGATTTTCTCTCTTTGCTGCTGTTGCTGCCATCATACTCCTCTTCCTTTCTAACCGCTTGTCCCCCGATGGTCATTGATTGTCATTGATATTAATTTGTTTGTGTTGCTTTGCTTCTCGATCCACAGGGATGTTATAGCATCCCTGTGGCATCGAGGGACTTCCACCTCCCCCAAAGAGATCTTGGGATCTCTATGGGCTCACTAGTGGCTGTTGAGCCCAGCGGCACCGGGCTCCCATCTAGAATTGAAACCCCGAAGCCCCTCTGGGCAATGCCCTCATAAAGGGCTTCGAGGGCTTTAAAATATATGTTTATCAATGCCATTACCTCTCTATGCCATTTCTCGCCACCTTTGCTGCAGATCCCTATTCTATCCTCCCCATATTCTATCGAGGCACTGTGTATTGGGCAGATCTTAGATGTGTTTCTGGGATCTACCATCAATACTGGCACACCATATTCCCTAGCCTTATCTATTATCGCGTTCAGCTCTCCCTTCAAAGCACTCTGATATATCCTGTGCCTTAATTGTTTATTCTTATACCTGCTGATCATAACCCTTATATCGTCTCCCGAGATCCTCTCAACAACTATAATGCCCCTAGTCCTTAGAGCATCCCTGACTATTAGGTTTGCTGTCTTCCATCTATAATCCTTTTTCTTCTTCCCCTCCTTAAGCTTTTTCATAGCCTTTCTAGTCTCTCTACTATCGGATCCATTTCTCTTCTGGATGCTTTTCTTCCTATAGCTATAGCCCAGGGTTGTCCTGGCAAGATCTGTTTCTAGGATTGCTGTGAATGCCTCGTAGGGAGTTGCTACAGAATTCTCATTAACATCAACAGGCTTAACAGCATTCTCTGGCCTGTAGATCTCGATCTCTTTTTCTAGGGATAGGTGGAAAAGCACTCTCCTATTCCTTCTATCAAGCTTGATCTTAGCATGTGATGTAGGCTTAAAGCCTCTTGCAAGCAGTTTATAGAACTCCTTAGAAGGCTCTAGATCGAGATACACCCAACCCCTATGGGTATTGATGGCAACGCTTGTGAAGAAAGTGTTCACAACACCATTTATATTGATCTTGGTTGGGTTTATTGGTTTCCATACATGGTCATCAACCAGCCATAGGCTAACACTATTGATCCTAGGAACTAGTATTCCTTCTTTCATCTCAAGATCTACTTGATGCCTAGCTATCTCCCAAGATCTCCTCCAAAGATATCTCACGAGCCTCTTACTCCTAAGATCCTTTTTCCCTAGGTTTAAGTACTTAACAAGCTCATCGAAGATCTCTCTAGAGTATTGTCTAGCCCTGTTCCTCCTTAGAGGGGATACCCTTTTAACAGCATCTCGGCATAGGCCATGTATATAGTGGGATGGTATATTTGGATAGATATTCCTTAGCACTCGATACCTCTCACTCTTAAGCCTATAGTAATTCTCAATAATATTCCTAGATGCGTGGGATAATACATCCCCAAGCATCCTGCTATATATGTTCACGATCTCTTCCAATGCTCTGAATTCTCTTCTAGATAGCTTCTTTGAGGGTATAACAGCGGTTCTACTAACAACTATCTTATCTCCTGGCTTGACAACCCACATCCACCTCTTATCCCTCTTTTTCCTCCTCCTAGCCATTATCCATGGGCCTCTCTTTGTTCCTAAACCTCCACTCAAACCAATAATTAATAATGAAAGAATATAAAAAGACTTCTACTACCATGAAAAAGAAATCAATGAACATGAGTGCTACAAATGATTATGAAGACCGAAACGTCATCTAGGAACCTGGAAAGCTACTGACCTCCTCCCCACCCTGAAGGGCGAGGCTTTCAGGTTGTAAAGTTCATATGGTGATTTTCTTGATTTCCTCGATGACTCTTTCCACGTCTCCCACTCTCTCCCTCACGCTGGTCGAACTCAGCCTGCTCTCGTGAAAGCCCTCTACATGGAGGTAATAGGCTGCCTCCCAGGCTCTTCTGAGCCACTCACCTAATATCTTGCTTAGCCTCACAACAGCATCTTCAAGATCCCTCACAGACCACCTCCCCCTATCCCCTACCCTTTCAAGCACGTCCCTGAGATCGTAGTATATGGCTAGGGCCTTCACACCCTCCTCAACTGATTTGTATAGCTTTTCTGAGACCTGGGCAGGGCTTCCATCAATCTCAGCCAGCCCCTTATAAAAGAATTCAACCGCTAAATCGCGGTGCCTCACAATGTCCTCAATATTCCGATCCCTAGCTCTGCGCAACATTCCCCACCACCCAGAAATAATATATGTAGCAGAATTTATTACAAATGAAAGTCTCGCCCTTTAGGATGGGATAATGTTTATTAGTATTCTAAGCCTTTGATCATGCTTGGTGGGGCTCTATGGCCTATGTTGATGAGGGTTTGCTAGTCCTTTCATAGCTATGAGGTTTAGCCCCGAGTCTGGGGCTATAGAGCTCCTTGCGAATCTCCTCCTAATCCTGTACTTGATCTTCCTGACCTTTCCCTATAGATATCTCTTCCTCCACGATTTAATTATTGAGTATATTGTTCTAATAACAGCATCAACTTAGTGACTAGTATATGGGCATTCCCTTAGAAGAGTGTCTCACACACTTTTCTTAAAAAATCTATTAGCTGGGAGAATCGGTCTCTTGATCTTATCGCCAATGCAGATCCTGATAACCACTAGCAACCTGGGAAGCTCATACTCTCACTCAACATTACTCCAAATCTATCGCCTACAACTCACTACGGATAATTACAGAGCGATATAGGGCTATATAAACATTCTAGGGTCACGTTTATTCGAGATGGATTGAGATGAAAGGTGTTGAAAGAAAAGAAGAGCAGAGCATTGTGAGAAGTGTCCTCGAGCATCTTAAGTCCCATGTGACTAATCCGGCAAGTGGTGCCGAGGTACTCGAGGCATGTAATAAAGGTGCAGATCTGCCTAGGGCCGAGAGGACATGGTTGGCCCAGGCTCTAAAGGATTCGCAGAGTAAGAGATACAGCGATCCGATCGAGGTTCTAAGGGATATAATAACGAAGGTCTAAAGATCTAGCATTGAGACATAATCAAATTTTATTTTTATGCCAAGTAATATGTATAGCTGATCCCAAAGGTTCTTTATAAACAACATTTAAGAGGCGATTTACTATCTATCTTATACCTTAGACGATCTATTCTAAC
>Ga0326762_1000584_pt1 | contig 15862 bp, 10 predicted proteins | sample NORPS_S_FD_207669 | JGI IMG/M metagenome (GOLD analysis project Ga0326762, IMG submission 207669) | Hot spring sediment microbial communities from Norris Geyser Basin, Yellowstone National Park, WY, United States - NOR.PS_S | ecosystem: Environmental > Aquatic > Thermal springs > Near-boiling...
GACGCAACCTCTCCGCCGAACATTTGTAACCCCGTTGCTCAAGCAGATACTGAACCATGTCGCGGCCGCTGTCCTCCACGCTGATGGTTATAGACTCGATCTGCTCCTTAGTCGCCATCCTGTCCTCAATACGCTTTATGACGGCGTCGAAGTATTCCTTTGTTACAAACTTCTCCTCAGCCCATTTCTTCAGCTCCTCTAGGTCCTGCTTGGTGGCGAACTTTTCTTCGGCCCACTTCTTCAGCTGTTCCACCGCCGTCTCTAGGTCTTGCTTGGTGGCGTATTGCTTGAGATCTTCCTTGGTCGCAAACTTTTCTTCGGCCCACTTCTTCAGCTCTTCTACGGCGGCTTTGATGTCGTCTTTTGTCGCTACGTTAAGCGGCACGGCAATGGACCCAGCAACCACCTGCGCCAGCTTTAGCTTGGCTTCTGGGTGTTTCGTGAGGAGGTCCAGCAACATCTCGGCAACGCGGCCGTCGGCCCTCAGCGCCTCTAGAAAAAGGTCTCTAAAGAATGTGGGCTCCCTCTCCACCAACTCCCTCAAAGCCCGCTTCAAAACCTCAACATCCACAGTGTAACCTAGACCCATTTTAAAAAAACTTAAGGCCCCCGCCGCACACTACCCCGAAGAGCCCCAGCAACCCGGCAAGCATCCGCCGCGTACGGCCTCAAGTAGCCGCGGCGCAGACAAGAAACCGCGGCCCAAACCACACATCACGTAGACGGCAACGCCGCCACACACGGCCAGCCCCAGGGCCTCCGCGCCCCCAAGCCGCCAGCCACCCCGGCAAACGCGCCGCGCAACCCGCCCGCCGCAGAGAGCTACCCGGCCGCCAACGCCGCGAGAAACAAGGCGAGGAGCGCCACGGCGCCAATCTCTACACCACAACGCCGCCGAGACGGTGGCGATGACAGACGCCGAGGAGAAAACCCGCAAACCGACCGCCCACGACAGAGAGGAAAACGCCGGCCGCCGTCACCGTCAACAAGACGCCGCCGTAAAGCCTCCCGCAGGTCACGGCACCAGCAGATTAACCGCGGCAAAAAGCTAAACCCCCAAAACCACCAGCCGCACGATCCTCGCCAAACGCCGCATCCCACGCCCCCAGAAAAGCCCCCAACACGGCCCCCACCTGCGTCGAAACCAAAAAGCCTAAACCCCGCCGAGAGGTACGCCACAGCCAAAAAACAAGACTAGACTGCCGCCAAGGCCACATCCCCAGCCACCTGGACACTCCCCAGCCACGTCTCCATGATAACCGGCCTAAGTCAACACGGCGTAGACGAACGCGCGCCCCCCACCCAAGACGTCAAAAGAGCCTGCGTCGCCCTAAAAGCCGAAGACCACGGAATCCTAGGAAAGGCGAAAAGGCCACCACATCTACCCCACCGCAAACCCCTACCAAACTCCCACATCGGCCCCGTCTTCCACGACAACCTATACATCCTACGCAGGCGGGAAGCCACCAAGATCAACCATATTTTCTATTCTCTCCGCCGATCGTCGTAGCCGAATCGGCTAGCGTATCGGCAGGCGACTTGGGCAGGCTTCCTGAGCCCCTTATTTTAGGATCTCTACGAGGGTCACAGTGGCGGCATTTACGGAGGTTCCAGCTGTTCCGTGTGAAAATCTCGGGGGGTAATAAGAAAAAAGAGTGGGTTTGGGGCTATGGCCAGGTGGCTAGGGTTGTGAAGTTTAGTCCGTATCTATAGCCGTCTCGTGATAGGTAGCTCCAGCTTACCACCCTTGCCGTGTTGCTCCGCGAATCCAGGAGGGATCTGCCGTGGTGGTGGAGGTAGGCTGCGGCTGCTCTGGTGTCGTGGCCTCCTATGCCCCACGCCAGCACCACAGCCCTGCCGCGGTCGACGAGCTTAGCCACCACGAAGCAGTTGGAGGTGCAGAGCAACGCGCCGGTCCGCCCATCTACTATGCCGCCCCGACTTGTGCTGTAGTAGAAGGGTAGGCCGCCGAACCCCGGCCTATCCGGCGGGTTGTACAGCCGCGTGAAGCTGTTGGCCAGGGGGCCGCCCACCGAGAAGACATACGGCGGAAGCCTGTCAAACACCACTTCGGAGTCTAGAAGCCCCAAGCCGCCGGCGGCCATCGCCGCGCCCACCGCGTCTATAGACGCCGCACCGGCCCCCACCACGGCCGCCGCCGTGTAGACGGCGCCGGGGCAGACGGAAGCCCCCTCAAAGCCGGAGGGCCACGAAGCCAACACACGGAAATCTGTCGTGTTTATCACAACTGCGTAGGCCCTAGGCGGCACACACTCAGCCAGCCACCTGGCGGCCCTCCTCGTGTCCTCCCCGCCGAGGCCCCACACCAAGACATACACCCGCGAACCATTAGGCACCACCGCCACCACAGCCGCCCTACTACGCCACACCTGGCCAGTCCTAGCGTCTCTTATCCCACCAGCCGCCGTGTCGAAATAAAACGGAAGCCCCCCAGCGCCCAGCCGGTCGGGCGGATTAAGCGCCCTCGTGAGAGAGTTAGCAAACGGCCCGCCCACCGACACCACGACGCCGGGGTACCTCACGGGATAAGGCTGCCACCCGCTACCCGCGGAGTAGTATCTCACCTGCGTCAGCCACTGCTCGTTGTCGAGGTAGGCGAAGAGCGGGTTAAAAAGCGTGCGGCTGTTGGAGATTTCGTAATGAAACACGGGCAACGTGAAGGTTGCCGTGGGCGAGAAGGCGGCCCTTGCATACACCGCGGCGACGGAGTCTATGGCGGCGGCTCTAGAGCCCACCACGAAGGTGGCGTTGGCGCCCACCGCGTCGGCCAGCGTCGGCAAGCCAACGACGACTTTTGCGTGCGTCGAGTTGCGCCAAACCACGGAAACCCGTTGCCCAGCCACCCACGCCGACTGCCCCACATCGAGGAAGTTGACAGGCGAGACAATCGCCCCCGTGACGTTTAGAACAGTGTGGAAATACACCCAGCGGCCACTTGCCGAACTAGAAACTCTGTGCACAACCACTCCGCACCAGTCGAGAAACTGCTCGTAGACGCCTCCGCATTTATACTCAACAGTATATACGCCGACCGAAGCCGGAATATAAACGCCGCTCCGCGGCCCCAAGAGCCAAGCCCCCACGCCAGAGCCGACAAAGGAGCCCCATCCCAAGAAGTAGAGATGCGGCAGAGTCAGCCCATTCGGCAGGTCATAATACGCCACGCCGAGCCAAGAGTTGAGATACCGCCGCAACCTAAGGTTGCCCATTACGTCCCAGTAGTTGTCGTATTCAGACCACACGTCGTCTCCCTGCGTTCCTGGGTGATCCAGTCCCAGGTTATGGCCGAACTCGTGGGCAATAACAAGCACATTCGGATTATTTCGAGTAAAGTTAGTGTAATGCAATATTAGCGACACCGCCAGATGGATCGTGCCGTATGGCGTGTTGAAGCTCCAGAAGCGGAGGGTACCAATCCCAGCGGCCGCCCCGAAGCACGATGGCCTATCGTTAAGTATGATAATTAGATATGAATATGAGGGTAGCTTGACCCCTTTACTGTACAACAAGTTGATCATATCTACAGCTATCTGAGAGAAGGCGTTACTGGTGTTGCAATAAGCGGCTTTAGTCCTTGGCAGAGTAACCCAGCCCCAGTGGATGTAGTAAGGCCGGATAACTACGGCGCCGCCTGAAGCCGACTCCCAGAAGTGGCGCATAGAAGGAAGCGGCCCAAACACCACATCGTGTACATAAGACATGTTGTAGGGCTCAGCAGACACGTCAGCAAACTTAGCCGCCACCAACGTCACCAACAAAGGACCGGACACCGGCTGGCGCGTGATTACTTGTGTGAGCTCCCGCGGCGCCGAAACCATGGCCTTCGCCGCCTCTTCGGTGTAGACAAGCTCCGCCTCCACCCTCTCCCCGGTGCCTACCAGATACGCAGGCGGAGGCTCCACAAGCGGGATCAACGAGCCGTTGTCAAGCCTGAGGAAGAAATACGTCGCGGAGGACCCGTTCACGTAGTCAACCACATACCCCACCACGTAGCCGCTAAGCGCAAAAACCAGCCACCCCAACCCAAGCAACACAAACAACGCCCTAGTCATAGATCTCCAACGCCTTCAAAACCGTGCCGTTCCAAACACCCCTAACGTAGACAGGCCTGTCCGGGTTGCCCACATATATGGCGAAGTGATCCCGCAACCTAAACGTGGCATTTGTAAAATCAAGCCTAACCCATGTACCGTTGTCGAAGTCAAGAAACCATTCGGTGTAGCCCCCCGTCATGTTAACAAAATCGAACACTACGGCAGAAATGTAGCCTCGCCACGTCACCTCTATGGGTTGCTGGGGGGTTGTGTTGGTTTGTTGTGTGGTGGGTGGAGAGTTGTTCTGCGGGGGTTGTTGCGTGGGCGGCGGGGATTCACGCGGCGCAGACACGAGCAAGACAGCTGCGACCACTAACGCCACCACCACCGCCAACACCAAAAACCCAAACTTCATAAAAAGGTGGAAAAATATACCTAAAATACTTTTCTCTGTCTTTTAGAAGTAAATTAGAAAGACCGACGCCGTTGACTTTCTATTTACACACAGGCTCTCATGCCAGCCGCCGCGTCAAGAGCTCTGCAGATGTGGCGGGTAGGTTTTCTACTCTGATGTAGCTTATGCATAGAGCCGGACAGACGCCGATAGAGAGCGGCGAATCCTAGTGGGGTAGGCGCCGGAGACGTTAGATTTGATAGCATAAGTCGGACTGCGTATACTGAGGCTATCTAGCGTGATTTGTCATATATGCTTTTGATTAGCTGTTCGTATTGGTCAACTACTTTGGCGATGTGGTATTGCCAAAGCGGCGCGACGGGGGGCTCGGGGGTGTGATCTGTGGAGATGACTGCCGCAACCTCCTCCGGCGTGGCCACCGCGGCGCCGTAGCCCAGCGCCTCCACCAGCTCTACCGCGGCGCTGTCCTCGCTCCTCAGCACTACGGGGTAGGCCCCAAGCGCAACCGCCTCAAGCGTTGCTATGCTGAAGCCCTCCGCTGGCGACATGTTGAGGTAGTAGACGCTACCCGCCACTATCCGCCGCTTCTCCTCCTCAGACGCGGAGGGGTAGAGACGAAAGGTGTGGCGGCTCCTCTCGGCCTCCCGCCTCACCTCGTCCAGCAGGGGGCCGTCGCCCACCACAGCCACCCTCAGCCTACGCTCCACGAGACGCAACGCCGCAAGGGCCTCCCTAACCCCCTTATAGGGCACCAGCCGGCTCACGATAACGACGTCGAACTCCTTCCCCCCCATCCGGTACTTCAGGTAGTCCTCCAACCTGAGGCCGAAGGGGATCACGTAGACATCTCCCCTAACCCGCCTCACCCTCTTGGCGGTGAGCCTAGACGGCACGACGACAGCACGCGGCCGCAGAACCATCCTCCTCTCAGCCCACCTCACGGCCCCGCCGACGAGGGGTCCGAAGTATTCCCTCCATCTGCGTCCCCAGAACTCGTGAAGAGTGAGAATCGTCCTCTCCCGCGGCAGGAGGAACACCTCGGTATACGGCACCGACGCGTCGACTACCCGGCACCCCGCCTTCTTCACGGCACGCCTAGCGGCTAAGGCGAATTGAAGCGCAGGCCAGAGCCGCCTCCTCCCCACCTTGTCGTAGAGCCGCGGCGGGGGGCCCAGCGGCGCCAGTGGAACCTCTGAGGGGCCCCAGCTGTACGTGATGTACCGCGCCTCATAACCCCTCCTCAGAACCTCAGCCGCAAACTCGTAGTACCTCCGCTCAGCACCCCCAAAGGTGTAGGGCCAAAGATTAGAACACACAAAGCAAATCACAAAACCTAAAAAGCCCGTTTTTAAATCCTATACGCCCAAAACACCAACCCTTCGGCGGTTCCGTCCGTTGCCGACAAGCGGAGCAGGAAGACATCCTCCCGTTGCCTGGCTTGAGACCTCACAGAAAGACCCCCCGAGTCTCCCACCTCCAAATAACGAAAAAAGAAAATATGTTTTAAGGCCAGGTGGCTAACACCTCGAACTTATCGTTACCGTCGGGAATCCCGTCGCCGTTGGTATCGATCCACCTCACCACAGCGGCGTATTTGCCATACGCCTGCCACCAGTATAAGTCCCTCAGCCACACCCCGCTCGCATACGTCCCGTCGCCGCCGTTGCCCCACGCCAAAACCACAAGCCTATACGGCAGGAGAGGATGCGTAGCAGTTACGTTTACTACAGCCACCAGGAAGACGTTAGAGCCCGTATATAGCCGACCGGTTCGCGCATCCCTTATGCCGCCTGCATTGGTGTCGTAGTAAAACGGCATGCCGTTGAGCGCCACTCTATTCACTGGGTTGAAGTATCCAGTCACTCGATTAGCCAATGGGCCGCCCATCGAGACGTGGCACACAGAGAGCCTGTCCCAGTAAATGCCGCTACTTGTCAGATCCGTGCTGTCCAAATAACTCCAAGGCCGCGACGCCTTCCACTCTACACCCAATTCGCTTGCCGCCACAAGGGCGCCTATCGTGTCAATAGCCGCACCCCTCTCGCCCACATTATAAGAAACACGCCCCATACACGTCCACAGCCGATCAAGGGTATCTCTCCAACGCGCCACGTATACTCGGAATTTATATACCCCGACATCGTCCCGAATGGAATATCCACTATAATACAACGGATACCACGAATCCACATAGTAAAGCCTCGGAGCTCCGCACGAGGTAGGCACAGCACTAAACATCGCAACGCGGTAAGAATACCACCTAGAGAGTGGTACATAAACCGGAATGATAGGCTATGAGACGGGGTCCCTGAGATCCAAAGATGGGTAGCGTTCACGAAGCGAGTTGGCGAGTTCAACTCCCAGGTGTAGAGACTATCTGGGACAAGCGCAGACATATTAACTCTAATACCTGTGAGCCATGACTTCATGAATGCCGGTATCATGAAGGGCAAGGGTGTGCCGTATTCGCCGTCGGGCCACCCATACCAGATCCAGTAGGACCATCTGCTCATCAGCAAGGGGCCGTCGTTCACGGAGAGGAAGGGACCTGTACACGCGGGATCAAGTTGCCGTGGATTCAAGGCGCCGTAAGTTGCGAGAGTGGCTAGGTGGAGGTTACGTAGGTTGTAGCTACTGTGAAGTATCACCACAACACTGGGTGCAACGTTACCATACGGCGTTCTTACAGTGGCTACCCCATAGGCGCCGCCCAAGTTGCCGGCGAGGCAGGGCAAGTTACCTACAAGATAGATATACAGCAACGACCCGTTGCTAATCTTAATTCCCCACGTGTTGTACATATAGGCGACAACGTCTGTGAGCAACGCCTGGAGCGGGCTATTCACATTGCAGTAGTCGCTCCGCGGAAGCATGCCCCAGGCCCTTGACACAACCTCGTTAAGTATTAACCTTCCTTGGTATTCGTAGTAGAAATAATCCTTTACATATTTGAATGCGTATCTGACGAAGTTGAAGTCAGGCCTCTCCGTGCATCCAGGTAGGGCGAATCCGACCAAGTAGACGTCGACAGCTGAAGAGTAGCTACCGAGTTGCGCCCCATATCCTGGCCCTCCATATGCCAGCTCTGCGCCAAGGAAGGATGAGCATTGATCAAGTGGAGCAGTTAGAAACTTGTCGCCCTCCTCCACTACGCAACGCATGTCAGCTCCAAGAATATTCACAAGCGATCTGTTATGTTGAGGCTGGGTAGTGTTTACATACAACAATGACCATAAACCCAGGAGTCCAGCATGTACAAACATCAAAAGCCCCAACAACGCGAACACAAAGCTCCACAACAGATACATTCAGATTAGTTATTATATATTATTTAAATACATATTTAAATTTTCCCCAGAGTATCTTCAGTACACATGTATTCAAGTAAAGCCGTATCTAAATCTCAATCTGAAAATAGATAAAGATATACGTGCTTCACTATATACTATTTGATTTGTTTTAATGAAATTTATATATTCATTTTATTTTTAAATATAGCGAGACAAGTGGATATCGCTCCTATTATTTTTATTTTATTTACGGAATAGGTATAGATACAGTAGTAGTAACAACGACATAAGCGCTAAAAACGGCAACCAGTAGAAGACGTTTCGGTACGGCGCCTGACGCCCCGCGTAGGGAATCCCGTACACCTCGATTCTATCAGATGATATAAACGCCAAATACCTACACAAGCCACCGCCCTGCCCCACGACAACTACGCCTTGAGGCGTCAATACATAGAATTTTCCCAGTTTTATCGGCCTGCACGGAGTGGCGTTTACCGCCCTGTCAAAATATAAGGTGGAGTTGGCATAGATGTATATCCCATTTACGACGGTCGCGGGACCCTCCGTGTATATCCCGTAGGTGACCGGCGCGGGGAAGCCGGGCGGGGTGACGTTATGAAGAACTACGAAGTCTCCAAGCGTTATAGCCGCCAACGTGACGTTCACCAAGGTGAGGTTCATCAAGCCCAGCACCAAGCTGGCGTTGATAACCTCAAGAGCCATGGAGGGCTACTGGCAACGTTCTATAAACCTCGCGTTGCCGACCGCCTGGACTCTTTCAGGCGCCGCCCCGCAGTACTCAAACAAACCGTTGCCCTCTATATGCACGCCCTCAACGCCTCCCTTGACACGACAGCCCCAACAAGCGGCACGCGAACCCTCTGCAGAAAACCCCGCCCAAATCCCCACGTCACGGCCGACGAAAGAGCCAGACAGCACCATGTCTGCAACGCCCGCCACATCTCTGAGCAATATCGCCACACCGCCACCCTCCACCGAGCCGGAAAAAAAGCCGACGCCGCCCCAAAGCCCAACGCAAAAGACGCCCTTAGCGCAATGGGCCGTCACAGAATAAGCCCGGTACCTCTCGACGCCGATGCTCACGGCGAAGTCGGAAACGTCCAAAAAAACGCCGTCTAGCTCCACGGCGCCTCCCCTCTCCAGGTTGGCGTGGAGGCCTCTAAGTCCGTAAAACTCGCCATCACGTACAACGAGAAGAGAGCCGCCGCGCGGCTTGTACACAAGCCCCCCGCCTCTCACGGCAACGCCGCGGAAGGTGAAGCGCCGCTGTACACCTTCATCCTCCACCAGCACGGTGCCCACCTCGTCGCCCGCCACCTCGGCAGTAAACGAGACGTCCGCCACTTCAACATCCCACGCAAACACGTTGCCGTTCCAGCCCTCGGGAGGACGCGAAACAACCCTCCCGCCCCTCAGCGTGAGCCCACCCCACGCCCCAACCCCCAGACCCCCGCTCTCCACGTCCAGCCCCTCGACGACCACGCCAGCTACGCCCCCCAAAACGGCAAAGCCCGCCACGTCGTTGTATCCGCCGACGCTTAAAGGCCTCCCCACGCAACCCCGCAACACCAGACGGGACATATGCAAGTTAAGCTCGGCGCCAGGGTTTCCCATCACCGTGACGCAATTCCCATCGCTCCCCTCCACAAACAGCCCAAAGACCACGGAGTCCCGCACATTATCAAAAACAACGCCAGCCGTCGAGCCCACAACCCGCACATTGTACAAAAAAGCAAATCTATCATACGCCGCCCTCCTATACCCCAGCTCCTCAGGCGCGTGGTTGCCCAAGTAGAAAGCCCAGCCCGGGCTCTCCCGAAACTCCACATCCCACATAACCAAGCCCGATCTAAAACACGCCTCGCCGCCATCCACACAACCGCCCGTGAGGAAATCGGCATAGCCGTCAAAAGGACGAACTCTACCACCCACCTCAACCCTGGAGTTGAGAGCCCTATTCCCATCAAACACAAGACCAGCAACCACAAACCGCCTGTAGTTCCGAGCATAGAGAATCACCACATCGGAACCATCAGCCCTCCGCAGAACCGCCCCATCAGACACTATCATTTTATCTCCAAAAGCCTCGAGGCCCACCCTAAATGCAAAATCCCCCACTTGGTGATGTCCATAAGTCCCCCACCACGGAACAAGCCTCCTAAACTTGACGACATAGGGACGGGGGCCGCGCCTGATGAAAACAGAGAAATAGTTGTCCAACGCATACTGCAACACGTAGGTATCCTCCCCACGCGCCACAACCCTCCCAGAGGCGTCCACAGCAACAGACTCGCCACCCACCTGAAATACAACCACGTCAAAAAAGGCACGGGAGAAGAGGGACTCAGGCGAAATTACAAACTGCGGAGGGAGGGAAAAAAGAAGAGAGGAGGAAAAAACTCTGTTTAAGAAATCCCGCCTAAGCACTCAGAATCGGCTGGACCTCGCCCGCCTGTATATTCCCGTCATTATTCACATCAGTCCACTGTAGCAACACAAGCTGGCCGCTCGCCAGCGTGTCCAAGTTGTTTATATTGGCCGCAATCCACCTCCCAGCAGCCACGGTGCCGCGCCAGTCGAGGCCGAACGAGATGAAGATGTACTTACCAACGGAGGCGTCGTACAAGGTGGCAACAAAAGCGAAGTCGGTCTTGCCGTAGTCACCCGCCACCTTTACGGTTCCGTTGGCATACACAATGCGGTACTTGTAATCAGTCAAGTTGAGATACACGTAGGTGATGTTGCTAGGCACCTTTATTTCGAAGCCCACCTCAACAACTTCGTCTGCCACAACCTTCTTATATGTCTGCACTATGGAGGAGAGAGTCGCGTTGTACTTGTAGCTGAAGAGGTTGACGAGGGGACCGCCCACTGCAATAAAGTACTTATAGGACCCAGCGGCCGACTTGTAGGCCAGGGTGTTGGGGTCAAGCAACTCGTCGTCAAAGAATACGTTGGACGTACCGATGACGGAGGCCAGCGCGGCGGCGGCCAGGTTATCCTCCACCAAAGCGCCCCCCACAGGGCCGCGAGGCACGCTCCTGCCGATAGCCACAGCCACCAAATTCGGGTTGCTCCTCATGTCGCTAACCGTCGCGTTGATAGATACATATACCGTCAGGTTTATAACCCACGTATCATACAGCTTCTTACCAAACGTCATATATTCAAAGTTCACGACAACCCTATAGCTACCCGGCACATTGGGCGCCGGTATCGAGGCAGTAAAACTATTGGCTATATTGCCCAACCTCGTAGTGACATTGGAAAGCCCGTCAGTCGTAGGATAGACAATTGTGATGTTCAACTTGGCATCAGGTCCGATAAGCGTTGTATTAACCATAGTACCCCATCTAAGTGAGGAGGATATTGACACCGTCTTTCCAGCCACAACCCGCAGAGACGCGGGGAGGCTGTGCACAATCTTCGGCCGTATGGTGAATAGTTGCGTGTTGTTCAAATCGCCGGCGTTGCCGAATATGTCGCCCACCGTGGCGTTGATAAACCAGACGCCAGGTATCCAGATCTTGCTACCGTTGACGTTGAACTTAAACGTGTAGTTGCCAGCCTGCAGATAGGTATCGCCCTTAATAAACGGCTTGCTTGCGTTGCTCCAGCCGAACGGCCGCCTCTGCGTATCGATCCTGTAGACGTAGAGCGTCAAGTTTTTGGCAACGGTTGCATTGCCGCCATACGTCTGGAAGATTATACCCAGCGTTACGCCTTGCCCGTAGTAGTCCACAGTGGTTCTGTTGACGGTACGGCTGACACTTGGCAACTTCGCCGTCACGCTTATGTTGTAGCTCCTATAGCGGCCGCCGCCGAGGTAGCCGGGCCACCACAGGGTCAAGTTCATGCGGCCAGGCGTGCCGTACTCCGTTACGTTCACGGCAAGATAAGTCTTGTTCATGAAACTACGCCAGTTGGCGCTTGTTATGCGCCAGGCGTCTCTGCTCGGATTGACCACAAGATAGATAACGCTGTTTTTAGGCCTGATACTGAAGAGCGAAGTGTATTCGTTGAGACCCGCCCTCGTCACGTTGTAGACCCTGATACTGAAGCCGTTTGTGAAGTTCAGCCTGCGGCCGCCGTAGGTTTCCACGGTTAACTCGAGGGCTACGACGTCGCCCAGATTGACCCTCGACCCGTTGGCGACAGCGGCCTTGCTCGCGTTGAAGAAGATCGTTGGCGTAAACGACTTAGTGGTGTTTGTCACGATGAACCTTAGCGGCAACGTACCGGTATTGCCTTTACTATCCCAGAAGCTCAGAGTTGCGTTCACCATCACGCCTAAGTGAGCCCGCCTGTAGTAGGTACTCCAATCCGACTTCGTCAACGTGGTGTTAGCAGCAACGACCACGTAGTTGCCGCTGACAGTTAGCATGAATTGAATGCCGTATGACAACGGTGCTTGGTTAATGGAACTCATTGACAACGGCACCGTCGTGCCGTTGGCTAGGAGCAACTGCGCGTAGAGCTTGAAGGCGTCGCCGAGAGTCCACATAGATCCATTGAAGGAGGCGTGGCTCGTGTAGCTTACATCCGTTGGCTTGTTCCTAAGCGACGGCGGGGTCGAGGCGTAGTTAGGCCAGACGGCCGTCACGTTGATGAACCTCACCGTGAGTCGGTCACTCACAGCCAGCGTAAAGTTAAGCTGGCCTGTGTTGACCCTACCAACCAACCTGCTAGAAGCGGAGACGCTCACCCTAACGTTGCTGACATTAACCATGATCCTGTAGGAACCAGCCGAACTAAACTCAGTTCCAGGTATTGTTAACACCCAACTTGCATTGTTGATTGATGCACCGTAGTGCACCCCGCCACTGAATGTGGTGGCATCAGCCCAATACCTAGCTATTGTGCGCACGTTGTTGACGTATACCGTAATTGAGGTATTATAGTAGGGCCTTCCGTCGGGGTGCCTTACATTGACGACCAACCTGAAGTCGTAGCCCGTGTTGTGGGGGTATGTGGTCCCCCAGGTTATGGTGTTAACGCCGAAGGCCTTGACGGTTATGTTTATGTTGTTGGAGATGGAGAATCTCGTATCGATGGTGCGGGAACCTGCCGTGCTCGCGAAGGTCACGTTTATGATATATCTATTGGGGCCTATCAGCGGCACGTCGGTGAAGTTGAGGGCTAAACCATCCGATCTTATTTTTACGAGACCTGCAAATGTATAGCTGGGATTAAGCGTTAGAGTGCATTTAGTCTGTAGTACATTGTATAGTGAGTATGTTACGTCTTTTGATAGGCCGATGTTTGTCGCCGTGCAGCTGGCCACGGCTAGGCTTGTGGCCCTGTCGAATACGGTGACGGTTATGTTGCCGAAGAAGTCTGCCTGGGGCGTGACGGTGCCGTTTATCACTACCCACTCGTATAGGTTGAACGTGGTTCCCGGTGCCTTGGGGCTGTAGGGTGGGGCTCCGTAGGGCTGGATGTTGGCAGTTATGGGGAGGGTTTGCGCCGTCGCCAGGGCGGCCACGAGCGTTATGTATAGTGTTATCAATGCTTTGGGGTTTGGCATATCCTTACAGTTTTGGCTGTATTTAAGTTTTACGCTTATATTTGCAAGTTCTGCGTTCTGTATATGCTTGGAGTATTTTCTGGGCTAGTTGTTGCGGCTCCTCGGCGATGTATGCGCATTTTCCGTATAGTAGCCGGAATATGGGTATGGGCGAGAGGACGAGAGGTCTGCCCGCCGCGGCGGCCTCTGCTGTGGAGAGGGAGAAGGTCTCGGCTTGGGAGTAATTGACGTAGACGTCGATCCCGCAGAGGAAGCGGTGCACCGCGTTGCGGTTTCGGGCGGGTGGGTGTATCCTCAGGGGGGTCCCCCTGCTTTTTGCCCGCTGTAGCAGGTGGGGTAGCGCCGGCCCGTCGCCCATTATGACCAGCTCGGCCTTGTGTCCTTCTTGCCTCAGGTGGGCGATGGCGTCTAGGACTAGGTGGAGCCGCTTGACGGGCTCCACTCTTCCGTGGTAACCCGCCGTTATTACGTCGTCGTTCGGCGGCGGGGGGCAGGCGGGCGGCAGGTCGTGGGGCGGGATCCAGAAAGCGGCGCCTAGCTGCAGGTCGAGGGGGTTTGGGCTGTAGGTTGGGTTTCTCCTCATGGCGTATAGGTGGATTGCTTTTCTGAGGAGCGCCGAGAGGGGGTCCCGCCACGTGTGGTAGTCTTCGTGGACGTAGTACCTGCATCTGTAGAGCAGGGCGGTGTAGGCGTCGTGGCAACAACACGCGTCGGGTATCTTGAGCCTGAGGACTGTCGCCCTCACTAAGTGTGTGGCCAGGACCGCCAAGTTCAGCGCCGGGTTCCGGCCGAGCCTGGGCGCCAATCTGTCGAGGTCTCCGTAGAACTGTCCGAACTTCGCCGCGTAGATCTTCGCCACCTGCTGGGCCATCTTTCTAATTGTCAGCTCCTTGCCTCCGTAGTGGCTTAGGTGCGTGGTTACGTGGTTTTGGGGATCCATACTACGTAGATCCCGTCTTTAGGCTGTATCTGTAGTATTTGTGTTAGATTTTCGTACAGCTCCACTTGAAGCGGATTATATATGTTTCCCTTGTGGGGGGTCTCTAGTATCAACACGTCAATGTAGGGGCCTAGGGGGGTTAAATCTCTGCGCGCAATGGCTTTCTTCAGGGCCTGAGTCACGTTGTGGAGGGGGTCTGACTGAGGGACGTTTATCGCCGGGTTTAGAAGGCAGTATGCGTTTATCCCGTGGGCTTGTAGTATCGGGAGGAGGTAGGAGGATAGCTGGCATATGGTCGCGGCGGTCGTCGCGTTCTTGGCGGCGAGCTTAGCCGCCACCGCGTTGTAGAGCTCTATCGTGTCTTCGCCGACTCGGACTAGATCTTGGGTGGGCTGGAAGAGCTGACTGTAGAAAGTGACGTTGAATAGAACGAAGGCTACGAGCCCCGCCGTAGCTACGGCGAAGACCCTTCTTGCCTTCTTGTCGTGGAGGGGGTATTGCATTGGTATCAGATATAGGTAGAGCGGTAGATATCTCAACGCCCTGTCCCACAAGGTCGCGGCTACTATTAGAAATAGGGCGTAGCCCGCGTAGATAGCCATTGCGTCTCTGGATCTTGCCGCGGAGATGGCGACTAGGGCGAGGGTGGGGGAGATTGCCAATATTGCCAACATCTTGTGGGGGTAGTTTATCTGCACCGCATCTGCTACCGCAAGGCGTGCGGTCACTATTCCCGACCCTTCATGGAGGAAGGTTGTAAAGAGAAAAATAAGGAATTTAAATAGAAATATGTTTGAGATAAGTATATATGATAATATGAATTTAAGTAAGTATTTCTTTCCGTGTGTAAATACAATAAACGCTAAAAATACCACGGTTAATACTGCGGCAGTGTAGCTGTTTATGGCGAGACCCGCCAACGCGCCAGCTATAACAGGTCTATCGATAAAATATAGAATAATGGGCAACATCGCAATTCCGATTAACTCGAATATAGAACCTTCGGCATATGTATACACTGCATTATTATATATAAAGAACGAAGCGGCCGTATACCATGCGCTTATAAGCGCCACCTCGCTTATATCTTTTCGCGTATTTGTTAATATGATATACATTATAACTGGTATTGATGCAATGAATATTCCCATAATTACATATAATATCTTAATTGTTATTATTGGATCATGTGTATACATGTATAGCGGCACGAAGAGTATATGGAACATATTCGGATACTGCCACGTAGCTTCTACGAGGGGGTTTTTGCAACTGCCCCAGAGATGAGCCACTACACAGCTCGGATTTTGGGCTGTCTCGACTATCGCCAGCGCATGGAAGGCGGGATCGTCGCCGGTCGGGGCTGGGTATAGAAAGCTCTGAATCCAGATTCTCGCCCCAAAGGCCGCCATGAAGGCAAGCGGCGGCAATAGAAACAGGACTCTTACTGGCTTGACCACAGTTCCCTTAGGCCCTCCTCGATTCCTATCTGGGGTTGCCAGCCCAGCGATTTGGCTTTTGTCACGTCTGCAACGCTGTGTTTGATGTCGCCGGGCCTAGGCGGGCCGTAGAGAGGCTCGCCGCCCAGCCCAGCCAGCCGCATCACAATGGCGG